>JACCDO011591582.1_pt1 | contig 31174 bp, 14 predicted proteins | sample 7446101 | NCBI WGS metagenome assembly JACCDO01 (sample SAMN15323440, study PRJNA562643) | freshwater metagenome | isolation source: river surface water | place: USA:Blue River Watershed | collected 2017-08-16
AGGACCAAATTCTCTGCGACATGCCATTAAACCAGGCATTTCATGTTCAGCTAAGTCAATTTCTTTACGACCGAAATCAGCTAAACTGATATCAGCAACCTTGTAGTCTCCGGAGGCCATGATGTTAGTGCGTGATGTTTGGATATTTTATGTGACTCAGGCTTTTTTTCGGTGGTCATTGGACCGTCCTGTCAGCGGTTGGATAGGGTTAAGTTTGGAATTCAAAACCGAAGAAGAAGGAATTCAGAAACAAATAGAGTTGTTACTTTAAAGCTATATTTCAGCGTCTTTGTTGCGGTATCTACTCCCATTATTACTGTTATTATCATTATTGTTATTAATGTTGTTATCAATGTTATTATTAATGTTGATATTGTTGCTAATGTTGTTATTGTTGTAATATTACTCATATTTCTTCATAATCTTATCTCTGACCGATTATGACCGATTATGGACGTTAAAAAACCAAGACCGGATGATGACTCTGGATTCCATTCGAAATATCGAAATCCAGTATCCAGCAGCTGTCCAGTCATTATATTCACTAGAATAGTCTGGCCATGCAGGTTGCTGTAGTCTTATTGTTCTTCTTGCTGGTTGTAAGGAATCATGCGAAGATGATTTGCTCTTCCAATACCAACCTTGAGCCTAAATTATACGATATCCTTCTACCATTTGTTTCTTCACTACTTTCCGATAAATCACCCATAGATGTAGTAATATTAGATGAGAATATGCATGATTCAGAGGTTGAAATAGAGAATAGTCTATTGTCAGATGCCTCAGTTGATGTAACAGTAGAACCTATACACAGTGAGAAGTCTACTGATATTGATACTGATTCTGATAACGTGAAACAGTTCAATAAATATGTTGAACAAGCTGCCATACATATCAGTAGAGCTTTAAATCATGAGGTTCCATTTGTTAGCTTTATCTCAGATGGTAGATTTGATATAGACCTTACTAATTCCGGTGATTTATGGAATAGAATTATACTCTTAGAAAAGAAGCATTTTCTAGTAAGTTCTATATGTTCCAATGATCTGCTACAACCATATGTTCAAAGTTGGTGTCAATGTGAAAATGATTATTCGTTTAACACTAAAGATGGTAGTGACGATTACTACATGTTTAAAAATGCTACAGAATATATACAACAATACAACCCAGGTAAATGGTGTAAAAGAGTGGAAAAGGAATGCACCAGTAACGATTATCATAATAAAAAATGTGCCATAACAAAGCTGAATCCTTTTCGATCGACATGTCTTTGGATTCCTACTGAGGATGCAGAAGCATTAGTCTCTTATACATTAGAAACACCAATGGTTTCTTCTCATTATAATATCACTTCAATGTTAGTAAGTATTGCAGACTTGGTTGGTCGTGTATTTGAGGGTGATTCGTCACTTCCAGAAGCAATTGTGCATACTGTTCCGGTACTAAGTAATTATGCTGAAACTGTTGGATCAAGTTTAGATTCTTGGGCAGCATATGTGCCTTATTACTTGGCTAATTTCATCACTGGTTTCATCATATTGTATCTAAGTGAGAGCTTAACATCCTCATCACTATTTAGATACAGTATAGCGGCATTTTTTGGTCTGCTAATTGCGTTTATGATGTTCGCCATTTATATGTACCGAACGGTCGAAGGTATCGTTAGACAATCAGTTCCTTCATTCCTCCACTTCCTGTTTGTTCCGTTGACGGCGGTGTTTACTAGTTATATATACTCATATGCATATCTCCAGCATTTTCTCTTTACTGTTTTTGAAATGAGTATTGGATTCTGGAAGCACGGTGCTTTCGGCTTCGATTGGTTGGGAAAGGCATTTTTCCTGTCAAGTGCTATATTGAGCATGATTCTTACCAAGTATTTTAAATTCTTTAAGGAAAAGACGTTGTCGCACAATGCATTATACTACATGGTAATTGGATTGGGATCGTACTTCGTGCTTCAAGGCAGCTCAAGTATTGAGGTTGCATTTAGCCTATTATTACTTATCCTATATTGGGATGAACTGTCTCAACAATTGTATGTGTGGTACGTACAAATTTCAGGTGCACAGGAAAAAACACATATAAAAAAAATAAGTGTAGAGGTACCTTTTTTTATACTCCTATCTCACATACCTCAGTCAATGACTCACTTTCCCACTTCCCTAGGAATATAATCGACAGACGAAGGAGTTTACTGAGAAGCAATTGCTGGGATTACAGCAACATTTGCGCTCCAATCCCAAGGAATGGAAAAGAGTAACTTCTGAATCACCTTATCGTAATGCGGCTATTTTAACGAGTAGATTTCGTGACGGCGACTACGCTGGAGTGCCTGGTCGTTATGAAGCCGATGAAGAGAAGGGTAAGAAGAAAAAGTCATATTTCATCTCACTTTTGTTGTCGTATTTGATTGTGTTTGTCATATTGGGTGCTGCTGCGCTAGCCGTCACTATTCACTGGGAATCATCCATTCAACCGGCCTGGAGAAATATAGTCAACAACTATTAAATGTGCCATGTTAAATAGATAAACCTATAACCTCCTTGAACAAGGTCTCACAATCAAATGGCACTAGAACAATATCACCATTCTTAAGCAATAGTCGTCTGTCACTTCCACCAGGAGTTGGACTGGACTTCGTAGGAGGAGTATTATTCGCGTTATCACCAACAGGAATAGTTTCTTTTTCAGAAGAAGATTCTGAAATGGAATCTTGCACTTCTGTTAATTTATTGACAACTTCCGAAACCAAAGTGGTCTGCATTGTGTCGAAAAATTGCCGCATTAACTCGACTACCCTGTGTTCATCCATCGCTCTCTCTCTCTTTAATGATCTCTTGACGCCAGGAGATTATTAAAGAGAGAGAGAGCGATGGATAAACACAGGGTAGTCTACCTTTTTTTTTCTTACGCTCTAAATTTGCTGGCTTAAACAGCTTTTTTTCTCATCGTCGAGGCCGCCGGTATGAAGTACCGACTTCGCATATGCAACCGAACTGTCAACAGATAGAAAAACTTGTGCTAAAGCAGTTAGTAGTCTGCTAACACGCACTCAAATCTTCATTGTTCACTACTTCATTGACATAGTCCCAGATGCAGTCATGAGTGGTCCTTGGAGTCGTAGTCTTGAGGAGATTAAGTTCTCGCGGGATAATGAGCAATTGCTTGCTCTTAATTATGAAAATACGTGTGATGGGGAATATTTAAACCGTTTATTTGTAGTAGATGCTAATAATAACGAAGCTTTTGTTGTTCCTCCCACAGCTTCAATCACTAATCTTGATGGAAGCGCAGGAAATGTTAGTAATGTAAATACGAATTCGGTTCAAGGTGGAGTGAATAATGGTCAATCTAGTCATGCACAAGCGAATGAGACCACGCCGAATACTAATGGAGCTTCAATTAGCTCTAGCGTAGTTAATACCCCTTCTGTTATGTCTGATAATTGTATATTAACGCCTGATATTGCGGAAGACTTATTGATTTTTAGTAATGAAACAAAATTAGGATGTGATTTTTTGAAGAAGCGATTTTTGTTGTATGATATTTCATCTATATCATCATATCAAGATTCATTATCCTGTTTGATTCACAGGCAAATTGCTGTGTTTAAATACATCGGTGGATTAGTGGTTAATCGATGTGACAAATCACTAGTCGTCAAACAAATACACGCTGCAGGCGGCGGCAAGAGTGAAATTAATGATTCCAATCACTTGGTACCAGAAGCGCTGTTGTGTATGCTTCGCGCCATGGAAATGCAATCGAAGATATGCATCAAGCAAACGGTTATTGAGCCTATTTTATCATTAATTATTAATATTTTGCAAAGGTATTCCAGTCACTCTGTCAACAATAGTACAGGAGGGAATAATGCAGAGAGCAGTGAGAAAAAGGCATCAAGTGACAGTAGTAAAGCGTTTCCCCTCTCTCCGATGCATATGCAGTATCTCCGTAATATCTTGTGCAATGGAACAATTCAGGGAATAAACACTTGCTCTTATCTCGCTTCAACACAATCTGGAAATTACAAAGAAATTGAAGAAAGTATGAAGTTGGCTCTTAGTTGCACTTACGGCTTGCTGTCGCTTGGTGTTTACGCGCAGAATCCTGGCGACATTTCTGTGTCATTATCGCATTTGCTATCGTTGATGCTCTTGGGTGAAGAACTGAGTGAAATATACGCTCAGAGCAAGGGAGAGTCGTTGCACAGTATTGAAGTGGATTCACCTACTGTGAATGACCCGCCAGTCATGAATTTACCATCACAAAAACTGAAAATGAAGTCTAAACTAGTTGAAAACCGCGCAAATGTGAATAAAGCAACACTTTCTCCGTTTCCAACGAGCATCCCTAACACCGTCGACAACGACTCGCTTGTGCTGGAGGACAGCCGGGAGTTCCGCGACAGCAATCACCATGGTAAACTAGACATCATTGGCTCAATGAGTGCTGTAACGGATACCTCGCCGATAGCTGTAACTGCCAAATCAAAAATAAATATATTAAAAAATAAAAATTATGAATTAGAAGATGCCAGTCCCCAGACTTTAGTCGTAGGAAGAGTGTCCGTTACGCCGGTGAAACAAGTCACTCCCGTCAGCAACAATGCCACTCTTATGAATAGTAGCAACAAGAAAAAAATAGCAATGAGTAAGATTTCTCCTTCAATGTCTGGCAAGCCTCCTACTGACAATATGGACGCGTCGCCAGTAGTGACCGGTAGTAAGTCATCCAATAATAACCAGTCTCCATCGCCGTCACCCAGTAGCAAACGACACCATAATCGCGAGCAAAGAGACATCCTATCGCGGATTCACAGTCTCTTGCGAATCCCAAAAAGCATCTTGAAAATAGTTCAAGATAGCAATCATTCGTTAGAAAAAAGTAATTTTCTAGCCTTTAAATCGTTGAATTCCTTGGGAACAATTGGCAACAACCACTCGAGTATCACCAAGTCCTATGTGTGGAGTACCGGGCAGAACACTCACGGTGAATTGGGTCACTCGGACATCAACCAACGACGCAATTTCGTCAAAGTTTCGGTGCTAGATGACAGCTGCATAGTCAGCATTGGCGCGGGCAATGAGCACTCTATATTTGTCACCAAATCTGGGAAAGTCTATGTTTCTGGCTACAATGACAACGGTCAGTGCGGCGTTGGCACCACGCAAACCGTGCGGAATCCAACTATATTATCGTCTCTAAATGGGGAGGATGTGATCCAAGCGCATGCATACAACGGCTGCGAGCACACCTTAGCTATCACAAGAGATGGTAAGCTATTTTCGTTTGGATATAACTATCGAGGGCAGCTTGGTCTAGGCACCACGTCAAGTGAGTCAGTTCCTCGCGCAATTAAAAGCTTGCTCTCAAGAAAAGTTGTTTATGCTGCGTGTAGCTATCACCACAGTGTTGTCATGTGCTCTGACGGAGCCCTCTTTTCCTTCGGAAGGAACGACTGTGGACAGCTCGGTCACGGTGACACCGTGGACAAGAAAAGTCCTCAGATCATTGCCACCGCACCAAAGTCTGTTTGCAGTATTTCTTGCGGGCAATTCTTCACTACGTTGGTCACGTCGTCGGGGTCCGTGTTTGTTTGCGGCAAGAATGACTACGGACAGTTAGGCTTTGAAAGCGCGGAGAATGTGAAGACATTCACCAAACTAACTGGCTCTTACGAGGTGGAGAATGCGCGTCAAGTATGCTGCGGCTACTACCATACGCTGGTTTTGTCACATAACGGTCTGGTGGTAGGCTTCGGACGCAACGATTACGGTCAGCTGGGCATCGGTACCACTCAGCTGCGGGTCTACGGTTGCAACATAATTAATGGTTTACGTGATAAAAATGTGGTAAGTATTTCCGCAGGATGTTACCACTCAATTGCTGCTACACTCAACGGCATGTTGTACGTGTTTGGACGTAATAACCACGGCCAACTAGGTAGCGGGGACTTGGAAGAGAGACATACGCCGCATCCCGTCGACGACTTCATTGGACGTCGAATTATTTGTATCGCAGCGGGATTTTACCACACATTGATACTGACAGCTCCTATCGATGGATTAGATGATGAGTCGCCGTTGAACGACATGGGTAACAGTATCATCCCTGCCAACGCTTATTCTCAGTCTTACTATGAGCATGAGAATGATAAGTCGTCACTGCAGCAGGCCGAGTCGCCATCGCACAAGGCCGCCAAGGCCGCAGATAAAGACAAAGCTTACAGCCAAATCCTTACACCCAAAGGCGAGAAGGGAGTGTTCTCTCTCGACTATCGCACGAAACTTGGATTATGCAAGCTGTTTAACCAGGTAGTTATTCAGTTGGAACACGTCAATAACTTGAACATTGTTCGCAGCAACACGCAAGCGAGTGCCAGTGCTAGTGACGGAGTTCACCTGGGGTCGCGCGCTAATGATGACTCGTGGTTGATCCGTCAGATGGATGCTTACACTGAAATGATCAGCTTCAATCGCCTGATATTCTGTGACGACCACAGCTACCTGGAGTCAATTGTCTCCTTGGAAGAGTCGTACTCAACACTCAGAACCCTCCTGCATAGTGTCGAGACGTTTCTACTGGAATACAAGCTCTCCCTTGCTGAAGTTGCGCTGCTGGATGACGAGGCCGAGGTCAAAGTAAGTGACGTCTTGAAGTCGGCAGTTGTAAAAACCGTGCGATCAACTGATTTCATGTATAAAATACACACCTCCGCTGATAATTGCTCGACTATTAAGGTAGAAAACGGCTTGGATGGGTCTAACAATGTCGTCTTCAACCGCATGAAGCGAGTGAGTATATCAAAGCTGCGACGAGAGCTGTTGTTGCTGTACATGTCGATCCCTTCTTACGATCCCAACATCGCCACTGATGCGGCAACTGGAAGCAGCAATCCTAACGTCAAGAATAGCTTCATTTTACAGGACGCCGGTTCGTGCATCTCCAAATGCTTTGAGATCTTGTTCTATTCTCCGTCATTAAAGGCGGATTTCTTTGTTTTTTTATCCGAGAAGCTTCCGTTAATCAGGAGTATTACGGACGTGGCACCTACTGAGTCCGCAGACCTCATCGATGAGAATATCGCGAGCATCCGCAACATCCTGCAACTTTTCGGTCGGATTTGCTTCAAATATCGTGGTATTAATGAAGTGATCAAGCTGTTTCAGTCGTCGACCAGGCACGGATTGGAGGTATTCCAGTCCATGCTTGTCGTGTACAACCACCTGTCGCTGTTGTGCTTAGAGACTAAGGCGCATGCGCATAGCACGACGCAGCTGGGTAGTGAAGTGTGCCGTGTCATGACTGCATTAGAGCACTGCAATATCAACTTTGTCAAGTGCGCGGTTCCTATAATCTTCGATGGAGTTTCCGACTCCAACGCAACGGACCAATGCGGCAACCTCATACTTGACTACGGCGTGAGAGTCATTGACTCAATCTTTGGTAGTGCGGAAACAGTGCTCGACCTCACATCAAGGATGCCGCAGCCTCTGAACGCCGAACTGATGAATATCTTGCGCAGCGGCACCGTTATTCCCTCCATACTGCCTACTCTGCTCCTGTTCGGTATGGCTAACTCGACCTCGTACATTTGCATGAACTACGTGCGACCGCGGCTAGCTGCGCTCATAGAGAAATTGAATATTTTCAGTAGAATTGATGGTAATTATGCTCATTCGTCGCCCACGAAAAATCTGGACACCAGTTTGTCCATGGATGCAGCGGTCGACAGCTCCGCGACGTTTCACGACCATGTAGATGGCAATTATGGCTCCGCGAAGGAAACCAGTGGCGCCCCCGCATCTTCTACTTCCCTCACAGTCCCTTGGTGGGGTCGACTGCTGAAGTTGTCAGTGTTTCTATGTGCCAAGTTAGCTACGTCACCGTGCACACAAGTAACGAACAAAGCGATGAATCAGCACTTAGACAGCGAAGTGGCGGTGTATCACAGCCTGTGGTCCTATGTGTCTAGTCCCTCTCACGCCGACATGAATAGCAATGAGGAGGTGGCTGATATTCGCACGGAACATGTCGATCTCTGCAAGAGTTTACGCATGAAGTACTCCATATCAGACCACACTTACCGCGCCTTGAACAACAGTCAGTCGCAAGCTCCAGGCCTGGAAAGCATCGAGAACATCATATTCGACACACTGCTTTATGTGAACCACCGCTACGATTACAGCGTCAATAACAGCAAGTTCGGGATGAATCCGTTGATTGAAAGGGATTGGCGGGACGTGGTACGGTTCAGTAAGGGGATGGGTGGTCGCAAGTCTACTATATTGAACTCTTTACTAGACAATACTGGTGTAACCGTTGATAATTTATCATGGAAAAACATCTTGCAAGTAATGAAAACAATCGCACTGAAGGTGCGAAGAATGGTCATGCTGACATCCGGTAAAGTGCGATTCAACGTCCCTTTGCCGCGCATCTCCGCCCGAACTGGCGCGAGTAAGGCCAAAGCCGCCCTTCGTCGTTGCATGCTTGTTATCATTTGCTTACATCGTTGGAAAGTGTGCAAAAGGGACTCGCTAGTCAGAGTTGGAACGTACGTTGTTGAGTTCTTCCAGTACATTTTCAGCAGCGCAACGAGTAACTTCACGTCGTTTGACTTAGCTAAAGTAACGGAGAGATTGAGTGGTGTAACATCCACGTTTGGCGCGATGAACGACGTAGTGCTGAAGACTGCCGATGGCTTCCAGACCATGAAACAGCTAATGAATGACTGCTCGTCGTTCTCCATCAAGACGGACCTCATGGCGGCACTAGTGAGCATGATGACGGCTAAAGTTGACTGTGTGGATCACGCAAAGAGCAGTGATGATAACAGATTCGGTGCGTACTTGCAGATGTTGTTATCGGGTCATTACTGCTGCAGCGACAGCGCGAGAGAGCAGTTGGTCGCCGCATTCAACAGCTTGCTTGATAAGGTAGTGGCAGTAATAACCGAATTTATAGATAAATACAGTTCACCACAGGCGGCGCAGGCAGCTGCTGTATTAGAGTTGAATCTGCTCCTTCTCAGCTTGAAACTCGTCCATTTCATGAGCATTCAGGGGCTCAGCTATAGCAAGTCGCTTCATGCTGCAGGAAGATTTCACATCCCAGTAAAACTATATCAGCAACTCTTCTATATTTTGGACGACAAACCCAGCGGAGAGGTGTTGAATGAGGAATTTTACAGCACAAAAGTGCCAAATGACAGCAATAACTCCCCAACTACAGCTGTTAGTGGTGATAATAACGGAGGTGGCAGCTCCGCGCAGTCGAGTAATAATCACTCTGGATCAGTGAAGTATAAGCACAATATTCGAGATCGCAGCCGCGCCGTGCGCAGAGTAACCAATGAAATCGTAAGCATCCTTCAAGAGCTGAGTATATGCGAAGCGCAAGGGTTCGATGCCTCCGACTTCAATCACCGATCGACTCCTTGCTCTGATATTTTGAGTATCCAGTGCTCGTTAATATCGTCGTTACAGAAATCTAACACTGTTTCATCTAGTGATGTGACCAACGCGGACAGTGAACCAAACCTGTCTGTTGCAGCAGGAGGACCAGTTCTCGGGTTACAAGCTAAAGAGAAAGAGGCGAAAAAGCGATGCCAAGAATTGTTGACGAAACCGGTCGAATTCTGCCGTTCCCAGGAGGGATTCGTCATTCAAGGCGACAAGCTACTCAACAACTACAAGGGTATCGATTTCACGTTAGTCACGTGGGTGTTGATAAGCAAGAAGTTGCAGCCGGTCATCACAGCTAATACCAAAAATACCACGTTTATCACTGGTAAAGTGAGTCACAACGACGCGTGGCCAATAGTTGCATTGCGCAACGACAAGAAGTTGGAGATAATGTATGGCCACGGCAATGAGTTCGAGAGAATCACATCGCAAGTGACAATCCCTATTAACGTGTGGACTCACATCGCTGTTGTCGTTGAACCAAAGAAAATAAAACTATTCATTAACGGTACCATGGACTCACAGGTGGTGACGAAGGGTAATGCAAGGGCTATTCTGTATCCTGTCGTCGTTGGCACATGTCCACAAGGCTTGCGGACCAGAGTAGAGCACGTCAAAGATGGTTTCGACGGTTTCTTAGCGCAGTACAAGTACTACACACGCGCCTTGTCACCAATACACATCCGGGTGGTGTACGACCAAGGACCGCCCGAATCATACGACATAAGAGAAAAGTGGTCGTATCAACTACTTGCGTCGATGAACGCCGTGATTAACATGAATATTTGCCGCTGTCTATCACAGAAAGTTGTGCGTCAAATCGCTGACACGATGATGTTGGTGTTCATAACGGATACTATCGAAGGAAGGTTGCGTAATTCGACCTTGAAAATATTGGAGAAACTGTTGCAATTAGACCTTGTTGCAGACGTTAACTTGTATTCGTTCCGGAATGAGAAGTCCGACGGCAACGTCCAGCCCGCGATGACCATCTTCACGTCGACCACCAACGAGTTCACCTCATTTCAAGAGAGAATGAGTTACTACTTGCTGCGTATACTTGGAGCGTGTTGGTTGCCTGCACTCATTGATACAACGCACTCAACCGACTCAACCTCCACACCTAGTACTTCCTGCTTGCAAGAAGAGGATCTAATTGCTTTCTTGCAGACAGTACCAGGATTTATAGGTGATAAAGGTGATGTCGGTGCGAGTCGCTTTGTTGGTGCATTGCACTCTCAGTCACTCGCCAACGGCTTCATAGACGGCAAGAGTCAGAGCGATCAAGCATTAGGTGAACTAAATTACAAAATTGTTACAATTTTGCGTAATTTATCTCTCGTTCCCTCTTGGAGTGCAAGCATATCTACTGTCGTGGTGCATGTTCTGCAGCGCTCTTCGGGGATAGTAAGGCAACTGATCCCTGAAGGCAGTGGTGACACCAAGGCGCCAGATGTGATGACCTCCATGACAAAGATAGCATTACTTGGTGTGTCGGTGTTGTTTGGTGTGTCGTACTCACTTCCTTACATCGGCGCTGACGTCATCAATTACTTCGGTGACTCGGTGGGAACAGTGCTTAACATCAATAAAACTACTTGCCTTGCGACAGTTTTGTCATGGAACAACGCGCACACCAAGCGTCAATTGCTGTCTATTCGGATCTCGGATTTAGCGGGTTCGTGCATGCAAAGCATATGCAATGCTACCTTTCCGACAAAAGCAATGATTGTAGCCGTTGTGGACCTGTTAGATGCGCTCAAACCGTTCGTATTGCTGAGTCTCAGTGACATGTTGTGCTTGTACAGGCCCGATCATCACTTCCTGCGATCCACGATGATACGGCTACTGCGACCGTTAGAGGTTTTTATCTTCAACTATTTACTATTTTATGTCAATCAGCAACTGAATAACAGTCCTGATAGCACCAACCAAGGCTTCCTCATAAGAGAAATTAAGAAGAAGAAAGAGCTGTTGGGCGTGATTCTGCATGCAGCTATACGCACACTCCGTGTTGGAGAGGAGAATGTTGAGAAGAACTTGTTTGAGTTATGGTGTAAGAACGCGCGCTATTTGAATGCTAACACGGGCAAAGTGAGTATGTGCGCCTTTCCGGCGCAGGAGGTGGAGAAGTCACTGATAGACTACATAACTAAGCAGCTCGGGCTGTCGGTTGAGACGTTCCAAGGAACATCGAATGAAAGACTGTTGAAAAGTGGCTTACTGAATGAGTTGCTCTACAGTATAGCGGTCAGCAACAGCTCTTCTCTTCCCAATAGTGCTCCGCCGCTCAGTAATCAAGACGTGGTGCAGTCCCTTTTGAGTGTTTTGGTGGCGGGTCAGGGAGCCAAGGAAGGTGTTCTTCCTAACACTTTGATGTACTTATGCAATGAATGGTCAACGGCATCTGCGTACAATGCAAGCACTGCTGCTAACTCGCCATTCGATACGAATGATATTGATGCCACGAACTCATTGAAGCTAGTGCATCACCTTCGACGCATGATAATACTATGTGGCAGAGACATGTTGAGTTCCATCAGCTCGGACGGTGAGAATTTTGTTTCACTAATTGATGCAGAGCTACTGAATACGTTAACCATGCCAACGAAACTGCTCTTGTGGCAAGTTCTATGCAAGAATGAAGCCATTGGAGCGCCTGTGAACTGCTCCTCTGCAGTGGTTACGGTGTTGCCCGTCATGCACAGTGTGCTGCAGCACTTGGCAACCAACTACGTGCACGAAGTCTCGTACTCTCTTACTTCGTCTATAAGATATGCGGCTATTTCGCTTCTGCAGTCATCCTCGTCCAAGTCGTCCTATAATATTCTAGAAACGACTGACATATTCACCAGGATGTTGCATGCGTCGTACATTTGGATTCAGTACCTGGACATCCACTCGCATTCCTCCGTGGATTTATACCAAATTTGCTTCAATTATTTGAAGATTCTGTTGCCGTCGTTGTCATTCGTCGAGAGCAGCGACATCGAGTTGCTCATAATGAACTTATGTCGAAGAGTTTTGTATAAAATATGCGCCAAGCTACTGCACGATGGATACGTGACTGAGCATGGCATCACGAGAGACTTGCTGGATCTCGCCAAGAGTAATAACTTTATCTTGTTGCGCACCCGCGCACAAGAGGAAGTAGTGAAAAATAAAGGCAACGTGACTTACAACGTGTCTCCGTTGCTGTACAACCTGACGCAGTTGAGTTCGGGGTTGGAAATCGTGCAAAGGTTCGGTGCATTACATCAGTTTTATGGCACCTTTTGCGACACTTTACACTCAGTTGTACCCAACACCGCGCTGAATGGAGGCAGTCCAGTGCGCATGATGTTCGGAAACAAAAGCATTCCAGCCGCAACATTTTCTCCATTATTGCAATGTCATGATATTGCAACGCCGGCGCCAAAGGTTGTCAACGTCCGCTCTACCTCCATAGACATCGACCTCTCTGAGTGCATCAGTTTGCTTGCCTTGCCATCCTTTATTAAAGATTCCTCTGTGCTGAGCCGCAGTTTCAACGACTGCGTCCTTATTGAGGTCGCATTAGGCGTCATTTTTGAAGGTGAACAGCCTCTCTTTGACACCATTTACTACGGGACAGCTCTTAAATTCGTCCAGGCGGGGCTGGCCCCTAACTGCACGTATGCTGTCAAGTGCAGGGTTATTATCGGCAACCACGAGTACTGTTTCAAGTGGAGTGAACAGGTTCAATTTGTCACTGATCCCGGTATTCTTTTCACCTTTGATAGTAATAAATGTGGTCCAGATATTCTGTTGTCTGACGATGGATTAACTGCGTCTTATGCTGGCGATGACTGCTGGTCTGCACTACTGGGCACGCGTTCATTTAGTAGCGGAGTAACCACGTGGGAAATAAGAATCACCCAGTCATCAACTGCATATATATTCGTGGGTGTTGCTACTGCCATGGCAGATCTCAACACATTCTTAGGAGGTTGCAGTAACGGATGGGGCTTCATCGGTGAGCAAGCTTTGTACCATAATCGGGATAAAGTCAAAGGTTACGGCGACTCCTTCTCCGCCGGTGATATCATCGGTGTGGTGCTGGATCTGAAGCACGGCACTATGTCATTCACTAGAAATGGGAAGATGCTTGGTGTTGCCTTCGATAAAATGTTCGGGGAATTGTATCCAGCCGTTGCGTTTTATAACGTGGGCCAAGAGATTGAGATATTGATCGACTCATTCCGCACCACTTGTCCGCAGGAGGCGCTGCCCTGCTCGCCTTCAAGCTTGACTATCAACGACATCTCGGTGATATCTGAAATCATGTTGTGCATTACTTCTAACTCATTATTCTCGCCCAGAATACTGTCAATAATATTGCATCACGCGAATGAGTGGTGTGCCAGCACCACGATTAGGTCGCTGATAGTAAGTGGGAGAAACATCTTCATCCAGACCAAGAGTGAGATGCTAGCCTCTCATAATCTAATAGTCGGAGAAAAGGTCAGGACTCCATTCGGTATCTCGGAGGTGATCGGCAGCGCGTACAACTGCGTCTGGTTCAAGCACTGCTTCAACAACAGCATTTGGTACTTCACACCACAGCAAATTATATCCGGGAAGGAAAAGGGCATGTTTCTTCGGTGCACATATAATGTGAGCGTCGCCGCAGACAGCACCGATTCCACCTCTAGGTCGCTCTTGGAGGAGTCAGAGAACGATAAAATTAAGTTGGTGGAGCAAAAGTTGTCGTTTGATATGCCAACTATTCAGGAGTTGCTGGATTCTAGCAAATGGAACGATGAGATGGACGCGATTCTCACGAAGTATCTGCTGACTTATGCGGACACTAACAACATAGATGTGTACGAGATATCAGTGGAGATGATCCTGAATGACTTCAGAACGATTCAATCGCTGCTGTCGAGAGTGGTCATGGGCAACACCACCATGTCCCACCGGTGGGGTATCGGCGGACCCAAGCGTAAAGCCGTGATAGCCAGGATAAGCATGTTGCGCCTATTCAATCACTTCATCACACAGTACCTGCCAATAATGCTTCTAGATGATGGCATCAATAACAGCCATATGAACACGCATTTGGAGACGCTATTAAGTGTGTTGGACTACAACAAGAACCGATTCATTGGTGGTTATGGAAGCTATGACTCGAAGCTACCGGTGTCTGCCATCAAACACGAGCACGATTACAGTCCAATTATTGTGACGCTGAATACCAACGCGGTTGCGCCTAGAAGCCATGAGATTGTTGGTAACAACTCTATTTTGTCTTCATTAGTGTCGCTGTCGTGGCTGCGGAAGGACGATGCCAGCACCTCCATCCTGTCGATGGCACCGCTGCTTAGGGCGCGACAACGCATTTTCACTGAGTTAAAATTAACTTATTTTTGGGAAATCGTGCACAAATCAACAGCTCGCACCTCCAAGACTGATGACGACTACGACTACCCCGAGGACCTGCCGCAGATTAAGATAAACCGACTCAAATCGTTCCGGGCGAAGGAGGCCTCGGAGTTGCTGCATATACCTGGTGAAGACCTACTGTTATCATCTATATTTTGTCAATTGTGGAAAGAGTTGCGCGCTCATCCAAGCGAGAAGCTGCGTATTAGCTACAGCCATCCGATGGACGATGGCCAATCAAGAACATTTAAAATTAAATTTGATGCGGAGGGTGTTGACGACTATGGCGGGCCCTATCGCGAGATATTTCAACAAGTATGTGATGAACTACAGAGTATTGAGTCCTTTGGAGCTCATTTAGGTGCTGCAAATCCCGCCGGTATAGCCCATATCAGAGGGAATGATGCGGTAAAATGCTACTTGCCCTTACTGCATCCAACTCCGAACTGGAGAGCAGATGTTGGTGATTGCGATGAGAAGTACAAGTACATCTTCCATCCGTCAGCCAACTCTCCTTTAAAATTAGATTTATACAAGTTTTTAGGGGAGTTAACTGGTGTTGCAATCCGCAGCAAGATTACCTTAGACTTGGCGTTTCCATCGTTTATATGGAAGCTGTTGGTGCGAGAGCAGCTGACGGAGCTGGACATCAAGTCGTTCGACCTGCCAACTGCAAATTTCATCACGCATTTAGGTAATTTATACAATAGTTTGAATGAAAATGTGTTCGATAGTAACGTGAAGAAGGAGTCTGTTTTGCAGGAACTGCTGTCGTTACTACAAGATTTGAGCTGGACTGCCACCCGATGTGACGGGCGCACTGTGGAGCTAGTAAATGGTGGCAAAGACAAACCCGTCACCCTCGACAACTTGCAGTCGTATCTACTGATGCTGACCGAGTATAAAATCAATGAGAATATCACGGCAATTGAGACCTTTCGCAGTGGTTTGGTGTCCGTTATACCAGAGGAAGCCTTGCTTCTAATGAACTGGGACGAGCTACAGACTATTATATGCGGCACTAAAACAATCGATATCGATCGGTTATGTGAGAATACAGAGTATGACGACGATGTCAGCGCGGAGGACGCGCATATTATTCTGTTTTGGGATGTTTTAAGAGAGTTTTCAGAAGCTGACAAGAGTAAATTTCTACGGTTTGTATGGGCAAGACCTACACTTCCTCCAAAAGGAGTGGAATTCCCACAAAAATTCAAGGTGCAAAGTGCAGTAGGAGATGATGCCACTGATAAGCCAGACACCTACTTGCCCAAGGCGCACACTTGCTTCTTCTCAATCAACTTGCCGAAGTACACTGCCAAGGCGGTAATGAGAGAGAAATTAATATATGCAATCAACAATTGTACTGAAATGGATGCCGACTTCCGGTTACAAGACGCCGATGTCAACGGCTGGAACAACATCATGTAAACTGTTTATGTGTTCATTTGTAAATAATAAATAAGCCAATAACGTAATACACAGGATGATCATCCTTTTTTGAACATCACTCTAATTGTTCGATTTGACACTAACATATAGAAGCATTTTTTCTTATTACAACCAAGAACATTACTTACGCTGTCATAGTAGTGGTATTTGTAAGTGCTGCACGTAATCGCAATAAAAAATGCTTATATATGTCAGGGTAAATTTGAACACTTATGGTAGTGATAACAAATAATTATCATTTCAAAAATAATAAATCTATCTAGTCACTTGAATCAATGAAGCCATTGTAAATCATTGCAAGCACCTTTCTGTCATGAAGTTCACTTCTCTTCGAAGTGTAATGCCGGTACAAAATGATCCGGTGAAAAAAGACAACATTCACCCAAATGGTTTATACCTTCTGTGATGCAGCATAAGAGTGTGATTGATGCGGCGGCATTCCAAGATGCTTTATCGCGTAAGTTGAATTTGAAGCATGTGACAAAGAAGCCGAATAGTCAAGCAGCAGAGGCCAAAAGAGCTAGTAACCAAATACCATTAAGTGAAGCAAGAAGAGGTAACAACCAATCTCTGGACTTTAAAAGATCAAGTAATCATGTGTGTACTAGTTGTAATGCTTCAATTCAGCCACAGGAGCAAGTATGTGGAAGTTGTGGATACTTTTTACATCAGAATCGTCCCCGTCCGACTTCACCAGAAACACTAGCACATCGACGAGGTTTGATACAGCATAAAGCAGTTGCAGTACATGAAACGGTTAGTGCGATGGAGTGGAAAGCTATTGAAGATGGTCTTAAGACTCGTGCAGTTGATGCTTATTGTCCTATTTGTATGGAGGCATTCAAAGAGGGTCATGAAGTACTATTGTCATGCAGTCATATATTCCACCGACAATGTCTCAGTGCATTTGAAAAATTTATGAATAAAAGTGAAAGATTATGTCCTATATGTCGTCATAATAATTATCAAAAGAAAATTACTCATGCGGGATCTAACTCGTATCAATTAGTCTGTATTTTGAAAATACAAACATTTTATCGTGGTTATGTAGCCCGAAAGAGCTATCGATCCAGTCTGCGCACGTATTACCGACAGGGTCGTGGTGACAATCAGCAGAAATCCAAGTTTTATAAAGAAGAATTATCAATTTATACCAATAAAATAAGTAAAGAAGTAGACAACAGAGGCAAGGAGGTGGAGACCATGTGCGATGTCCTCGACAACACGCTGCGCGAAAGCAGAGAGTTAGACCAACTTTTTGACAGCTTGCTGCAACAACGACTGCTTCTAAGTAGCACAACCGCCAGTAGAAACATAAGTAGTTACGAGTCCCCAGAGAAAGATGAAGATTATTTGTACCTTGCGGACTCAAAGCACTCACCATATGAGAGACCGAACACTTTATCTGACGCCGAATGGAACGAAATATTGCAGCGATCGAGGGAGAGAGGGCTCGGAGAATGCGCTATATGTATGTGTGGTCTATCACATAATGATGGTGATATCAAAGGAGGTACCACCTCTCTAACTCATTTACTCACTCACTCACTCACTCACTCACTCACTCACTCACTCACTCACTCATGCGCTCACTCACTCACTAGGAATGACAAAAAGATCAAAATTCAACGTACTCCTGAGTTGCAGTCATATCTTTCATGAAAAATGCATCAATAATTTCGAGAGATTCTCTGTGAGTGCGGTGGAGGATGCGACGCACCACGTGCTGTGCTGCCCCATTTGTCGGATGAGTAACTACATGAAGTACAAGTTCAAAGCGTGAAGAATGAAGTAAATGCAGATGAAAACTCAATTAATTACAATAAAAACAAGGTGTGGAAATGGCGCATTCACCACTTAAACTTGCCTGACCGCGTCACGGAAAATGGCACACTTATCAGGGTGGAGAGTGCTTAGGTAATCAAACGCCGTCTTGCCTTTTACGTCTTTGATGGTTTGGTCGCATGCGGACTGCAAGAGCTTAATCGCGATGTCGATGTGTCCACTGCAGCAAGCAAGTATCAAAGCCGTTGTGCCATAGCGATCTTGACTATCCACGTCACAGTCATCGAATGTAAGTAACAATTCTACGATATTTTTGAACCCCTTCATAGCAGCCCATGCCAAGGCTGTCATGCCGTCGCGATCTTTGCAATTAATAAGAACTGCTCTCGCACTCAAGTCATTCTTAATCGTTACGAAATCGCCAGCCATAGCTGCGCGAATAAACGATTCGTCTGCGCTACTGATATTTAAAATTTCTGGGCCTGGTGTCACGGCTGTAACAGGCTGTGGTTTTGCAGGTTGCGGCTTATCACGAGGATTACTGATGCTGATGTTGCGATCGTCGCTATCATCATCGGAGGACCAGAGTGGAGGGCTAGAGGGATCACTAGTTTTCTGGGCTTTATTTTTTTCGCTACTTTCGATTATTTCAGGCAACTTTTTCGTCATGTTTTGATCTGTCAGTTTTCTTTTTCCTGTGATTTCAGGTGATTCAACTGGCGGTTTCTTTCCATCTAATGATTCCTTAAACTTCACTACGAGGGATGGATGTTTATTTTTCAAGATATCCATCGCATTTTTACCCTTTTTATTTACAAGCTTAGTATTACATCCAGCAGTAACTAATGCAACAGCGATAGGGATATGACCTTTGTTACAGGCATCCATCAATGCAGTATTACCATCGAATGACTGAGCATCGAGAAAACAATTTTTACGAACCAATAAACTTACAATAGATAAATGACCACCACAAGATGCCGCAATCAATGCATTAATCCCGTTTCTATTTTGCAGATTAATATCACTTCCATTCTCAATTAAATATTTCACAATCGAAAAATTACCATTAGCTGCTGAAGTAATCAAAGCTGATACGTTCGAAACAATGCAATTTATGTCACATTTTTTTTTAGTTATAAAACTTTTTATTGTCTCAATATCCCCTAATTCAGCTGCTTTAACAAACCTATTCGCTCTATCCACATGCTTACTCTCTTTCTGTTGTTGACTAAGACCAATAACTACAGTTTCCTTGTTGTAAGACTGTCCCTTGAATGATTTTACATTATCTAATTCACGAAGGTTCGCTTGAGCGCGCAGCGCCTTATCTTCGTTATCTACATATTTGACTGGCATAATACCCTGAGCAACGGTGAGGAGGCTTCCTATTTCTTACTATATTCGACTCGCCACGTAATTACTTTTTGCAATTTTTTTTGGTCCCAACTTTTTTTGGATTTTTTAAAAACCCGAAAATTCAACTAACAAAAATAGAATGTTAAGTGGTGAAGGCGAGAGCCTGATGCTGGAGTCTCAGCTGGACTCGTCATCTTTCTTCTGCTTCACGGATACTGTCGACAAGAATATGGCTAGTGATTTACGAGCTTTTCAGAATATTACGAACAATAATACTAATTCACCATCGCCTATTCTGGGCGAGTCATCGCAATTATTAGAATCATCATCAAGTTGGGCAGAGACCTCTGTAAGTCATGGAAGTAGACGAAGAAAGACGAAGGGAGTCATATTAAACACTAAAAAAATGGAAAAATTGGTAAATATAACATCAACATCAGAAAGAATGTCACCATATTCATCACCAGAAAATGTTAATGTTTCAAGCTCCGAAACAACGCGGTACAATAGTGATGTGAGCCAAGCAAGTAGTAAGAAGGATATTGTACGAGGATTACAAACTATTAAACAAAAAGGAAAACAGCGATTATCCCAACTTGGATCCAACAATAAGTCACCAACTATACATAATGAAGGAAAAAGTCATATAAAATTGTCAATAATAATTAAACTGCAACGTCAGTTCAGAAGCAAAATGCTTAAGCTATTCAATGATGCAGTCATTGGGAAAGTCATCAGAATTAATGCATATCGTCGCGTGTACGCCAATGACTACAGCAAGGACAATAATGCCATCAAGTATTTATCTCTCAAGTATATACGTGGTTGCATTAAAACGATCGAGTTGTGGTGGAAGCGGTTAGTACTGAGACGTAGTAGGAGGTATACTCAGTATAGTAAGTGGACCTCACGACAGTCTAGTCTGTTGTTTGCTTGTGTTCTAGGTTGGCGAGTACGATTTCTAATGAAAAATGAGAAGGTATTGAACATTAAAAAGGCTATTAAGGACATCCAGCATATTCTAATGGACATAATTTCGAGTACCGGGAAGGGTGCGGATAGTAAGAGTACTCCATCGACTCGATCTCATCAATTTGCAATTGACATGGTACGAGAAAGCATCAAGTCTGGCAATGAACGAAGTGTATATCCGCTCATATCATACATGGATTGGACGCTGGTTAAGACGTTGTTAAAGCAGTTGAAAAGCAAGAATAAGGAGTTTAGAAGTGTCATATTTCATGGTGCTCGATGGAGAATCTGGCCTGCACCTGGTTACTACAGTTTGTACCAATCGGTGAAGTCGGAGGCCATGAAAGGTTGTCTCAAACAGCGAGTACTAGCCGATTCTGATAGAAACAGCAAGTTGCCATCGCCGCCTATAGTCAAGCCCGCACAGGTTACGGTCGGACCACCGCCTATTCCAGCTGTCCTTTTTGAAGTGAAGCAAAGCGATAACTGCAACTTATCGTCGGCGCAACCTCTCGTTGAATCCAGCAAAGACTTGAGTAAAGAGCTCAACACATTGCGTAAGCATTTGTCGTCGATGCCTGGTGGTCCGAAGGTTGAAGGCCATCGTCCCAGTGAGGCTAGCAATGTCTCGACTAGTAGTATTACTCCGTCCCCACTATCGCGATTAGCGGAGTCGGTTTCGCCATCAATTATCAATGATAAAATCCGTCCGAGATCCCTCCACGAAGTCCTTTCGTCAAGAAATATGTCGATTAATGTCTCGCATGACGACCTGGGCAATGACTTCCACGGCGATAAAGTGACAGATAAACACGAGACTCGGCAAGTGGTCGGCAATGGAAGCGAGGTGGAAGATTTGAGTATGAGTGATAATTTCTCGGAGTCCGTCAATGAGGTGCCAGTCTCGGTGATGAAGCGAGATAGTAGTAGCAAGCCGCACATACAACTAGACATACTAGCTGCAGACAAGTTAATGCCGGCATCAAAAGGTCCAATATCTCGCGACATTAACGGTTGTCGCATCCCAGATCGTAAACCGTGCATACGCATCACTCTCTACTTCCCTAATAACATCGAGAAACGTCCTGCCTACAAAACAGGTCGTGATTTCACTGTAACGACGCTAAATCCCCGGTGGAACAGCACCTTTTACCTACCATTGTCGTGTCCTCGCCAGGTCATTCAAGGCGCACTAGACGAGTGTGTGGAGTCAGGAATAGACATCGCTAATCCTAATGACGTTGTGGTCAGCAAAGTGAATAAGGCCCTCGTTGATTGGTGGAGTTCAGGCTTCATCTCGATACAAGTCATCGACGGCGAGAGATTCAATGAGGACATCTTTCTGGGCGAAGTAACACTGTTATTGTCAGCATTTTTAGTCCCTCCTGCATCCAAGAGCAACGCACCAGTGAAGACTGTAGACAACGATAAGTGCAAGTCGATGCACGGGACGTTTCCTCTGTCGAAATTACACGCGCACGACCGAGTGTCTGGCTCCCTGAAGTTAGCATCGTACCTGCATCTAGCGCACGATGTCTACATCAAGGAAATCATTTCTAAAACAGTTAGCTCGTCTCTAGCACCCACTGCAGTGGTAGCAGAGCCATCCGTAGCCGTTGGGAGATCGCCAGAAGGGAAGAAGGTGAGCTCATACAGTCGCCGTCAAACAATGGATGCATTAAGCAAGAACTTGGATGTGTTAGGAAAGGATATTCAAGAGACCACGAACGCGCTAGTTGATCGGATGAACATGAAGTTGGCAGCGAGAATGGAGGAGAAATTACTGCACCAGAATGCGGCACCGACTGAGAGTCATGCGAGCACCATATCCGTTACACACGACTCGGATGTGCAGTATTTCTCAGCGAAGAAACACCCATTAATCCCTAAGATTACCAAAATAATTTCTTTGGAGGACTCGGATAGCGTGATCGTGGACGAAGACTCCAACGACAGCAGCGATATCACTGATGATTACCTGGAAATTGTGCGTGATTACGAAAATGACGAGAATGAAGGAGTCGTGAGAGAGAAAGATTCGACGCGTCTAAAGAAGGTAACCGTCAACTTGGACCTTACCAACAGCTAAATATACATGTAATTAATGTGACAAATCCCACAACCTGTCTCTTACAAATCTACACCTGTTTACATCGCTACTTGTGCGGACTCCGTCCCGTTGATTCAAACTTGGAGCTCTCGCAGTACTCGCCGTAGTCGCTGAAGACCAACTCATTAATAGATTTAATCTGGCTTTCGTAGTCCATCAGCTTGAGTTGCATGGATTGCAGCCCTTGCAGCTGCGTCTTCATGGTCGACGTGTCCAGCTGCAGCTGGTGGTACGCGTCAGACTTGATCTTCAACTTACTTTTCAAATCTTTAATCTTTTTCTCTTGCAACTCTCGCATTTCACGGAACTCTTCCTTCATTTTTGTGTTTGCTTGCTTCAGTTCAATGAGCTCGTGTGTGACCTTCTGCACTTGCATGCGATGCTGGCTCACTTTCTTATCCAAAGCTAGCTTGCTTTCACTATTTACATTCATTAATTCTTGTATTTTACCATTGCAACCAGCCAACTTATTGTTGCTCTCCAGTAACAGTCGCTCTTGGTTGTCCTTCATCGAACTCAACGCGGCATTTAGCTTCTTGATTCTGGCATTGTTCTCGCCGTTCAATGCCACTTCGTTCTGCAGCGTCGCCTGCAAGTTGCCGAGTTGCAGCAGTAAAGTCGTCTTGGTATTCTCAAATTGCTCTCTTTCATCGCGTAACTCTTGCTTTAACTCATCTATTTTCATGTTATTACTGTTATTCAACTCTTGTAACGTGTAGTTGTCGCTCTGCAGCCTCTGCACGAGGTCGGCGTAGCTGAGCTCTTTCTTCCGATAGTTCTCTAGTTCTATTTCTTGTTGCTCTATTCTCCCTTTCAATCCGATAACTAAAGCTTCGGCGTTGCTCCTACTCTCTTCACTTTGCCTGTATAATGACTCGTATTTTAGCTTGTCTTCTATGACGCCTTGTAAGGCGCCGCGTATTTTATTGTACTCGTCGATGGCTATCATCTCCGACTCGCTGCTCTGCTTCATCTTCTCGCATCGCGCAACCATCGTCTTGTACTCTTCTATAGATATCATTTCGTTTTCAATTTTTCGTTGCAATAAATTGCATTTTTCTTGTAATTTTACATGCGTTTCTTTGTCCACCATGTCATTACGTATCTAATAGTATGAGTGCGTAAATGAGTAAGTAAGCAAATAGGTAACTGAATGATTTATGCTAACCTGTTCCTCTAAAGAATCTATTTTCAACTCCAACTTGCGTAACTCTTTGGCGGATCGGTTGTAATCATCGATTGGTTTATACTCGTGCTCAATTCTGTACTTGAGACCTTCGCAACTTGCTAGAACTTTGTTATATTCATTAATACTCACGTACTCATTCTCTATTTTAGACTGTGTTCCTGTGTGTGTGTCAAGTAATCCGTTGTATTTAACATACAAGATTTGGTACTCAGCCAAACTTATCATTTCCTTGCTCATGGTGTCTTTGTAGTGAGCATTGTCAGCGCTTAACTGTAAGTTTTCATTATTCAATTGTTCATTAATGGCAACAATATTGTTGTATCTCGTCATTAACTCCTGCTCTCTAAGCTCTAACTGCTCGGCGGCTTGTTCCAGTAACATTACATCCTGGACAATGAGATGAGTGAGAATGCGGGTAAGTTTATTAATGAGTGATGAGTACCTGATAATATGCTTTTTTCTTACTTTTTAACAATAAAACTTCATTTGAAAGCTTGTTATTTTGGGTTAATAGAACTTCATTTTCTTTCTTTATCAGATCTATTTGAGTGCGATATAGCTCCTCTTGCTCGGAGTGTAACTTATTAGTTTGCTGAAATTGTGAGTATAGCTGTGTGTATTCACGTCGCGTGTTTGCGAGCTCCATTATTTCATGGCTTAAAGACGAATCCAATTGCATTTCTTGATACTATATTGTAGATTAGTATGCTCCTATATAAAAGTATGTGCGTGAAGTCCAATACCTACCTAGGAGTCACGCGAAGTTTCTGTCGTTTCTTGACCGGTACTATTAGGGATTATAAAAGGTTACAGCTGTTTAGGGAGGACCAACTAACTCTCGATGCTGCTAGCACAAAGAAACTCTGCAACTCAAGGCGACCCTATTCACTCATCTACAGTTATCTGATTTAAATTTAGGCGCCGACGGCAAGCCGGTACTCTATCGCCAAATTTTGAAGAAACAGTCGAAGGAATTCACTTGCCTTGCTTCTTGGTCATTTGAAATCTTTAATGCATTGAGGTCAATTCGAAGATGTTGGAGTATTCGCAATCCTCTGAAGCATCGTTACAGCAGAGTGACTTGCTGCATACATTCCGCGCAAAAAAGAAAACAGTAATTCCGAAGATTGACTTAACCAACTATCGTACGAAGGCTCTTCTTGGTCAAAGAATATTTGATTCACTTGAATCAATTGAGTTAAATAATAAGATTGATCCTCATGGTATACGCACTTGCTCATTTTTCATAAATTTATTAAATGACTCACTCACTCGCTTCTGTAGGGACTATTGTATTCAATTCTATCAAGAGAGATCTAAGTCAACCATCACCGGCTGCAGCACCTAATAGTAATTATGTTGTTAGAATTGATAATAAAGGACATCGAGTAGAAACAGCAGATCGAGTTGATATATCTCGTAAGCAATTGTTTAACAAATCAAAGAGAATGAATGATCACGAAGAAGTTAAAAGATTGAATACTGCTACAATGAATAGAGTTATGGATAAATACATTGAATTACCAGAAATTGAATATTTTTATCCATGGAAAAATTTGCCATGGAGTGCAGATAAGACAAAAAGGTTTCCTAATACTGAGCAGACATCATTTGGACCTGGGCATTATGATATTACTTTGTTTGAGAAGGGGAAATACGGCGACGCAGCTAAAGCCATTAAATTCAGCGATGTTGAAACTGGTAGAATTGATAGCGTCAAAGAAGTTGATTTAAGCTATTTAACTGAAAAAGCTGCCGAAAGTATACCATTTACAGCTAGTAAGATATCCGCCGACAGAATTAAGTACAAAGCACAAGCCCGCGCCCAAAGTGCTCCCGATGCACCTATAGAAGCTACCGAATATGATAGTATAATAAAGCCACCTTCTGGTGGAGTAAAATGGTCCGATGATCCTAGATGGGCTGGTCCGATGTTCAGACAAGAGCCGTATGTCAAGACCACCGGCTTGGACCTGAGTCACGATTACGATAAGGTTTTGGACAAGAGAATAGTGCCAAAGTTTAAGACAGGTCCTAGATTTGTAGATGAAGAGTCGTTAACAGCAGGTTTGGGTCCCTTGAATACTGATATCTGGCCGAAGGAAACGATTTCCACTAGTGCAATGAACTCACCTGTGCGTTACTCTGCTGCATTTATATCTACTGCACCTTCTGGATGCCCAGTTATCATACCTACATCCGGGTTAACGGTCGGTCCATTCTCATACATGGGAGCTTACAAGTCATCTATTGAAATAAAGGATCCAGAGAGATGCTCGACCTCATTTTTGAAGGATCGCGGCAGTATATTTGGTGGAAATGAAGCAGCGCAAGACAATAATCCTGCTAAATTAAGAAACTTTAGTGACATGAATACCTCCGGTCCTGTGTTTAGCAAGGAGCTACGCGGCGAAGGAAAGGGGAGAAATGCTCACTTGAAGAACATATTGAGGAAAAAATTGACTCAAATATACCCCATCTTGGCCAAGAAAAAGTTCAGCACAAATACGGGTATAAAGTACCGTAAGCACAGCAAGCTGCTGAAGTGAGAGCTGAAGTGGGAGCCGAAGTGGGAGCTGAAGTGCTGGTTGCGCTGTGTTGTTGCTATGTTTAAGTGCTATTGTTGTCCCAAAATGTAACTAATTATCGAACAAAATCATTCTAAAAGTCGCTTTCTTCCTGTCTATTTCTCGACGATGTCGCGCACCACATCAACGCGATGAAATTACTATCTACTTCTCCTATTCCAGCTCGAATTCACGGGTACAGTACACACGCGGCCTCGGCCTCCCGGGAGTTTCCAAAGTTCCGATTTTAGCGAAGAAGGCAGGAAAGAAGGAAAGATTCACTCTCTCATCATCTCTCAATCTTCGGATTAATATGTCGCTTGATACAGAATGCTTTGAGAAAATTGGTTTATTTTTCCAGGCGCGTAACCTGCCTAAGATGGATATTGCCTCTCAAACGGATCCATTTCTAGTTGTTTATGTGAAGAAGAAGTCGCCTATTGCACGTGGACAAGATGGTCCTTTAACGCTTATGGGAAATACCTCAGTCATTCGTGATTCAGCAAATCCTAAGTGGCCAGACCAATTGGTGATTGATTACTATTTTGAATCGATTCAAGAAATTACAATTAAAATATACGATCAAGATGATAAAGCAGCACTAATGGACCTTAATCGCCATGATTTTATTGGTGAATGCTCATTCTTGCTTACTGATTTGATGTGTTCAAAAGCTCATAAATTAGAATTAAAAATAAATGGTCCAAAGAATATGGGTTACCTCGAAATCAGGGGCGAAGCTGTAGCCAACACCCGCGACGTGTTTGTCGGGACTTTCAGCGGCTTTAAGTTGAGTAATAAAGACGGCTTTTTCGGTCGATCTGATCCATTCTTACAAATTAGCAGAATTTATGAGGATGGTTCTTATGGTGTTGTTTGGAAGAACGATCCAATAATGAATAACTTATCCCCAACCTGGCCACAGTCACGTATTCCTATGATGAAATTGTGTAACGGTGACATCGAACGTCCTTTACGAATTGAAATCTTTGATTATGAAAAATCTGGCGCGCATAAATCAATGGGTATTGTTGAGACCAGTGTTCGCGGGCTTCTCGACTCACGTGGCGCACAAATAAACGTCATTGAAGCAGACAAGAAATTGAAAAGTAAGTCGTACGTCAATTCTGGTACATTCTCCGTGAGTGGCTGCATGATAGAGGAGCATCCCACCTTCTCCGACTACGTCATGGGTGGCTGTGAGGTGTCACTCATGGTTGCCATCGACTTCACTGGCAGTAATGGCGATCCCCTTCAATCTGACTCCTTGCATTACATATACAGAGGTGCGAACGCCCCACTCAATCAGTACCAACAAGCCATTCAAAGTGTTGGAAACATCGTTGAAGCATATGATTCGGATAAGAAATTTCCTGTTTACGGATTTGGTGCCAAGGTCAAGAAAGCGGATGGCTCCTACTCTCCAGCGCAGCACTGCTTCCCTGTGTATGGCGGTGGCACCGAGGTGCAAGGTGTTGCGGGTATCATGCAAGCCTACACTGACTGTCTCAACAACGTGCAACTCTCCGGTCCCACTTTGTTCTCTCCTTTGCTAACAGAAGCAGCCAATATAGCCAGTAACTTCAATGTTTCTCAATCCAACCAGAAGTACTTGGTGTTACTCATTCTAACGGACGGTGCGATCAACGACTTAAGCAGCACAATAGAAGCCCTTGTGAAAGCGTCTGATTTACCTCTTTCCGTCATCATTATTGGTGTTGGTCTCGCGGATTTCTCGACTATGAATGAGTTGGATGGCGACGGACACATGCTGCGATCAGGCGGAAGCATCGCGAAGCGAGATATTGTGCAATTTGTCCCATTCCGTGACTATGCCACCAAAGGAGTCATGCAACTGTCCAGTGACGTCCTCGCCGAGGTACCCTCGCAGTTCTTGGCTTATATGGCATCCAAAAATATTAAACCTAACAAAACGGCGCCATAAATTCTTGAATAATTTTATTTACAGACTGTTATAATAAGAATACAATACTTACTTCTTGCTGCCTCCGCGGGTGACTCGCTTATCGGAATATCTCTTCACACGCCGGTAACTCGCCTAAATAATTGCTTACAAAATTGAATGCTTCCTTTAAGTAAGTGCATTCCACACCGTTAGTGGTGATGGTTAGGGAGCTGGAACCCAGCAACTTGATCAAGGCGCCACTTTTCTTGGTGACTAACGGTCGGAGAGTGAGGTTGCAGTACTCCAACCCGATCGTCGTCGAGTTTTCAAGCGCAGAATCCAGGATTTCTCCGAGAGTTAAAATGGGTAAATCGATCGCTTTCAAGCTGTTGATTTCTTTGCAACGGGTCCATACCGGCTCAATATCGGCGAGAAACCCAGTGATTTTAGCTGCAACCGACATCGCCAGCTCCTCTTGCAACATACCTTCCATGCAAGAGGCTGCCACATACAAACCCACTCTTGCGATGCACAAAGCACCCTCTAGAAAGGTCTTCATCTTCTCTGTGGCTAGCAATATATTCTGATCAATTACTTCTAAACGGTTAAACTGTTCAAGCGCGGTCTCACTAGTACCAACACACTCATCTACAAGTGTCAGTATGTCTCGCCAGTACGTGATCAAGCTGGTGTGAGTGGTGTATAAGGCGGTGATGATCTTGATGCAGCGCTTGGCGGATGCATAAAACCTCATTCTCTGCGGCAACGGAGTGAACGGGTCTGGGATATTGTCAATATACTTGCGAGCAAAGCGATTACCAAGACTTGCGTCGAACGACCGCGCCAAGTCGGCCATCTGCTCGATGGACTCACCAAGGTGTGTAAAGCCGCCGTAGTTCGCCATTTGGTACCATTTCTGCTCCTCTTCAACGGATACTAACTTGCTATTCAAATTACTAATTTTATTTTTCAATTTGATCGCAAGGACCAAGTCGTCGCGTTCAACAGCCACCTTCTTCTCCTCTGTCAACTCGTATATTTCGCGCACATATAACGCGTTAAGGATGCATTGATAGGCCTCTTCGTACAGGAACTTTTCGGATAATGTGACGGACAAGACTTCAAGTTCAGATATGGTGAATGCAACATTATTACCGGTTGGATGGGTGACAGCCGCGTTGATGCTCATCGAAGGAGTGGTGATAGCCGTGTTGATGGTCATTGGAGGAGTGGTGACAGCCGCAGCTACAAATGCAGTGGATGAGGTGCTGTCAGCCGTGCTTTCAGTAGTTGGTGCGCTTTGAAACGCATCGAAGTCGGCGTCAAAGTCAGCATCAAACTCTGCTTGCACTGCATCATTGCTGGAGGTCGATGGCGTGGGAGCTGTGGACACCGTGTCAAACAAATCCAGGATGTTTGTTGGCGCAATGTTCGTAGACTTTGCTGATGTTGACAGGGTCGGTGGTATTTGAAGCAGGGGAACCAAAGGGATCGGAGTAGGGTCTGGCTCGTCAAAATCAAACAAATCAGATATTAATGAAGCAGAAGACGCCCTTCCAAGATTAGGTACGTTTTCAGATGCAGTTTCGCTATCGACGACCACGTTGACAGCCTCCTGCACTTCGCTCACAGTTGAATCCTCGCCAATGACGGCAGTCGGTACCTCTTCAGCAGCGGCGAAGTCGCCGAAGTCATCAGCGTCAGCGTCGACTTGAGTACTTTCTTTATCAGCGATGTCGGTATACGTCTCAGTCTTTTCTACATCACTAATGATATTGTCGCTGGCTTCACACGCGTCTTGCACTGTCGATTCTATGGAGGGATTGTCATCTAGCTTCGAACTGACGCTTGTGACGAAGTCACTGACTTGGTCTTCTACGACAGGTTCAATGGATGCGAATGGGTCATCACTAGGCACAACTACCTGGTCGTCACTAGACACAACTACCTGGTCTGTAACAGCGGCGGCGGGCATCTCAACTATGGGATCCTCGGACGTAGCTGGTACACCAAATGCGTCGGCTGACTCAAAGTCGCCGAAATCACTGTCATCAACAACGGTGTTACAAACTGGCGAGTCCACTGTAAGGTCGGTAGGTACGTTTTCCACGACATCGACAAATGTCGATGCATCCGAATGAGTCGTGCCTACACTTGCGGCATTCGTTGCGTCAGCAAAGTCGTCCCAATCCTCGTTGTGCGCCTGCAAGTCCATCTCAACTATCTCGTCAAACACAGAAATGCGGTCATTAGACTTACCATAATTGCTTTCCACATGCAAAGTGGTAGCTGCCATGTTGTTGCTGCTGTTAGTCTTCACTAAACTGCCAGTTTCTGCGTTTGAGATTTTTGAAGGTGTCAAAGACGCGGTTATGTTGTCTAGGATTCCCTTTTCCTTGAGAATAGAAGCGGACATAAATTCGCCGATTTCATCGTCATCATTACTAATTTCTACTGGAGCTGCTGTGGCAGCAGTGCTATCATTACTATCGCTAATTGCTGCATCAGTAACCACCTTTTCAGGCGAATCTAAGCATATTAAGTCTACTTCTATGTGGTTCTGAGACAACACGCCGCTATCAGCAACAGGCAAAGAACTGATTGGGCTAGTTATGGCAGAATTGAAATTACTAAATTGTACATCAGCGGGCGCTGCCGGAATGTTGACTATGTTACCGTTAGTACTGGAAACAACAGGTGCGATGCGAGTATTAGGCACAGTTGAACCAGACATAACTGGTAGAACAAATTGTTGAGTTGCGGTGGTTACATAAAGTTCATTCATAGAACTTGGTGTGTAATTGGCATACATGGGCGACTGCAGCACTGAAATCAATCTCATTATCTTGTAAAACTGATACCTATCTATGACAAGCGTGTTGCCAGTATCTACCCATGTCCACATTTTGTTGAGTACATCTTTGTTGAGATTAGACTTACGCAAGAAAGGCACAG
>JACCDO010211363.1_pt1 | contig 31162 bp, 20 predicted proteins | sample 7446101 | NCBI WGS metagenome assembly JACCDO01 (sample SAMN15323440, study PRJNA562643) | freshwater metagenome | isolation source: river surface water | place: USA:Blue River Watershed | collected 2017-08-16
ACGGGACATGCGACTGTTGTGATATTATCCGGACAGTAATATCCAAATGGACAGATTTCATAAAAAACTGAAGATGAATTCTTGCACTGATACACATTACTTTGTGTTCCTAGAAATGTAGTAGTAGTGTACGTGATATTTCTCGTTGTCGTGTCTGAGATATAGCAATAATTTCCTTCGATATAACACTGCTCTTGAGTTAATTCATCAGCTTGTTTGCAAATCTCAGTCACGTTAACCGTACCAAAGTACGCATCATCATCGCCATACAATTGACGATGTACTTCAATGGCGAATATTTCCTCGCCGAACACGTGGACGCCCAATACGGCGACGGTCAGCAGCAGCAACCACCGGGCCGACAACATTGTCGCCAACGGCGTGAATGTAGGTAGTGATATTTCCACCATCGCCAAGGGACTAAGAAACTTACGTCGTACCGGTAGAGAGAAATTTCTGAATTTAATTTCAGCCAGTTACAAACGAATTTAGTTTTTTCATCAAAATGTACATCCTCAAAAAGGTAGTTTTTGTCAGATCAGGCAAATTGCTAGGAAAAAATTTAATTAAAATAAGAGTTTTTTGGCGGTAATCAATGTCGCGAAGACAGAGACAGAAAGACTGTTCTAGACATTTACGTAAACACACACACACGAAAAATAACTCACATTAATATGACTCAATTCACCTTGCCCACATGCATGCCGCTCTTGACTGTCAACACTACCTTTAGCACCCAGTTGTACAAATTGATTGCCTTGATTATGACCGTTTCTAGACCCGATTTGGAGCTGAAGATGCGCCACAAACGGTAGTCGTCGCGTTTGTACTGCATCCACGAGTAAGCCAGGACGTTGGAGATCACCCAATACACAGCCAGGTGAACTCTATGCGAATAGACAATAAAATCATTAATATCAAAAGAGGTTCTGTAACGCGAAGTAATAACATCGAATGCATCCGTATATGCGACTAACTCCAACTTCAATGCCATACTGAATGCAGGAGTAAACATACTAATGCTGTTCACGAATAGCCCGAAATTTCCCATTCGCTCAAGTAGCACATCCTTCGTTGGGTTGACACCACCGAATGCCCATAAGATTACTAGCGACCCCGATGCTATCAGCGACGCGTTTTTACCGCCTATAAACACAGCCACGAAGTTACAAAATCCAGATATTGCCAGATGCAACAATATAAACAGGCACCAGTAGCTACCGAAGTAACCGCGAGGTGCAACACACGAATAGTAACCGGTGCAATACGCGTACGGGAAAATTATAAACTCAAGCGACGCGCCGAACAATTTCCCTAAATACAGCGGCAGTAACGGGATACCACCTGTTTCCTCTCTTGTGCGCATCGTAGAATCATTCATAAACAACTTCAATGACGACGACTGTAGCACCAGTGCAAATACTAGTTGCGAACTCGATACTTGCGCAGGCAGCGTCGAGCTGCCGGTTTCGGGATCAATGGCGATATCACCGAACAATATACCCACAATTATTCCCAGAATCACAAAAATCATACAAGAGTACACAACACTGTTCCAGGTGCGATGGTAAATCTTGATCTGACGAGTGAAGCAAGTGTAGAACATGGCAGCGTAAGTCTTGGTGCCCTCTACTGCCGTTGCTATAAACCCTGTTTTAGTGACAACAATGTGTCTCGTGCTGCTTACAACTCGGATACTCGACTCTTTGCGTTGCTTCTGGGCTTCTAACTCATTTAAGAAGGTTTTGTAGTGTGTGTCTTGGTAGTAGTCGCAGATCGTCTGGATGATCTCTTGCACTGGCGGTACTGTCTTCAGGTATACAGGCACCACAAAACCAGCTATCACATCCATCGAGAAATCCGCGATATTAGCCGAAGGGCTGCACTGATACCCCAGTTTAAACATATGCGTACGCAAGTCGAAAGCGGGTCCGAAATATGCCACTCTGCCACCTGGTGCTAGTAAGCACAAGTTGTTGATCAAGTCGAATATTTCTTGTCTTGGTTGATGCAGGGTAGCCACGATGTTCACGCCCAAGTCGCTCAGGTTGTGTAAACTAGTCAGCAAACTAATCGATGTGGCGGAATCCAGACCTAGTAGGCAGTAACCATGTGAGTCTATTGTTGGCGTGTAAGTAATGCATTAGATTATCCATCCTCGTACCTGATGTTGGTTCGTCCAACAAAAAGAAAGTCGGCTCTTTCATTAGCTCCATCGCTACCGAGACTCTCTTCTTCTGTCCGCCACTGATTCCTTTCACTTCTGGTGATCCCACAACAGAGTGGCGAATAAATGTAATGCCCAGCAAGTTCATGACGTGTATAACCATTGGTAACACCTCATCTCTCGTCCTGTATCCGCGTTTGTTGAATAAGATTGCGCTGTAGACGATGTTGTCTTCGACCGTCAGGTCGTCATACATTATGTCATCTTGAGACACAAACGCCATCTGATCACGAAACGGTACTAGTGAATCGACCTCTACGCCGTTGACGTAGATACTCCCAGTAGTAGTTGCGTAATGCGCCTGGCCCCGCAGTAGCGCTAGTAAACTCGATTTGCCGGCACCAGAGGCGCCCATTAATGCAGTTAAGTTAAAAGGCTTCACGCTTCCGAATATATTACGCAATATCGGGGCGTTATTTTTCTTCAAACTCATATTCAAACCGTCAAATGATACAAACATAGGCTTCAACACTTCCTCGAAGCGAAAGTGGCCTTTGCTGGTGTCAACGGTGCTAGCCCTCATCCTTTGATCGCGCACGAAGTGCATATATTGCTGAAACTTTTTTGATTTGATGAAAGTCTTCAGCTTGCTTTCTTTGAATGCGATAGTTGTGTGCTTTCTATCTTGGAATGTCTTGTTAACTAAAACAGTGGATCGGCTAGCAACTTGTCGGTTGCTTTTACTTTTCTCAGAATCTTTTAACAATTTTTGGCTGCATATTGATAACCCTGAATCCACTACGGTCATCTCAACAGCTGCTTCAATATCATCATTTGTATTATTAGCACCAGCTTTGAATGCATTTATCGCATTCCCGCTTAGTATTTCCGCTCGAATAGACTCTAAATTGTATGTTTTATTGGCTAAAAACATCATAGTGTGTAAGTAAACTTCCTGTTCAGACCGAAGATTGGTCTCACAATACGCATGCTCTGCATCAATTGTTTCGTCAATATGTTTCTCATACAAGAATAGGCTTCGGTACATGAAAGTACCGTAAGTTATTATACTAGAAAGTAGTATAACAAAAAATAAAACGAAAAGTATACCACTACTTGGTCGTTCCGTCTTACTTGACATACATGCTAGTGCACTTAGTGGACATTGTTGCGGATGCACACTACCTGCGTAGCAGTATGAGCCTACGGGACATGCGACTGTTGTGATATTATCCGGACAGTAATATCCAAATGGACAGATTTCATAAAAAACTGAGGATGAATTCTGGCACTCATACACATTTGTTTGTGTTCCTAGAAATGTAGTAGTGGTGTACGTGACATTTCTCGTTGTCGTGTCTGAGATATAGCAATAATTTCCTTCGATATAACACTGCTCTTGAGTTACTTCATCAGCTTGTTTGCAAATCTCAGTTACGTTAACCGTACCAAAGTACGCATCATCATCACCGTACAACTTGCGGTGTACTTCAATGGCGAATATTTCCTCGCCGAAGACGTGGACGCCCAATACGGCGACGGTCAGCAGCAGCAACCACCGCGCTGACAACATGATCACCAATGCGCTGGAATGGCTGGTCAATTGGTACCTAATGCACTCCCTTGAAGTCTGCTAAGTTCAAATTGTTTCCTGTGGGCCGCCCGATTGACCTACAGATAAAATCATCACAAACAAGAGAAATTTGATCAATAAAAAAAGAACCAATTACATTTTAGCGGAAAATTAATCCGTAAAGTGAGGGTCTAATAAATAAGGCGTTTGCATCGTCAATTTATTTGTTATTTTTGTACACTATAGAAGCGAACAGGCACATAATAAACGGAACAAAATATGCAGTTTACGCTTATGTATAGAGGATTAGTTACAATTAATTACAAATAATTTGCTGTTAACACCAATTATGATATTAGTGCATACATAGTGACGTATATACATATAGTTGCACTAGCATCCGTTTTATTATTTATTTCTAAAAGTAATTCTTCCTTTTGTTAAATCATAAGCAGATAATTCTACCACGACAGAATCACCCACTAATATTCTAACAAAATTCTTTCTTATTTTTCCTGATATAGTTGTAAGTACGACTTGTTTACTTGGCTCAATTTCAACTCGAAACATAGCATTTGGTAACGACTCAACAACTTTTCCTGTTACCTCAATAACATCGTCCTTTTGCTTCTTCTTCCTTGGTCCTCTACTATCTGCAGCTCCTTTGGAATCACTCTCAACCATGAATAAAACGCTATTATATTTATTATTGATTGTTACTGCATTATCACGAATAACACCAACTGCCTTTGTTAACGGCTTCTGAATGAAACCTTGTACCGTAACGAGTAAAAAAGCCACGAGAAGCAATGAATGCCACATACCGATGTATTTGCCAAGTTTTACTTTTAGTTCTGTATGTGCAACTTGTGCACTGCAAGTAGGTATGTATGCAAACATACTTTCACTTGACCGGACCGACCGGTCCATATGTTATTATACTCGCTAATAAACGGTAATGTGATGTAGCAGTGGTATTAGAAGCACTAACAATGTGGTTGTCGATCTCGATACTAGGTAATTACTAACTAATTTAGTCAAAGATAAAATAATTAGTAATAAACTAGATAGATAAATGGAAAATAATCATCAACCTTCAATTGAAATAAAGTGGGATGTCAGTAATCGATCCAAAACCACTAATAATCCTATTAAAATGATAATCCCACATAACCCTATCTTACCCCTTTTTTAGGATAGCGAGATATAGACAATAAAAAGAGAATGATCAAGTTGAGGGACTTGATTCGCAGCGTTCGCGCGTGCAAGACGGCGGCCGAGGAGCGCGCGGTCATCTCCAAGGAGTGTGCCTTGATTCGCACGGCTATCAAGGAGGAGGATGAACAATATCGACATCGTAATGTGGCCAAGTTAATGTACATTCATATGTTGGGATATCCAACTCATTTTGGTCAAATGGAATGTCTTAAGTTAATATCCGCTCCCACCTTTCCTGGTATGTTTATTTTAAATCCTTTTTTCACACAAAAATGATCAGCCACTTACTTCATTATAATATTTTAGAAAAACGTATTGGTTATTTAGGATTGACGCTACTTTTAACTGAACAAACGGAAGTATTAACATTAGTGACAAATTCTTTAAAATTAGATTTAACAAATCCAAATCCATTTATCCAAGCATTATCATTGATAGCTATTGGTAACTTATCAACTCAAGATATGGCGAGAGACTTAGCATCAGATGTTGAAAGAATTTTAAAAGGTAATAATCCTTACTTAAAGAAAAAGGCGGCATTAGCAACAATTAGACTATTGAAAAAGGAGCCCGATTTGATTGAACATATGGCTGAATGTGTACATCCATTACTTAAAGAAAAGTCACATGGTATATTAATCACAGCTATTCAATTAATCATTGACATTCTGGATATCCATCCTGATTTAACTACACAATATGCTGAATATGGAAATACACTTGCTAGAATACTAAAAGGGTTGAGTACATCTACGTTTTCTCCTGAGTTTGATGTTTCTGGTATAATGAACCCATTTCTACAAGTAAAAATATTGACATTATTACGTAAATTGGGTAAAGGTAATTCAGCTGTGTCTGAACAAATGAACGATGTGCTTATGTCAGTTGCTACCAACACTGAGACTACTAAGAATGCTGGCAATGCAATATTATATGAGTGTGTGCAAACAATTATGGAGGTTGAATCTGATGCTAACACTAGAGTCTTGGCAGTCAATATTCTTGGTAGATTTCTCCTAAATCGAGATAACAATATCAGATATGTTGCATTGAATTCACTATCCAAGGTAGTATCCGAGGATATTGCAGCAGTTCAACGTCATCGTAGTACAATAGTTGATTGTTTAAAAGATGCTGATGTATCGATTAGACAAAGAGCGCTGGAGTTAATATATCAATTAGTAAATGAAAGTAATGTGGTAAATTTAACAAGTGAATTACTCAATTACTTGGTAGTAGCACCAACTGAGCATAAACCCTCACTAGTCTCAAAAATTATGAATATTGTTGAGAGTTTTTCACCAAATCGTAAATGGCGTGTGGATACAATCATCACTATGTTATCTATCGCTGGTAATGGTTTAGATGATGCCATTCCTAGAGCTTCCATTATTTTTATTGCACAAGCAGATGGTTTACAAGGATATGTTACACACAGAGTGTATCAATTACTATTAGAGGATACATCGCAATTAGGACTTCTACAAGTAGGTTTATGGTGTATAGGGGAATACGGTGACCAACTTGGACGTAATTGTCCTGCTCCAGATAGTGATTCCTCATCATACATGGCCATATCAGATAGTGACATTTTAGCAATGTTGGAAAAATGTATGTATTTACACAATGCCGATCTAGCGCTAAAAGCGTTAATATTGAACACTGCAATGAAGTTAAGCACTAGGTTAGGATCTCACAACATGTCAGCTATCAACGATTTCATCAGTCGGTTCAAGAACTCCATGAATCTTGAGCTACAACAAAGAAGTACAGAATATTCATTATTATTAGCATCTAAATTTACCAATTTACGCTCAGAATTGTTAAGTAAAATGCCAGTATTAGATGAGAGCGCTGTTAAGCGTAAGAAACAGTCATTTGCCGGTGGTGACTCTGGTGCCATCAGTAGTTCTGGTAATCTAGGTGCAATATCTGCACCTTCCGGTAGTAGTGGATCGTCCTCGTTACTTGATTTAGATGATATCTTTGGTTTGGGATCTAACTCTGTTGCACCTGCAACAACTCATGCGAAACCAGTTACGAACACAACTGATTTATTATCAGATATATTTGCAGTTAACACAACCATTTCACCCAATCCTATGCCTGTTATGGGTAATATGGGCTACGGAATGCCACCAGCTGCTCCTACTTTTAATAATATGGCACCAATGATGGGAATGAACCAGGGTATGATGAACAACATGAACAATATGAACAGCATGTTACATAGTACGCCTGTAATGAATCAACAACCAACAGCAGCAAACCCAGCAGCTATTAAAGCTTTTGATAAAAATGGATTACAAATTCTAATTGATATGTCTAAACCTGTATCATCCCAAGCATCAAAGACTAAATTGCTGTGCAAGTTTGTGAACTTGACATCGTCTCCTATGGATTCTTTGGTGTTCCAAGCAGCAGTACCCAAATATTTAAAATTAGAAATGGCTCCACCATCTTCATTAATCATCCCAGCTAATAGTAATGGAACTGTGACCCAAGAAATACATTTAGACAACTCCATGCAAGGTGAAAAACCTATCATGCTTAAATTGAAAATTGGTTATAACCAAAATGGAAATAAAGTAGAGGAACTAGCACAAGTTTCATCATTTCCAGCAAACTATTAAATATAGAGTTTCGTTGTAAAATATATATAACAAAAGAAGTGAAGTAATCCGGATTTTAATTATTTTAAGTATAAAAACTACATCAAACCTACCTACTTCAGAGTTCTACAAGTCACTGGAAGGGAGTCGAGCAGTTAACAATTTTTATTACTTTATTTAACTTTCTTTCCTGATGGTTTAGCTACTGGAACTACACCTGGAACTGGTCCTGTACCTTTGGAGATCAATGATTTGTGAATGTGAGGAATAACACCACCACCAGCAATTGTTGCCTTGATAAGGGTATCTAATTCTTCATCACCACGAATGGCAAGTAATAAGTGTCTTGGAGTGATACGTTTTACTTTAAGATCCTTGCATGCATTACCAGCTAACTCAAGAACTTCAGCGCATAGGTATTCCATGATGGCGGAGGTGTATACGGCAGATGTAGCACCAACACGTTGTTGGGAGTGAACACGATCCTTTAAGAATCTGTGGATACGACCAACAGGGAATTGTAATCCTGCTCTGGATGATCTTGATTGAGGAGCCTTCTTGGCGGATGGGGCTTTGCCTCCTTTACCACCTTTTCCTGTAAGTGAGAGATTGAGTAACCATGTATATGAGTATAAAACGGATGTGATAAACGCGAAAGTAACGAATTTAGTGAGTTAAGGATTAAATAAACAAGGAAGTATGTGCAACGCATAGAGAAACAATAACCCAGTGATTCATGTAACGGGTAAAACAAGTAAAAAAAAAACATCATCGAATAAACGATTAGTGAGTGAAGAAATTAGTGCGCAAAAATTTATGTGAAATTAATCATGAAAATCACGCAGTGAGTGCATGGGTGAGTGATTGGGCGTTGTCAGTACCTCCTTTACCTCCTTTGCCTAAAAAAATTTGAATAGTGAGTATAATGAAATAATGAATGAAATATGCCACGCGGTGTATGATAGCACACAACGCTGAAAGGTTTGTCACGCACCTCCTTTGCCTCCTTTTCCGCCTAGATCCATTTTGTTCTTTGGGTGTTCTTTATAGATTAAATCTAGATTTAAAATTTTTTTTTCAATGTGAAATTGCTCAAAATTTGAAAATTCAAATGGCGGCCCTTCCAGTTGTACAGAAATTGATATAATTTTCGAATATTATACAAAAAGAAGAATACCCGGTTAATTCCGTTACGTTGCATGACCGTCCATCGTTATATTACAATTATAAACATCCTTTTTTATTTTTAAGTATTTTTCCTGGATTCAATAAATTCTCTGGATCTAACCCATTTTTAATCGTTTCCATGACTTTCATTGTTCCTGGTCCCATTTCTAATTGTAGTAAATCGATTTTACCTACACCTATTCCATGTTCACCGGTGCAAGTGCCCTCCATTGATATTGCTGTTTTTGCTAAATCATTTGCTAATTTACTAGCAGTTGCAACTTCTTCGGGTATATTTGGATTAAACATAATAATTACATGAAAGTTTCCATCGCCTGCATGAGCAATAATAGGACACGGAAGCTTTGATGCCTTTATAGCATCTTTGGCATATAGCATTAATTCAGCTAATCTAGTTAATGGTACACACACATCAGTAATCATTGGTTCTCTATCAGGATAAGTTGCCATTATAGTCCACAAACATTCTTTTCTCATCATCCATAATTGGTTATTAGCTGCTACATCAGTAGCTACATCAATACTAGTTGCATTATTTTTACGGGCAATATCTTTTACCATTTCTACTTGTTCAAGTGTTCCTTCGTCAGTCAATCCAGTTATTTCGTATAAAAGGGTGTTTGATTCTATCCAGGGTTTCATAGTTGGATGCACTTTATTGATAATTTTTACCATTTCATCATCCATTAACTCACAACGTCGTATATTAATTCCAGAAGTAAACGTCGTGGCAGCAGTATTCGATGCCTCTTTCACGGAAGGAAATGATATTCTTAATGAATATGAAATCTTAGGAATTGTATGCAATTTTAATGTTGCTTCGGTTATAACTGCTAAAGTTCCTTCACTTCCAATCAATAGTCTAGTTATATCATAACCAGCTGATGATTTTCTTGCTCTTGACCCTGTTTTAATAATAGTACCATTTTCATCTGCCAATACAGCTGTGAGATTAAGTACATTTTCTCTCATTGAACCATATTTAACTGCAGTGCTACCAGAGCATCTACATGCACACATACCACCAATAGTAGCTCCAGGTCCTGGATCTAATGGAAAACATAATCCAAGTGGCTTCAAGTATTCATTTAACTCTATATATCCAAGTCCTGCCTGTACAGTTATATCTAAATCTTTGACATTAATATTAACAATTTGTTTCATCAAAGAAAAATCCAAACTAACACCTCCATGTAATGCTAATATTTGTCCTTCCAATGATGTCGCACCGCCATACGGGACAATAGGAATATGATACTTCTTACACAATTTTATTATATTTGATACATCCTCAGTTGATTTAGGCAATAGAATTATGTTAGGAATCTTGGTGCTCTCATGGTAACTACTGTATGGTTTGCCATGTTGTTGAAGATCATCAAAATTAATATTTATCTGAGTTTTTTCCAATATTTTTTCTATTTCATTATAAAAATTAATATTAATACCACTTTTAGCAATATCTATCGCTGAAAAATTGTCATCATTCGATGTTCTACTAATGTTTCCAGTAATCAAAGCCAAAGATATACCTCCTATTACTACAAACGCCGTAGAAGATTTATACTCTCGCTGATTCGTTCGAGGACCAGCAGTGGAAATGCATCGAATGAGCGAGCCAAAGCGGAATCTTTTTCGCAAGAAATTCATTATTTTTCCTGTTTCTTCCTATTTTTGATGAAAAAGTTATACCGTAATGATTTTTTTGAGAATTTTTCACCGGTCCTTTGATAAATTACACCGGTATTAAATGATTTCATAACCGCTCAATTGATCCAGTTATTGTTTAGGGACTCTGTGTATCGTGTTTCTATTTCTTCCAGTGATGATTTAGATGCAATAATTGACATTTCCTTCTACATCCCAATTTAGTGATAATTTAATTAAAGACCGCGCACACATACTCAAAGAAAAAATACTTGAATAAATCTCATCTGCAATCATAACTCGGTGTAAATTGATCAAATTCAATTGAAATATTCAATGTTTTAATTCTACTTTGTAAGGTACCGGTGCATTTTTATTATAATTTTGGTGGCACCATTGAGTAGTAGGAAAAAGTATACGAATGTCGTTGCAACTTCGGGTGTCGGCGGCGGTGGGCTCGGTGCTTTCGTTCCCCGATGGCGTTCCAGACCACGGAGATGACATGAACATCAAGAGAAAGAGGAACTCAATTGTATCTAATCTTAATAATGTAAAATATGAAACTACTGGCGATAGTGCGAATGATTGTAATTATCTAATCGGGATAATGAATAAGAAAAAGAATGAGCTATTATTGCTACCAACAGATGGCATTTCTATAATGAAACCATCGTTTATAGATGAGGATTTCTATCCAATACCATTAAAACTATCAACTATGACTAATGATGAAAGACGTGCTAGTTTAACAGAGGAGTTTGGTTCATCGAAGAAGAAAAGAGCAGTTAAGGCGCAAGAATCAAATTTGATTTTGTCTGAGAATATAGCGGGTAATAAAGTGTTAAGTAATGTTATGGTCAGTCAATATACGGATACTCCTATATTAGACGCTGGTAAAGATGCATTGCAATTATTTCGTGAAACATTATTGCCGAAATTTAATGCTGATGCAGATGATGTTAAAGATATATTCCCTATGAACGACTTAATTCCTAGCAATGTATCATTTGCATTAGAACAACATTATGATGAAAAATATCAAGTACGTACACATTCACTAATCTATTTATATTTTCCCTTACTCATTAATTCTCTCGTTTCATAGAGCATGTTCCCAGATAGTAGTTATAACAGCGATAACGACCCAGATATAGAATCAAACATTAAGGCTGCCTTTACTATGTGGCAGCAATTCTTGCATGAGAAAGGAGCGGGACTCACAATTACATATTTAATGACTGCCAAATATTCAATATTTGAAAAATATTCCAATGAAAAAAATACGAAAAAACTGAAAAAGAAATTTTCTTACACGGCTTTACGTTCGTATATGATATGTATACTCTTGCTTCATGATGCCATAATTTACTACAACCAGGTATCATCAAACGAATGGAAACGTAGTAGCCATGATGAGTTAAAACAAGTGGTTGCTGGACCAAAAGGGGTGTTGTTTTTTTTAGGTTCAAATTATGGGCATAATGATAAACGTGAGGGAATGAAGGTGTATGTGCGAAGTAAGCAAGAGACGGAAAAGTTGTTGATTTTCATTATTATTCTTTATACTACGATCAATAATTATGATGCAATCAATTTGAATATTTTGGGGCAGGATTTAACATATAAAGTAGATAAACTACAAGGATTAGCACGTGAATCAGGATTCAAAATTAGTAAAAACAAAGAAGATAATATATATTTAGCAGAGCTTTCCGTGCCTTTAACGTTCCCTGAACCTAGGAAAAAGAGAGGCAAAGCTTAATAGTTGTAATTACTCATACAATCCCACCGACCACACAAAAATATACATAGAGTAGTTGTTTAATATACAGTTAAGTAAAAACACATTCAAAAGCAAAATTTTATTTTGTGGGTCCAAAATTATAGTGGAATTCGTTGTATTTCGTGACCTTTCTCCTTTAACTCCTCACTAATATCAAGTGTACTCGGGCTTAATGTATCTACATTAAAAACTTCAATTTCATTATCGATAACGGTTGGTTCGGACGGCAAATCATAGTAATCAGGAGGACATTCGTATTTTTCTAGTAATGGAAATAAAAATGCAGGATGCTCAAAACGATTATAATCTTCAAACAATTCTTCATTAACTTCAATATCACGTAGTGCATATGTAGTACCAGTCTTCATATTTGTGATACAATTTGGAGTTAGACTATGATTCATATATTTACCGTCATCAAGAATTAAACCTAATTTACCATGAATGCCGTAGGTTGCATCAAGAAACCATTTACAATCTGCTTTTGTAGGTAAACTCTCTAAGTGTGCAGAAGCTTGCACTCCGTCAAACTAATATAATAAAAAAAATATAAGTAACTAATAATGAGATCAAGATGAAGAAATCTTGGGTGATATCATAATTTATGCATGTGTAAATTCAGATTAAATGAGCTGGGCTAAGTCGCTGTTATGGTTAGTGCCATCTTCGATTTATCATGGCGACTTTCTTACGAAATTTTACTAGATATAAATAACATCCATCATAACGATGTGTTATTGAAGCGGTATCTTAAATAAATCTTGTACATATTATTGTCATGGCAATCTAACCGAGCTAGTTAAGTGAACATATGACCCCAACAGTCACAATAAATCTCTCATTTCCACATGAACCTTCCGATATTCCCCAAATAATAATAAAATTCCTGAATGCTTACCAATTTCACATTAATTCCTTCTTTGAACTCCCAGATTATAGCGCCAGCCTTCACTGACTGTCTGGTGTACAAGCACTTGCCACAGTCCGAGTCGCCCACAACGTACTCGATGTTCATCCTCTCTTTTCCGGTCAACGAAAACACTTTCCTTTGTTTGAAAGTTTGGAGCTGGTCAATTGAATTTCTGAACAAGCTGTGAAAACCGGTACTTGAACCGGTGGGAGTCCTCGGGACTCAGGAGAATCATAGGTAATTGAAGGCTCAAGAGAAAAAAAAAAACGGTTCTAAAGGACGATCATAATCTACTTACTCACATACACAAGATTATTGTTCGTCACATTTATAATAACAGCATCTACAGAAATAGTTGATCAAGTACAATATACATTACTTCGCCGATAGTGCCTTCAATGCTACACGTGCCGCATTTTCATCAACTTCCCTCCGATAACTCTTTGGTCCATATTGTACTAAATATTCCATCAATTTATCGACTTGATTCATTTTTAATGGCTTAGAAAATACTGTATCAGCACCAGCATCAGTAAATTCAGCAACATCTTCGTCTAATGCGTTACCTGTCAATCCAATAATAATATTTTCAAATTTATTCTTGCGAAGTTTGCGAGTACAGTCTACTCCATTCATATTCGGCATAAAATTATCTAAAAATATTATTTTGTATTTATCTATCGTCTCGGTCACCACTTCATACGCTTGTACACCATCTTCAACCATTTCACAATTAAATCCCTTCTTTGTTAGAATTGTGTTTAACATTTTACGATTAGATAAAACATCGTCCACAATTAAGCACTTCATCTGATCTATTGAAAAGGTTTCCTTTGACTCCGACGTTGGATTTGTACTGTCTGTATTTGTGCCAAGAGATTTTTCTTTACTAGAATTACTGTCGCTTATTTCCGCATCATTATCGTCATCATCAACCACTTTACATGGTATATTAAAAGCAAATGTGCTACCATCGCCGTCTGAAGAGTGAACATTAATTCGTCCACCATGCAACTGAACAATTTCACGACAAATAGCTAAGCCAACACCAGTCCCCTTGCCTTGCTGTAACTCACCAGGTCTTACTTGTGTGTAAGGTAAAAATACAGTTTCAATGTTTTCACTTGATATACCAACACCTTCATCTTTCACACTGAAGACTGCGTCGCACATATTCTCGACAACAGTGCATGATAACTTAATGGTAATAGTGCTACCACTAGGGCTGAACTTGATAGCATTTGATAGAAGATTTGCAAGCACGTGCTCTATTCTAAACCGATCAACTAATACTGTTTTAGGGACTTCGGATGTTATCAATGGCTTAACATTGATGTCTTTCACAGAATACGAAGCTTTTTGACTATTACATACCCCTCTTATGATTGATTCTAGACTTGTTTTATGCATTTGTAACTCTAATTTACCATCTTCAATCTTTTGGATCGAAAGTACGTCATTTAAAGTCTCTGTCATGAAGTTAGTTGACTCTTTCATCATATCTATTACGTCCATATCGTCAGGGCTTAAATTCCCTGAAGACACCAAGATATGTAATCCTAATGATATCGAATTAAGTGGGACACGAACCTCATGAAAAACATATTTTAAAAACGCTCGTCTAGATTCATTGGCACTCTGTTCTATGCGTAGATCATATGTACGAGAGTCAAGAATCTCAAAATGAGAATCTGTTAATATATACGAGTACATTTGTTTCACTAGGTATGAAACAATCAATGTACCGCAAAATTGTTGGTCGACAGTTATAAGTTTAAATACTCCCGCAAAATATATGACCGGAAATATTGGAAAAGAAAAAGTCAAGTAAATTGAACATTCCAATTTCCGTTTTAGTATACTAAGTCTTAATTTCTTCAAATCTTTGTAAATATCTATACTTTTGTTGCTTTCAACTACTTGAGATTTTTTTTCATTTACATATGCACTATAAGATGAGGACACAAGTAAAAATAATGCTATGAATACTGAAACAACCGAAACTCCGATACAAATAGTGTATGAACGGAGGGATAATCTGCTATCAACAGTAACTGCCGCTGCAAATATGCCAAGCCATGAACAAATTATTATAAATATATCTTGCACAGTCAACGCCTTTTTACTGCTATCTAATGTTATTGTCAAATAAAATAAAAGTGGTACATTAACTTGCCACTCAGCCCACTGAACAACAGGTGATATAGTTCCCATTGCATCTTCACATATTCCGCCGAAAAGATTGAATAAACTCGCTGTTTGTGATATTGCGTTTATAAATACAATAACCAGTAAAGTGGCACTTGCAGCGTGTGTATTTGATTCAAATTTTACAACAGACCAAACTATTTTAGATAACTGTGAGAAGAATACTGTACATGCTCCACCAACTGCAAATCCTTGCATTAATTTCGTAGTAAATGACAGTTCTGGTGCCTTACATAACATATCTTCCCTTTCATGCTGTAAATAATATATAACTCGCAATAATGTTAAAAATATCAATACTGCTGGTACACAAACGTACTTATACTGATAAAACAGCAGCGTATGTGGTCGCCTATCGTCGCTCTCCATGTCCGTTGAGCGCTGTGCGATGACAAGATTATTGCGACGCGGCTGCTGACTCCATAGGTGATACGTGTCCAATTGGGGTGTTTCCTCGTGCGATAAATATCTGACGTGGTGTTAAGTCATTTTAGTGCGATTTTAATGCGGAACTCGGTTGAAAATATATGCGTTAGATAATATTGATTTGACTAAGACGTGAAAACAGAATAGAAATAACTTAACAATGATAAATAAGTGCAATATGGAAACAATATACTAAATATATCGAAATGTTATACAAAAATTTGAATACGACGTGGATATTATTCAATTAAAATTAAAAACGCATTTATTGATACCCTGTATCTGAGTTTTATAGTATTTCCTTCGTTATTTCTAGTCCAAGGACGTAACGGTTAACTTGAAGAGGCCGTTCGAGAATGCTGACGATCGTCGGATTCACCCATTCCATTAAATTAGAAGCGGCAAGTACGCACTATATATACTTCACCACGTGCGCAGCCAAGTACACAGTCAAGTACACAGCCGTTCAAGTGAAACATCTTGTTGAGTAGAAATAAAATGCGTTTCATATTGGCGTTCGTAACACTTCTCAGTGTCGTGCTTCTTCTGTTCAATGAGGTTCGCGGGTTCATTGGAGTCGGTAGAATCCTTGTCAAACGAAATAGTCACATGATGAGTACAATTGAAACAAACAAAATACACGAGGTGAATGAATTTAATAACATCAAAATAAATGAAATAATGGATAATGGTAATGTAAATATCGAAGAATTAAATGATGATAATTTTGTAATCAAAATGAATGAAAATAATAATGGTGCATTATCTGTGGTATTATTTACATCGGATTGGTGTGGGCCATGTAATACTATGGATGGTATTTATAAGTCAGAAATACTTTCATATGTTCGAAATAATAAAAAAGGAGGTAATGTCAAAATGTTCTCATGCAATACTGATGCCAATCAAGCCTCATGTCAAGTATTCATGGTCAGATCAATCCCAACCATTATAATGTTTCGCGATGGTGAGATAGTAAGTGAAATTATAGGAAGTGTTGATTCCAGTATTGTCACAGAACAAATAAATAAATACTCCACTAATTTTGTTTAATTTAAGAAGTGAGTTAATTGTTTAACATGACATTTATAATTGTTTAACTGTTTTTAAATGTATTTTAATTATCAAAATATACAAATTAATGTTTTTTACGGGCAATAGCCGTCATTGGTCTTGTGAAAGAATTATCCTCTTTCGTAATAGCAGGAGTGATTTCTTGAACTAGTTTTCCTTCATCAATAAATTCGATTGCCTCTTCTACAATTGGTATTCGGTGATACTCTCTGTCCACTAAATCAGGATCATTGGTGAATAATATCGACTGCGATAGGTCCAACTCATCAGCGGTTCCCCATTGAATATCACTATAACTATTATTGAGCTCATTCTTAGTGGGTAATTTATGCAAAGATCCTTTAAATACTAGTACGTCATCGATATACAACTCGATTTCTTTGGCGCCTCTGCTTGGTGTTTTGGAATAATTCCAAATCTTGATAATACTAATGGTAACTGGTTCATCAAACAGTATAAAAATAGAATTCTTCTCTTCGGTTGATCGAGTTAATGGTGCCAACCACATGTAACTATCCTCATAAGTGTCGTTTGGATTCAACACTAAGTTCTCCAAACATCTAGCATCGTGACCTCTAGCCTGTACTTCTGCTAAATCATTAATATCACGATATGGTGTAGCTTGTAATTGATCTTTTTCAATAGTTATTGGAATACCATGTCGATCATACAAGGCAATACCATTTAAACCAACATAGTAACCATCACCATGATTTGATTGTATTAATAGCTTAAACATACACCCTGTTGGATTGACTGGTGTCTCGTATTGTTGTACAACCTCGCATATCGTACTCGTATTAACAGGTAATGGTTGTACTTTTGCCTCAACAAATGACACATTGTCGCCATAATCACTATCACTATTATTTTCTGTCAAATCTAATATGTTTGTTTCTTTCGCATTGTGGCCAGTTTCTTGAATTGAAATTAAATTAAGTGGCAATAATTGATTATAATCAAATTTACTGTCACCTGGCGCTTTGCGCACTACGGATCGATAGTATAACGACCCATCAATAAATATATTAACATGCTTCACTCCGATGCATGATTCTTCATGTCCAGCATTGTAATTCCATATTCGCAGTCCTTTAATTAATCTTTCATACTTCAAATCAAAATTGAGTATAAGAATACGATTATTTTTGATATATTTCGTTGAAGTTAGCCACATCAACGACTTGTTGGTCGTCAAGTTGGTACTGTTCACTAGAACATTAACATTATTCGAGTCTTCGTTGCTTAAATATTTTGATTTTTTTATGGTGACACCACCATCATACGTAAGACCTACACTGACACTAGGTGGGAATAGTGCGAAATCTTGTAGTTCTTCGTTAACACATGTCAAACCGCATAAACCAACATAATCCGGATCGCCCCAATTAGAAATTATACAGATTTCTATGACTCGACCTTTGATAGGTTTACTAAGTCTGGCTAGTGATGCGGTGGTTGGACGCTCCGCAACTTTCTCGTTGCCTTTGTTACGACCAACGCCAGTAGTTGGTCGTGGAGTGTGCAGGGATGCCTGAGCACTGGATGATATATATTCATCTTGTGTCATATTTACACCGAATGCAAATTTAAGTTGTTTGTCACGAATATTACGACTATTATGACCGTCATCATCACTGTCTTCATCGGCATAAAGTTGAGCTAAAGCTAATGCAGTGTCTTGCTTTTTATTCCGATAACTAATTGGTTCTTTCGAATCATTTATTACGTTTTGTGCGTATGGATCATTACGTTCAATAGCTGACAAAATAGATGAAGATCTAGTAAAAAGTATGCATTCGTGGCAATTACTCACTTCGTTTATACTAGGACTGCCTACAGCGCGCTTTATTTCCCCCTTGAATATTGTATTGTTATCTAATGATATTTCAATATATCTTGCTCCACGGTATGAATGGATGCGACTTTTATTGTAATTCCATATTCTTATCATTGAAATAGACACTCTTTTATCGAAATCAATATATATTAAGTGATCTTGACCTACGGTGTATGGTGTAAGCCAGGCGTGCAGGTCGTCACAAGTGTGATTGACACCATCAACAAGGTTGTCTACAGTCCGTGGATCATTGTCGTATTCTGGAAGTATATTAATGTTTGCCGGGTTCGCCCATATTTGTGAGTTTACATCATCTAATTTTACTATTTTGCCATTACTATCGAAAATCTCTATACCCATAAGTCCTAAAAAATGCGGATCGCCCCAAGTTGATAATATGTTAAACTTCAATAATTTACCTGCAGGTAATTCAGGTATTTGAAATGATGCCACTGGTGCATGCTTAATTTTTCCATGTCTAGTAACATAAGGTTCGTTTTTTTTAGTAAATAAAGCGTTATCATTATCATTACTATTTCCTGTGGTCGATTCAATTTTATTATTTCTATTTCCGGGTCTCTTGGGTGACGATTTCTTCGATTTATCTATATTTAAGAAGTGAATATCTGTTTCTTCACTATTGCTTATGTCATGACTGATTCTTCCTAAATTAAGATTTGATCGATTTAAATTTGCCCATAATTCGGATATATTTTTAGTCTTTGATTCCGTAGAATTATTTCGTTTCAATGTCGTTGTTGAATACGATTTCTTCGGACTTAAATTTCCTTGATTACTATTGCTATTATTATCATTATTTGATTGAATTCTGCGATGACCGCTTGTAGTTGTCGAAGAATCCTCGCCATGTTTAAGACGAGGTGCTGGTGCATGAGGTCTTATTACTGCACCGGATTCATTAGATGGCGTCACCAATGACGACACCAAATGGGATCGGTGAGGATCCAAGTGGTTCTTGTTCGTTGAATTAATGAAGCCGGTGGTTTGCGGGCGGATGATGCCGCTCTGCCGGTTCAAGGCATTCATCTCCTTGGCTAATGCGTCTTCCATTCTTATTTTTCTTACCTATAAAATTTTTATATTTTTAATTTTCTAAATTTCGTACCGGTGTTGTACCGGTCCAGAAGAAGTTTAATATCTCAAGCGCAAGAATGCCTTTCGATTCCTACTTACGACTAAAACTAGAGAATGCAGTCATTATATACTGTTTTCTGACTACGGTGTATGCGACACACGCTCAACTATAATAGATTAAATGAGGCCTAGAAGATTCAATACATTTCTTTGGCAATTGTAGTAATTGATTGTATCAAACCATCCTTTTAGTGGGTTAAAATAAACGGTCCGTATCAGGAGCCGGTACGCGCTGACTGGACCACAAAAAACAGATATACAAATAGATCGTAAGCAATGGGAAGTAGCAAGAGTAAGCAGGCCGCTGCCGCTGCCGCAGGGGTATGTGCTGTCACCGCCGACACTCGCTTTTGCAATGCTAACAATATTTCCCACGAATTTATCACTCATTTTAATCATTTTTACTATAGGGTGCGACTAAGACTACATCAGCACCACTTAAATTAAATCCTGAACCTGCTGGTTCATCATCACCAGTTCGTACTTCATCGTCAACGAAAGTATCTTCGCCATTACCTACTGCGCCAGTTGCTTCATCATCAAATGCATCATGTTGTAATATTGCAGCAGGTTCAGTTTTTGATCCAAAGTTAATGCCACCTCCAGCCCCACTTCACTCTAATCCATGTTCCGAATTAAAAGTCTTTGATTGTGTTAATACTGTATATGGTCCTGGATACATTAAAGAAATTAGAACCAATGATTATGTTGTTCTATTAACTAATTGGGCACTAGCACAAGGACAATCACCAACTTTATATTTAAATCGTGCTGCTATAACCAAAGTTCCAGGATGTTTCCCAGGTGCCGTTGTTAGCACAGTTTATGGTCCTGCCCGAGTAAAAAAAATTCGTGGTGATAATACTCACGTTTGTACACCAATTAATTGGTCACTTGCTAATGGATGTAGAGCAACTTTATATTTACAACCAAATGTGATATCATTAACTCAAACTCCAGGGTTTAATGAAGGTGACGAAGTTATGACTGTTTATGGTCAAGGATATGTAGAAGGTAAAAGAGTTAAAGAAGGTGACTTAGTCATTAAATTACGTCATTGGGCATTAGCTCAAGGGCAATCACCTACATGTTATTTACACCCATCAGCATGTATAAAAATTCCCGGTTTTGAAATTGGTGCCGTAGCAAAAACAGTATTTGGATTAGTTAAAATTCATGATATTTTAAGAGATGGTAAACACGTTTGTGAAGCTGTTCATTGGAAATTAGCTGATGGTACATCTCCCAAATTATACTTAGCCCCTGAGTCATTTGCACTTTTATCTCTTAAGCCATAACTCGTATTATTACAATAATTATATTATTATACACACTATAGTCCTTTTATTCCTTCGGTGCATATTTGATATTTACATGTGTTGGGTGGTACAATTGGTGAAAATAATACAGTCATTTCTCTTACTGATTTAAAATTTGTGGGTTGATTCTCTTTTTCCGTATTACCTTCTTGATTCAATTGGTCAATTGTATTTAAATCCATTACTAGGTCACGTTTGAGTAGTATTCTAGTGTTGACGCAATGGGCCCACGCCAATCCCAATGTAGGTGTTGAATCATTAACACAACTTTTAACTTTTTCGTCAAATCCTGTGGCAGTTACTTGATTAATGACAATAACACACATAGAATATGAATCTGCTAATCGCTTTAATTGTGCTGCTATTTTAAATAATATATAGGTCCTTTCTTTGACTTCTTTCGTGTCCTTAGTGTTATATTCAGATCGTAAGATACCACCAATACTATCAATAACTAACAATCTAACTCCTTGTTTTTGGCATATCTCTGGTATTTTGTGCTGTAATGTATCTAAAAGCTGTTCTACATGATAATTATTTTCTATGTGAATGTTCTCTAAAAAGTTAATTTTGGCATTATCTTTGTTATATTTAGTGTTATATACATTTGCTAGTTGAGAAAGCCGTTTAATGGGGAAATCTCCTTCTCCACAACATAAATATGCCGTGTTCCCACTCAAACCTCCAAGTTCAATTGGTAAAGAACATTGTAATGATAAAATCAATGCAATTTGGGTCTTTCCACTTCCTGCTTCTCCCGCAATCTCGGTTATCCCTTGGGTGTAAAACCCGCTTAGCAAACTATCTATGACGTCGCAGCCGAGCATTATTCGGCGCGAAACCAACGAAGACGCACTCACGCTCTGCATATTCGTTGCTTTTTTTTATTTTTTGTCAAAATTTCCGGATTTTTGATTTCTCAAATTTTCTTTTTTAATTTGGTACCGGTGTATAGAAGTCGGACTCGGTATAATCCTTAATTATTTCAGGGACATAAGATGGAACATGGCACATGATAAGAGCGAATGTATAAGAGCGAAATCGTCTAATTTACTCGTTCTTTTATCTTAGTTTTTCTATTAGTCTTACATCTATTCCGAGTCTTCCAGCATCGTATTTGCTTCCAGAGTGAGAACAACAAGTTTGCAGTTGCGATCCAACGCTTAAGTTGCTAGTGACCGAAATAAATAAACATAATTAAATTGCCTTGTGCCGGTCCCGGCCCATCGATTAAAGGCAAAATCTTCATAAAAAAGTGGACCTTTTAAGTGGTGGTTGAATCACTACATTCTGCAATTTTTCGTAAGTGGGTGAGTTAGTGGGTGAGTGAATAAGTGAGTGAGCTCTAGTAAAAAAGTGTGAGTTTGATTGTGTGATTTGCGTAAAGTATATAATAAATGTCAGCTCGAGCCACGCCTAACCGCTTCGTGCACAATAATCGTAAAGGGCGTACATCGCCGCTGGTTTGGGTGCTTATTTTGATGTCGTCAATGTTGTTAGGTGGAATAATATTCACAATATTTACTGTTCCTGCACAATTATCGTCAGCTACATCTGCGTATACAACAAATTCAATGTTAGCAAGAGCTAATCAAATCGAGCAAACAATATCAGCTAAGATTACGTCATGGTTACCGCATAAGTCACATGCTGGTATACCTCATGATATTGAAGATGTATTACCTGATTGGGATAATGAAGGTAATAAATTTTGGACACCAATTGATTTAGACACATCATATCCTAGCGATCCTACAGTTACATTATGTCATTTAAATTTTAAGGAATATGCAAATGCTCCTCATTTATATCCTATGTTTAGAGATTTAGAATCTGCTTCTAGCTGTAACGGTAACAATAAAAGAAAAGAAAAATTGTCAGTATTGATGAATGAAATCAAAGAAAATGAAGGTGATGTTAAACTAAGTAGGGTTATTAAACCTAATGCGTTTGTCTTTCATGAATCCAGAGTTGGGTCTACTTTGGTCGCCAATACATTAGGATCCGACCCATGGGCATTAGTATTCTCTGAGTCGGCACCTGCTGCTGCGGCATTACTACATTGCACTGGTTGTTCACGTCAGAAAAATGTACAAATGTTTAGGGATATAGTCACACTTATGGGTAGAAGTCCATTTCATAAACGTTTGTTTTTTAAATTTCAATCAATAACATCAACAAAAATGGACATTGCATTGGAAGCATTTCCAGATACTCCTTGGATGTTTGTTTATCGGCAACCTGTTCAAACTATGATGTCACATTTAGATCCTAATAAAGGAAGTGCTGGTGCACCTTGTCTACGATCTATGCGTGATCCTCCACAAGAAGTGAAAAATACATTAGCTAAAGCTATTGGTAACTCTGCTAATGCACCAAAAGAAGCTTGGTGTGCTGCGCATCTAAACATGTTATGCTCTCATGCATTAGACGCGTATGACAAGTATTCAGTGATAAAGAATAGTAATGGAGATGTCATTCAACGAGGATTTTTGATTAACTACGAATCGTTACCTGGCATTGTACCTAATGTATTGCTTCCATTGTTTGGTATTACGACCACTCCACATTGGTTATCCAAAATGGCAGTTGAATCAACCCAATATTCAAAAGGTAGAAAGAGTGGCGCGAAAGTATTTACTGGTGATTCGGCCGATAAAGAGGAAAGAGCCACGTATAATATTCAAAAATATGCTAAAGAAATTCTTCAACCTAATTTTGACCGAATGAATGAGATATATAATGGTATTATTCACACTTTTAGTCCTATGAACACTCCATCAAATGAGGAGCTTAAAGTGGTACCAACATTACCGGTTCCCGCCATTGAAAAGTATTATACCAACGCGTTGAATATCATTGAAAGTGTTCATGTAGCTCAAAATATTGAAAATACTGAGTCAAGTGAAGGACATAGTAATTTGGGTAAAGGACTGACTAGAGAGTACCAACCTTGGATTCCTTTTAGTAATGTGCATACGTCCAAGCCATTTGATAAAACCGACTGCCCTAGTAAACCTGATAGCGACTATCCTAAAACGTATTTTATGAGTGATATGACTGATAATTGGAATACGGATGTAACAGATATTCCACCATTCCATTATGACTCATTATGTCATTTTGACTATCAAAATGCTACGGATAATAGTAAGATATTGGCATATCGAACTGCCGAGGTGCCTTTTGTGGTGTATAACATACCGGAGGTGGATACGGTGGTCAAGAATTGGAATAATCTGGATTATTTACATAAAAAATTAGGGTCAAAGTCATATCGCACTGAAACGAGTAAATCAAACCACTTCATGTATTGGCACTCTACAGGAAAGAATCTACGTGGTAAAGACGGTAAGAAATGGGAACCACCAACGGATATCATAAATGAACAGTTTGAAAAGTGGTTAGAGGTATCATATTCAATACTTATTTACATGCACAACATATTACTTATGCAATCAATCTCTAAGGTGGCTGTGAAAGGACAGAATAAGACTTTGGATGATAGAACACATCAATATTTCCGTGTCAGTTCAGATATGGGTGGAAATGCGTGGTTATTTGATGAATTACCATTTTTTAAACCAAAAGAAAGTATATTTATTGTAAAACCTGGTGAACAACGTGGTATTCATTGTCGTTTTGGTATGAGATCAATCATTGCTGAGGCACACTTTGACGGGTCCAGAAATGCAGTAGTTATGTTAGGAGGCTTGCGACGTTGGATATTAACACATCCTGATCAATGTGTTAATATGCACATGTTACCTAGAGATCATCCATCAGGTAGGCATAGTGAAATTGATTGGTCCAAACCTGATCCAGTAAAATTTCCTAATTGGAAAAAAATAAAAGGAAATGAAGTCATATTACAACCTGGTGATTATCTTTACGTGCCAACTTATTGGATTCATTATATTGTTAGCTTAAATGTCAACTTTCAGTGTAATACGAGAAGTGGTAAGCACGATTCATACGATAAATATATACGGAAATGTGGATTTTAGTTGTGTAAATATGTAAACATTACGAACATTAATTACATTTTTGATCGATTAAAATATACTAAATAGTGAAATTGCTTGGAGTTATAAAATATAATCTTAATTTACCAAGTTTAATAGCACTGCCATCATGAAGCAAAGCAGTGCCATCTTTCTCTACTCTTGCTTTATCTACTATAATTCCATTCTTACTCAGGCATGTTGCAATAAAATTAACACCATTGTAACTTATCTTCATGTGCTGGCGCGATAGTGTCGAATCAAACTCATCCACGCAAAGAAAATCTGGCTTGGACGATTCCATTCGACCAAGCGTTATGGGTAGTATACTCACATAAAACTCTTTGGGCACTCGCTTGTCTATCGGTGGCTCCTCCACCAGGAAGCCGTTCAGCTTAAAGTACGCGCCGTCCGGAGCCATCGCCATTGGTAATCTATTTAATTTTTAAAAAAAGGAAATGAAAAAATAAAATATACAAGTGCCGGTACAAAGTACCGGTGCAAATGATGAAGTGGTTCGTGGTAAATAGCCCTGTTAGCGGTTACAAAGCAAAGAGATACCATAACGATCGCTGCCTATAAGTTGCGATAAGCGGGTAAATACGCTCCAGAAACACACTTAGAATATTATAATTTACGCGTGCTTGTGAGGGGATTGACTTTGGTACTAATTGACTTGTGCAAATGCAATGTGTTACTAACACTAGCTCCGTTCGCCGTAGCTTCTCTATCTTCCCACACTTGGAAAGCAGCAACAAATGACTTTCTTGTGCCTTGTTTAAACTGTTTTCTTTTAATTTTCCATTCTTCAAACGTCAATGTCTCACCATCCAAGCTATACTCCATCGAATCGGTATTAACACATTGGTTTTGGTACTCAATATATAGTGATTCGTCGTCCTCTTGTACGCCATTAGCAGCGCATTGTTGCATTTTGATTAATGGATTTTCCACAATATGATTATTCGTCAAGTTAGGGAGCACTACAGACTCTGCTTTATTATATATGGTATCATATGCAACATCATCTGTTGGCTCAACTACATCAATACTAATACTTGGTTCTACATCTTGATGACTAGGTAGTTCTATTTGCGTATCAATTACTGCCGAAGGCGCTTCTAATAACGGATTTTCAACCGTATTTGGCAATATATTATTCTCTTCAACGGCATACGATGTGGACATTTCAATTGCCTTCTCCTCCTCCTCCACCACCACTATCCACTTAGCACGAATGGCATCTTCCCGATTCAATATTTTCTCTATTTCTATCAAGCCAAAGAGATATTTATCAATTCGATACGCATAATCTTGATCGGCTTGTAGCTGTTCCGAGATAATCCGCTCCTTGTACACCGTTCCTATACAAAGCACTTGAATCACATTCCAACCAAATGATAAATTGTAATAATAATTATCAACGAATAGAAGTGCGTACTTGACTAACGTTGCTATCGTTCCATAAAGTTGAACAAAAATAAAATAATTTATTAATGTGAGATGTATCGCGCGACCTTGAGAGAACACGCAAGCTAATATCAATGCCAGCCCCATGACGAGTAATAGCGGCAGCAATGCCAACCGACCCAATAGGAGAATTGTGGACTTGTAACGTGCATATTTTCGTTGAAATTGTGGTGTTTCCGTGAATGGGCAAGAGTATAAATTTCGTAGCACGAGCCCGATGGATAACGCGGACGGAGTAATGATAAAGAGATTGACCAGCAATTGCAATATGAAATAATCAATACGAAGATATTGCAATAGCATCGATGAGAACTGGTACAGTACAAACACCACGATGTTCTGCCCAATATATAATACACGTTGCCCATGCGCACCCAGCTTGCTGCCGGGCATGAAGTACCAACAACTGAATAATGGATGGTTGTGCGCTATGTACAGTAGTATGTTCTCGTACACTCCAGGTGGTAACATTCTATTGCAATATGGAACCTTATATCCGTTGGGATAAAGAGTCGGTTTACAACTTAATAAGGTAAACTTTTGACTCATATACTTTCGATATCCCTTGGAATACTCATTCTCATCACTAGATAATAGCATTGAGTCCAATAGTTTCTTCGACGAGGTAGTGCTAATACTATCATTGGTCTCGCGTACGTCACTCTTGACACTTCGTGATGACAATCCAATCATTTGTAACTCCTTCTCTAGCTGTATCGCATCCATTACTCGCTTCATTTTCTTGGCAATATCACTCACTATCTGCATGCTCGTGGCATTTACATCCTTCTTACTGCAAAAAGTTAAATAGAATTGCGAGTTGTACGACGAATGATACAGCGAGTAAACGGTTGCTTTGCCTATTCTGGTGAAGGAGAACATGTACAGGAAGATGTAAATACTCAAGAAGTAAGCCAGGTACGATCCCAAGTAGTAATTCGTCTTCTCGGCAACTACTTTATCGGTTAATGGAATGTCAAGTGCATTTACTGTGATGATGTTCAACATCGTTGGCTCAGATGATGGTGACGATGTTGGTTGTGAGCTGGGAAATAATGTTGGAATTTCAGATGGATAGTATGTTGGCGTTATACTAGGTGCTGCTGTTGGTATGTCGGTGGTAACCGTTATGACTTTCCTAATTTTGGCACCACTGAATTCAGATAAATACAAGTTGCCTGCACTGTCAAAACGACTAAAAATTGGATTATAAATTGTAGCCAAAGTAGCGGCTGATCCATCTCCTGTCGATGACGCAGTACCCGTGCCCACCACAGTGGTAATGATGCCTGTTGATACATCCACTTTGCGTACTCGATAATTGTTCAAATCGCAAATGTACAGATTATCATAGCTGTCAAAAACCACATCAAACGGAAAATTCAGTGTAGCTGCTGTGGCCTGTATGTTGTCTCCATTATATCCGCCTGAAGTGCTACCAGTGCCTGCAACCGTGCTGATTATACCAGACGTAACTGTTACCTTCCGGATGACATTGTATCGACCAGTGTTGCAATCTCCAAAGTACACATTGCCAGCAGAATCTAGATTCACGCCTGCTGGATTCATGATAGCAGCTGACGTCGCTGGGCCGCCATCCCCGCTATATCCCCCCGTGCCTGTGCCTGCTACTGTGTCAATTATACCTGTAGATACGGTTATCTTGCGAGTGCGATGATTATACAGATCGCCGAAGTATATGTTACCGATAACATCGACTGCAACACCCACAGGGAAGTGCAATGCCGCTGACGTAGCTTGTTGGTTATCGCCGTTGTATGACGATGCTCCAGTGCCTGCTATTGTACTTATGATATTCGTAGAAATTGTGACCTTACGAATTCGATGATTGCAATGATCGCCTATATAGTAGTACCCGGCGACGAATGCTAAACCTTCGGGCAAACATATACTGGCACTTGTGGAAGGACCGCCATCTCCACTAAAGCTAGCTGAGCCCGTACCAACGACCGTGGTGATTATTCCTGTTGCTACAGAGATCTTTCGGACTCGATTATTGTAATACTCAGCGAAGTATACGTCACCACTCGAGTCGAAAATAATGCCAGTGGGGCCATTGATTGTAGCACCAGTAGCTTGTCCCCCATCACCGCTATAACCAGCAGTACCCGTTCCTGCTATTGTCGTGATGATAGTAATAGAATGGGGACTTAATGATGGATAGTATGTTGGCGTTATACTAGGTGCTACGGTCGGTACGTCGGTGGTAATGGTTGTGACTTTCCTTACTCTTTCCCCATAAGCCTCGGAAATATACAAGTTGCCTGCACTGTCAAAACGACTAAAAATTGGATTATAAATTGTAGCCAAAGTAGCGGCTGATCCATCTCCTGTCGATGACGCAGTACCCGTGCCCACCACAGTGATAATGATGCCTGTTGATACATCCACTTTGCGTACTCGATAATTGTTCAAATCGCAAATGTACAGATTATCATAGCTGTCAAGAACCACATCAAATGGATACGTTAGTGTAGCGCTTGTAGCCTGTATGTTGTCTCCATTATATCCGCCTGAAGTGCTTCCAATTCCTGCAACTGTGCTGATTATACCAGACGTAACTGTTACCTTCCGGACGACATTAAAGGCTAAGTAATCGCCGAAGTAGACATTACCGCTACTATCAAGATTCACACCACATGGATATTTAAGGGAAGCAGATGTAGCTTGGCCACCGTCACCACCATACCCTTCAGTCCCTGAACCTGCTATTGTAGTCATAATACTGGTTGATACTATTACCTTACGAATACGATGATGCCATTGGTCGCCGATATACACATTACCGCTAGAATCAATAGCTGTTCCTATCGGGTGGTACAATGTTGCGCTGGTCGCTTGTCCATTATCGCCACTAAATGTCGTTGTTCCAGTCCCGGCAATGGTGGAAATTATATTCGCGACAGTTACTTTACGAATACGGTGCCCACCATTGTCGCTGATATATAAATTGCCTGTGATGAGTGGTAAGGTAAATATTAGAAATAATGTGCTATATATAATCACCAATACCTGAAGCGTCGATGCATAATCCAAATGGGTGATTTAAAGACGCACTACTTGCTGCCCCGCCATCTCCACTATAACCTGCGGTTCCTGTTCCTACATACGTGGTGATTATTCCTGTTGACGATGAGACCTTGCGCACTCGATTATTGAAATACTCTGCGAAGTATATATTACCGCTTGTATCTACTGCAATCCCCCGCGGACCATTGAGTGTAGCGCTAGTAGCTTGTCCCCCATCTCCGCTGTAACCAGTTGTACCCGTTCCTGCGAAAGTAGTGATAATACCAATGGAATGGGGATTTAATGATGGATATGATGTAGGAATTACTGTTGGTATGTCGGTGCTAACAGTTATGACTTTCCTAATTTTTGCGCCACTATATTCCGATAAATACAAGTTTCCTGCGTTATCGAAGCGAATAAAACATGGACCATAGACAGTAGCGGAAGTGGCAACAGATCCATCTCCTGTTGATGAGGCAGCGCCAGTGCCAACTATTGTGGTAATCAGACCTGTTGATATGTCGACTTTACGCAACCTGTTATTTAATCGATCAGCTATATATAGATTTCCGTAACTGTCCAGTACTACGTCGTCTGGACCATTCAACGATGCGGTAGTAGCCTGAATATTGTCTCCATTATACCCTCCTGTTGCACTACCAGTACCCGCAACAGTACTGATTATTCCAGTTGACACTGTGATCTTGCGAATGACATTATAACCGCCGTAGTCGCCGAAGTAGACATTACCCGCGCTATCTAGATTGATACCACATGGGTATGAAATAGCAGCAGCAGTAGCTTGGCTTCCATCACCACTGTACCCGGCAGTGCTAGTTCCTGCAATTGTAGTAATAATACCAGTAGATGCATCTACCTTGCGAATACGGTGATTATATCTATCAGCGATATATACATTCCCTATAAAGCATAATGGTTAACAACTAAATCATTGTGGCATATGACTGCTTACCATTAGCATCGACTGCAACTCCTGCCGGATAATATAGAGTGGCACTGATGGCTTGTCCGTTATCTCCACTATAACCACCGGTACCGGTGCCCGCTATTGTGGAGATAATATTTGTTGACGCAGTAACCGTGCGGATACGATTATTGCCAGAATCGCCGATGTATATTTTATCTAAGACACGAAGTAAACATGAAAATAAATAATAATAAAATTAGTATGTCGGTAGTTCGCGTGGTACCTGAGGTGTCTATGCATAATCCAGTCACACCAGCCAAAGCGGCACTACTTGCAACTCCGCCATCTCCACTGTAACCAGAAGTGCCAGTCCCCGCATATGTACTTATTATTCCTGTTGATGTGCTGATCTTACGCACTCGGTTATTAAAGCAATCACTAAAGTACACATTACCGCCCGAGTCAATAACGATTCCATGTGGACCAAAGATTGTAGCACTTGTTGCTTGCCCACTATCACCACTATAACTAGCTGCACCTGTTCCTGCTATTGTCGTGATGATAGCAATAGAATTGGGATTTAATGATGGATAGTATGTTGGCGTTG
>JACCDO011750945.1_pt1 | contig 31161 bp, 33 predicted proteins | sample 7446101 | NCBI WGS metagenome assembly JACCDO01 (sample SAMN15323440, study PRJNA562643) | freshwater metagenome | isolation source: river surface water | place: USA:Blue River Watershed | collected 2017-08-16
TCGCCTTAGGTGCCATTTTCCGACACCGTTAAAAGGGGTTTGATTGTATGTTTGTGTGTTTAAGTTATATAAAAAAAAAAAAAAAAAAAAAAAAAGGTAAGCCAAAAAAAAAAAGAAAAAAAACCTTTTTTCAGATCTCGGGGTAAAAAATGAACGTGGAATGTGGCAGGGATAAGGTACACCCTATGCTCTTGCTATCAAAATGACGACACTCAACTTTGGTTTAAAGCTGCAGACAACTCCAGAGGGAATGGAGATCTCTGGACAGACGTTTCACTCCAGAGATAAACTGAAGGCCCTCGGCGGCACGTGGCAGCCAGAGAAGAAGCTCTGGCTTTTGCCTTTGGGCACAGACATCTCTTCTTTGCAGCTACCCAAGCCTCAAAAGATCGTGAAGCCTCCTCCAAGACGCTATCACTATGGCGACAGGGTCTGGATCTGCGCGAAGAAGCAGGCGGCCTTGAATCCACAGAACCCACAGGGCCCGATGATGTATGTCTGTCCTTGCTGCCCAACGTTCTACAGCAGCTATGACGGCACATAAAATTGAACAAGTATCCTGTGGGGAGTGATGTATTCTCCCTCAACCAACCCTCTAACCAAAATGTCTATCAACCTTGATCTCTCTGACTCTATCTTGATGAACCTCAACGCCATCGTCAACGGGTCTCAGCCCAACTCCCTCTCTGCCGTGCAGGCGTGGACGAGTCGCACGGATGAGAACGCGACTGGTCTCTGCGGTCTTCCCTGCGCAAACACGTGCAATGTCTGCGTGCAGGCGGAAGCAGATCTCGCGGCCTTTTACGCGCCTCAGTCGGTGGTCACTCAGCCCGTGTTCACTCAGCCCGTGGTCACCCAGGTAATGACTCCTGCGGGCGACGAAGAGTGGGATGAAGAAGTCCGTGCAGCCCGTACGCGTGATGAAGCAGAAGAGGCTGCGCGCTCAGGAATGTTGGCCGACGATGGGGCTGACTATGACGCCGCAGATCGCGCTGATCCCGCCCACGACGAAGACGACGAGTACGGCTGCCAGTGTCTTGATTGTCTGAACTACGACAGCCGCCAAGACGACTACGACGACGGCGACTGCGGTCTTGACTGGAACGAAAGCGGATATTTCGACTGAACGGAGTGAAGGCGTTCTCGATTAGGCGCTGTCGCCTGAGCGCCATCGACAAAAATCAAAAGATACTACAAGTAAAAAAACAAAAAAAAAAGAACAAACCAAAAAAACAAAAAAACTTTTTTTGCAAAAATTGAACGGGAAACACACTACCTTCCAGGTATTACTCCTTCTTTCTCTTCCAAGATGTCTTCTACCATTCGTATCTTTCACAACGACAACCGCATCTCCACTGCGGTCCCCACGAAGGCTGGGATCCTCCAGGTCTACCCCACTAAGCGTCAGTTTGCATCTGACGTTGAGTGGAAGCAGTTCTGGGAGAATGAGCTCAAGCCCAAGCTCGTGATGCGCTTCGGTGAGTCTGAGACCAAGTCAGTACCAGTACCTGCTCCTGCGCCTGTTGCTGCGCCTCGGCCTTCCAGGTCCAAGAAGACCATTCCCGCCTCGGAGATGATCTTCAACACACTCGCGAAGCTTCCTCCTGCTCCACTCAAGGCCAAGCTCTCGGATTGGAATGTGACGAAGGCCACTAAGATCAACACCTCACTGCCTGCAGGCACCTACTACATCGGTGACCTCTGCTACGTCCTCGGCGATAATATCTACGACAACATCTTTGGCGGCACGGGCTACGAGATGGGCATCTATACCGAGAACAGCACAGGCCGCACCTTCGTCGTGAACAGCACGGCCTGGGGTGATGGCGAATATCCTGCCTCTGATGGTAAGAAGTTCGCGGTTGACGCGGGTATCATCGGTATCTGCCCCGCGTCTCTGATGGCCAAGGATGATGGTGGTGGCCATATGTACACCTTTGACGCACCTGTCCGCTGCAAGTTCAGCGGTGGACGTTTCTTCTTCTCTTGGGGCTACAATTCTCTAGTGATTGACACCACTGGTGATGACGATGCTTATTAAGCATCTGTCTTACAATAAAAAAAAACAAAAACAATAACAAACACAAAAAAAAAAGAATATACTTTTTTAAGGAAGAGGCACTATGCCGATGTTAGACGTTGGACAAGGACATACTATGTATTATGAGACACACGGCAATCCGAAAGGAAGACCGATCGTTGTCTTACACGGCGGACCAGGAGGAGGCATAGCCAAATTCGTCTTACGTCTGTTCAATCTGAAGAAATGGCACGTTGTCCTCTATGATCAGAGAGGCTGCGGAAAGTCTACACCGAGGCTGGAACTCAAAGACAATACGACGTGGCATCTTGTGCAAGATATAGAGACTCTCCGAGAGCATCTTCATATTCAAAAATGGGCTGTCTACGGGGGATCTTGGGGAACAACGCTTGCGTTAGCGTATGCAGCGAAGCATTTGGATCGGATTACAGCCTTTGTCTTACGAGGGGTTTGTCTGTTTACAAAGACGGAGACAGCTTGGATGTTTGAAGAGGGGCACGCGTCGGCTGTCTTTCCGAAGGCTTGGCAAGAGGTTGTAAAACCCTTACGAAAAGGAACCCGAAAGATTACAAAGCCTTATTATAAACTTTTATTGGACAAAAAGACAAGACGTTCCGCATCCAAACTTTGGTCCAAATATGAACACGATTTATCGTATCTGAATCCTCAACCCTTCAAGCCAGATATTAAATCAGACGAAGAAGCATCTGTCTTAGAAACCCATTATTTTGTGCACAATGCTTGGCTTACATCGGATCTTTTACTCAAAGTTGCGAGACAAATTCGTGTCCCTGTTGTCTTGGTGCAAGGCCTGTATGATATGGTCTGTCCTGCAAGCTCCGCAATCTTACTGAAAGATAACATTCCTCACGCAAAACTTGTTTTAGTACCAGATGGAGGTCACGCCACGAAAGAAAAGGGAATCTTTCGGGCTTTAAGAAAAGCATTGCAAACTCTGTAAAGAGATGGATCCTGTCTATGCGGGTGCCATTGCGGGGATGACGATTTTGTTCACTCTTGTTGTCTGCGGTACAGGTATTTACATTTACAAAGAGTGTCAGGTACGGGAAGGAGAGTACACTAGGATTTAAAATAAATCAGAGAAAGGTATGTAGAAATGCGTGTCATTCGTACAAAGAAACGGCTTTTGTCTTCTAAACTTGTTATCCTCTCGTTGGGTCTAACAAGTGTAGCATTCTTGATTGGTGGTCTTATCACAGGACAAGTGATTCTGATAGGTGCAGGTGCAGCTGGACTTTTTTTGACAGGTGGAGCATGTATCGGGCTCCGAAAACCAGACAGAACAGGCCTCGTTTAACGAGTCTTGCGTGTTTCACCTAAGCTTTTGCGACGCTTGGAATTGATTTCACGCAATAAAGAATTAATCCCTTCACTCACGACTTTCGTGGAAGAGCGAAGAGTTGTGTTCAACCAAGAAGGAACAAACTCAGGTGCATTGGGGCGGTAACGAATTTTGCGTCTTGCTTTTCTTGTTGTATTGTTCTTATGAGAAGGCATCGTCTACTTATCGCTAATAAATTTGAACGCACGAAGGCTGAAAGGGCAGGTACTCTTTTTCCTTCACATTCCAAATGGATTGCGCAATTTGTCTTGAAGCGATCACCAAGCAGACTGGTGTTGTCACCTTGTCTTGCGTTCACAACTTTCACTTCCGCTGCATTGACGAGTGGTTCTACAAGCAGCTCGTGGAAGGCAACCACCAGACGTGTCCTTGCTGCCGTAGCGAAGGCACAGACCTTGATCGTTGTGCCTATGAAGAGGTGGAGGCCAACGACGATGACGATGATGAGACCTTTGAGGATGAAGAGGATGATATCTCGGAAAGTGACTCCCTTGCCGATTTCGCCGAACGTCTTAGTGAGGGCTCGCTGCGTCTTGAGCGGAATGCCTCGGGCCAGTGGGTCATCACAAACGTAGAGGATCTTGTGTACGACTCCGTACGCAGCCTCTTTGGCCCCCTCAATACTCTGGATGTTGAGGTTGAATCTCCACAGGAGGTTGCGGCTCGCAAGATTCAGGCCTTCTTTCGTGGAAACGAAGTGCGGAATACGCATCGCGCCGCGGTTGCATTGATGCGTCTCTGTAAAAATTGAACAAAAAAGACACCTAAACAGCTCACACAACATACAAGTAGGTGGCAGGGTCTGGAATTGTCACCCCCCCTTGGTGCTATAGTCTAGATGGTCAGGACATGGGACTTTGATTTCTTCGTCACGTGTGGATATAAAAGAAAGCAGAACTCCCAGAACCTCGGTTCGATCCCGAGTAGCACCATTTCAAGGATTCTTCCAGCAACATCAATTTAATGGATAAACAATGAATCCTGCAACTTCTCTTCAGCGAAGATGTCCGAGTGGTTAAGGAGGGAGACTTAAGATCTCCTGGAGCATATCCGCGAGGGTTCGATCCCCTCTCTTCGCAAAACACAACAACACTTTTTTTTGAACCGATATGGTCTAGGGGTTAGGATAGCGCTCTTTCATAGTCCGCCATAGGTGGTAAAACACACATGGCTCAGCACAGCGTTGGCCCGGGTTCGAGTCCCGGTATCGGTATTTTGTGGGGAGGAAGATGATACAGAGCTGGAGGAGGTTGTACTAGAAATTGAAACCATTCGTAAAAATTGATTCATTTGATTTACATTATACTTAGTGGGGTGAACCCCCGTATAGCATCTTGGCGCAGTGGAAGCGCGATGGGCTCATACTTGACTCTTTATCAAGAAACAAGAAACCCATAGGCCGTTCGATCGAAACGAACAGATGCTACACTCCCAAATCGTCCAGTGGTAGGATAGTCGCCTCTCAATCGCTGCAGGTGGTAAAACACACGCAGCTAAGCACGCGATTGGCCCGGGTCCGATTCCCGGTTTGGGAACTCTTACTGATACTAATCCTATCAGCTCTGGTCTTATAGTCAAGCGGTTACGACGTGGGATTCTGATTTCCTTGACAGCGTGTCTCGTCAATAGATTTCTCCCGAAGCCTGGGTTCGACTCCCAGTAAGACCTTTCTCCTTATTTCTGTTTCTTATTGATGTTCAGTGCGAAAAGCAAGTAAGATTACCCAAGTGGTTAAGGGGCTCGGTTCAGGTTATAACTTCTAAAGGAAGTGAATGCTGCGCATCCGAGTGCTGCAAAGCTCATGGGTTCGAATCCCATATCTTACAAATTTTTTAGGTTAAAGCCATATTACGTACTATCTATAGTATGAGCTATACGCTTCTATTACCGGTTTTTTTTCTTGCAAATGGAATTGGAACATATACATTGCTTCAACACTATGTTCCTGCTTACAAAACACTCTCCTATAAATCCCAACAAGAAACTTTGGGTCGTTGGAATGGCTGTTTAATGCAACTATTTTTAATTGCAGCTTATTCTTTAGCAAGGACCGATGCTGATATTTATACCTTGAATTCTCTCTTTGCTAGCTACTTTCTAACAGATATTCTTCATATGCTATTTTATTCCTATGATCCTCTGTTCTATATTCATCATAGCATACCCCTTGCACTTTATTATTTAGGGCCTGCCTACTTTACTGCTGAAGAATCCAAATCCATTTATCTTGCAGGTGTCATCCTTGAATTATCAAGTCCTCTTCTTTCAGTTGTGTGGTTTTTGAGCAAAGTAGGATTAAAGCCAAGAGGATATCTGTTCTTGAAAGGAGTCGCCTATCTCAACTTCTTTTGTATTCGTATTCTGTATTTCCCATATTATTGGTATACTTCGATGGCTCTGTTACCCAAGATTGTATTCTCTCCTTTTCACTTGCTTAATGTATATTGGTTCTACATAATGACAGGATATGTTGTAAAGTCACTTAAGGACTAAGGAACAAAGATAATTATTGGAAGGTGCTGATAGTATCTGCAGCTCCAATTGGAGTTTGGAACTTCTCAACGTAGAAAAAGTTCCTTTTGCGTGAATAGTTCCTAACTATGTGCGCTCCGCGTGAATAGTTCCTAACTATGTGCGCTCCGCGTGAATAGTTCAGTGGTAGAATGGGGGTCTTCCAAACCCTTGACCTGGGTCCGATTCCCAGTTCACGCATCTTTGTTAGAAGAGGAACAGAGATCAACCTTGTAGTGTTGAAATTGAATCAAAGTTTGAAAATTGAAAAAAATTTTCCCCTTGGTGGGAAGGCAGGCTGAAAAGCCTACAAAGGTTCCATCCAGCAAACCAACAATAATTGCTTATTATTTATCTGGAACCTGTCCGACGCAAGATTACCCAAGAGGTTAAGGGGCCACGTTGAGGTCGTGGTGGAGCAATCCTCGTGGGTTCGAATCCCACATCTTGCAAATTTCCTCCGAAAGGAGCTGCGAAGATGTCCGAGCGGTTAAGGAGCGCGACTCAAGTTCGCGTGGCGCAAGCCTCGTGGGTTCGATTCCCACTCTTCGCATTTGGGGCTTTTGCCCCATGGTCAGTCATCACCTCTTACAAGTATGACCTCTGCAGTTTTGGGTTTCTGCAAATCAAAAAATACCATTCAACCGCCTTAGCTCAGAGGTAGAGCGCAAGACTCTTAATCTTGCAGTCGAGGGTTCGATCCCCTCAGGCGGTGTCTTCGTTCTACATCTTGATCACCAGAACAAATCGCATTAGCTCAGTTGGTAGAGCGCGAGACTCTTAATCTCGCAGTCGTGGGTTCGAGCCCCACATGCGATGTTTTTTTATGTTTGGAAGTCTCTTAATCCTGGAGTCGTTGCGGGTTTTTTTTGTTTGTGTAAAGTAATGGTAAGTCTTGTAAAGCAAACCATAGATGCTTCTTTGTTTATTCAAATTGTCACTCTTCTTTTGAATTTGTTTGCTTTTTTTATTCCTGTTGACAAATGGGACTTTGCCCTCAAAGAGATTTTAGGATTAGAGACTGCAGTCCAGATAGTAGAGCTCATCTTTTATAATTGGTATCGTGGACAGCTTCTTGGGAATGGATTCGATGTAACTCAGTTCCGCTATTACGATTGGTTTGTTACGACTCCGACGATGCTCTTTTCTACTGCTTCGTACTACGGATATTTGGATGCAAAAGAACAACCAGGGAAAGAACCCTTTTCTGTTAGAAAATTCTTTCAAGAACATTCATACTGGATCTGGTTAATGCTTTTCTGTAATGCAATGATGTTGCTGTTTGGGTATTTACAAGAAATAGGTGCTCTCTCTATTGTCTGGTCTAGTCTGTTTGGATATGTAAGTTTGTTAGGATCGTTTGGTATTTTGTATAAACAATTTGTATCGAAGACTCCTCAACAGCAAGGCCTTTTCTATTTTATGTTTAGTGTCTGGAGTCTGTATGGTGTTGCAGCGATGTTGCAATCCAGAGAAAAAAATATAATGTATAATGTATTGGATATCTTTGCAAAGAACTTTTACGGATTGTTTTTAGGATATTTAATTTTGCAGCGTAAAATTTGAGGTGGAAGTTCCCGTAGGGAAAGGTAGGCGACAACGCCGAATGCTTCTGTAGCGCAGTGGATTAACGCGTCCGCCTTCTACCGATAGGCCGTCCTTCGGAACGTGAGCGGAAGATCGTGGGTTCGATCCCCACCAGAAGCTTTGTTGGAAATACTCAAGCGTCGAGAAAAATTGTCTTTGCCTTCTTGGCTCAGTGGTAGAGCATCTGTCTTGTATTGTTTGGTACGCCCAAACATCCCTGTCAAAAACGGGGGATGACGCCTGTCAACGTCATCTTAATGGAAACAGAAGGTCCTGGGTTCGATTCCCAGAGGAGGCACACATCCCTCTGTGGGATATTGCTCCTTTAGCTCAGTTGGTAGAGCGTCGCTCTTATACTAGAATCAGTATGCATATGCAGCGATAGGCGAATGTCCTGGGTTCAATCCCCAGAAGGAGCATCTTTTTTTTGGAAAGTTTCCATAAAAAAGATGATTTCATTAGATATATATATCATTGGTTCTGGACTTATGGTGATACACAGCATTGAGCAGCAAGAACTTCTCCATCCTTGGACCACTTCGTGGCAAAGAGAGGAAGATAGTGGGTTCCGCAGAGACCCTTTCCACCACGACAAGGATCCTTAGGGACATATCGACTTCTGATCATCTCGTGATAGTCAATCAGATCATCGAGCTGACGGATAAGAGTTTCATCATCCAAAGTGTTTGCATACTCAAGGATGATCTTGCGGAGACTGAGAGACAATCCTCTGTCTGCATACTGGTAATGCCCATAATACTCAATCTTGGTATCCAGCGTCTCGATTTCTTTTTGGATGTCGATAAGGTTCTGCTGGGTCGTGGCCATATTGGCCTTTGTCTGTTTGAGTTGGACCTGACGAAGACGTTCTTTTTCCTTGGCTTGTTGAAGGGCTCCCTTGCGGCTACCTTTCGTCATTACTTTGGTATCTTTCTGTGATTGTACTTCAACAACTTCTTCCTCATCCTCCTCCTCTTCTTCCTCCCCTTCTGCATGATCACCTTCTCCCTCGTTACCACCGAGACTTTGGAATTTTTCACAGAGCTTCTTGAAGGTGTCTTCTTCTTTGGCATACTTCTCTTCAAGTGCCTTTTTCGTTCCAATGAAGAGATCAATATCGGCATCATACAATGTCCCTGGAGATGGCTGACGCCAAATCTTATAGTCGTAATGGGAATCCACATAAATCCTGTACAGGTAATCTTGAATGCGGTCCTTGTGCTTTGTGGTAGGAAGGACTGCGAGAATCATCTTCTCATACACATTCGAGGCGTGCCAATCATCACCGAGTTTTCGTAAGAGTTCAGACATCGTAAATTGCTGTACCTTTCCTCTCCTAAAAATTATATTCAATTTTTAAAATTGAACACGTTGACCACCCACTATCCTGTATAGCCTTTGTATCTTCGAATGACCAGTCACGATTTCTCACAAGTTGAAGTGGATGAACGCGCCTATGCGATTTTCTTGATGGAAGGGATTCAGTATTTTCTCGACCAGGATCCTCGTCTTCACGAGGGGTCTATTCTTGAGTACTGCCAGCGTCTTTGGAATCGCTGGAATCAGATGTCCAATAATGAAAAGATGCCCTTCTTAGATCGGGCGATCGAAGAACTCCGTCGTCTTCGCCGATACCATCGCCACGATATTTATCGGTCCGTGATGCGAGACGAATTCCTCGATGAGACTCGTCGTCGTCGTCCTCCTCATCACGGATAAGCGTATGTCTCGCGTAAATGTTGCTCCTTCAAACGCGGTGATTTGCGTGTAGGGAGAGGCGCTTCTTCTTGAAGATGCAATCTCTTATTGATTTCCCGTTCGTTTTTCAACAAAGCCGCTTTTGGAGCCTTGCAAGCAGGAAGTTCTTCTGTCCCCTTGAATGCATCTTTCTTATAGATATAACACGATTGATCATATTTGATTTTATTCTTCTTCCAAGCTTTTGAAGAAGCTTCAAAGAAGGATTGTGTAAATTCGGAATTTCCAGGCATTGTCTATACTTCTTTCATCACCCAACAATAAATCAATTTTTTATGAAAGCAATCCAAGTTTTTGTTTGCCCCACGCAACGGATTCTTGTATGACATTGTCAGCGAGAGAGACTTTGTAGCCTCGTACATCAAAGAGTTTCCCCTTGAATAGCTCATCTTTATTTTCATATTGCGATGTCACATTGCTCCAATTGCTTTTCCCCAGATAACAATTGGACATCGTGGAGGCTTGGGGTAAGAATCCACTCGGTTGCAAGAAGGACATTTCACCATTAAGATAGACAGCAATATCTGGACGGAAGGCATCATCTGTCTTCGCCGTTATACAGATATGAGTCCATTTTCCTTTGGGAATGGCACCAGGAATCGTGATCCGCATTTTGCGTTGTTGATTCTCCCAGATTTCAAACAAGAGAGTGGCTTTGTTTTTGGGGCCCTGAATCGTCTTATCACGGACGCGAGAGGGAGGAAGACGTCGCGGATTGTCCTCAAACTCGACACATTCAAATTGATTCACATTGGCCGAGGTTGTCTTCATCAGTTCTTGCGGAGACATAACTTCGCAGGGCTGAGCTCCTGAAGGTTTGTCAGGGATTGTTGTTTCTTCTCCGCAGAGCAAAGGTGGACGAATCACACCTGCATCCGAAACATTCGCATCACCGCGACCAAGAATTCCTAGGACTATATTGTTCTTTTCAGGACCATCTCCGAAATCAAGAATATGTGCATTGTTGGTAAATTCGTCAAAATAGACCCACATCATCAGTCCACGCAAACTGCGCAAAGGCACAACAGAGCCTAGTTCTAATTCTACATTATCTCCCAGACGGACAAATTGATCTATACCATTGAAAGAAAGACCTTCAGCAAGAGGCGGATTCGGTTTCTCCTTTACCTTCAATCCACCTGCCTTCAAAAGTCGGGTATTCTCTACATAATCAATCATATCATCGCGGAAGCGATACCAGAAGACACATCCTTCATAAAATCGTAAAAGTGTCTGAATATCGGCAGGAGGTTCCGTATCCAAGACAAGTTCAGGATCAAAGTCTGTATCCATTGCTCGATTGCAAAGCGCTTGGTATTGACCATCTTTGCCCTTCAGGATGCGACAATAAGCTGCTCGTCCTTTGCCTTCAATATCTCTCATATAGTCATCGCGAGATAAACGAAACCCATCGCGTACAGAAGGTGTGCGAAAGCTGATACTATTCAGATTTTCTGTTCCAGCGAGAGCACAGGCAAAAAACTTGATAGATTCATCGTTCTTGGATTCAACCATACGGCAAAAATCGTGATCAAATCCGAGGCGCTGAACATCAGCATATCCTAAGAAATATCGAGGATCTTGAAGATATCCCTCTTGTTCGGATCCCTCTGCAATATCACCACGTCGTGGTACAAATTTGGCAAAATATCCTGCACGCGGACTCAAGACAGGCACCAAACTTTCAAATCCTTCTCTTATCTTTTGAGGCCATACCAGCTCCGCCACGGCTAATGTCATTAATATCATTAAGACCAGAGTAATACCGATCATCTCTACCAAGATAGACCAAAATGAGGGCTCGGATAGAACCTCAGAAAGATGTTTCACTTCAGTAGTATGGAAGGCGGACGCTTCCTTGGAGCAGGTACATATGGATGTGCATTTTCACCCCCTTTGTTGTGTGCATCAGGAATGACAAAATCTATGACTGGAAAAGTCGGCAAAATTACAGACAATCGCTTTGCTGAGCTTGAAATTCAAGTGGCCAATCGGATTCGCAGAGTGCCCTTAGCCCGGAACTATTTTTTGCTTCCTGAACCGGAATCATGTGACCTCAAAGAGGAATCACAGCAGGTGGATCCGGGTCTGGAACTTTGTGAAGCCGAATTTGAAGAAGATGAAAAAGACTTACATTTCACGCAGATGAGACAAATCGTAATGCCGTTTGGTGGAACGCTGCCATTTTATGAAATGTTTCGTAAACAAACGTTTCAGCCGAAAGAGTTTGATTTTTCCCGCTTCCTCCGCCATATGTTGGAAGCTGGTTCTACACTGCTTCTGGCAGGCGTCGTGCATTTTGATATCCATCCTGGAAATATGTTAGTCGATAAGCAAAAAGTGATTCGTATCTTAGATTTTGGTCTTTCGTTTCCTGTGAACAATATATCCTCGACAACATTGGAGGGACGTTGGAAACGTCTTCGCTTCGGATTTGAAGAAAATGCGGGGCATCCTGCCAATCACAATTCAGAGCCTCCTGAAATTACTGTAATGAATGCGATTCGTCGGAATGAGTTTACGATTGAACAAGCGATTGGGTTGACCATTGAAGGGAAACAGATCTTTCAGGATATGCAAAAGTATCTTGGACTTTCCAAAGAGTCTTGTTTAAAGGATATGGTTCGTTTCTGGAAGACAAGTGATCTTGCACAGAAGAGAGACTTTGTCAAGATGTGGAAGATTTATTGGCCAGGATTTGATGCGTGGTCGATCGGATGTATCTGTATGGATACTCTTACAAAGCTTATCTTGTTTCCTGAATTCCTAAAAGGATCGTTTGCGGAAAAACGTGTGAGTGTCTTAAGTACTTTACGCGGATTGCTGGATCCGAATCCTAGAGATCGTCTGGATTGTATTGAAGCCTTAGCCTTGTTTGATCCAGGCAACCCTTGGTTAAACAGATTTGGTCAAAAATGGCTCCAGGTGCGAAAACAGCAGCGAAAAGGTAAAATTTGAATAGCGAAAGCCCCGGGATCGAGGTATACCCCAAAAGATGATGGATCTAATTTCAACCTTTTCTGCTCTTGACGTTATCGCAGGAGTCTCTGCTGTGATGATGTTTGGTATGATGCGCGTTGCGCTGATCTCTGTGGCGATCAAGCTGTGGATGCTCGGAATGGAAAATCCTCTTGTGCAGAGTTTTGTAAATACAACTTTGGTGGTCTTGGAGACTACAAAAGATGTATGGCAACCTGTTGTCAATGCAACGGCTCTTGTTCTACAACCTGTTCTATCCATGGCCGTAGCCATTCTTGCTCCTCTCGGATCCAAAGCCTTGGTTCTTCTCAAACCTTTTGGACCTTATGCTCTTATGGCTGCTGATACCATAGTGAAAGGGATGGTTCTCTTTGGATATCTGACTACTCTTGTTGTCGTGGAACTTGTTCAATCTCTTCGGAAACTCGTTGTCTGGATTCAGGGAACGGGAATGAGCGTCCAGATGGCAATGGGAAATGCACTCACCGCTATCAAGGATCTTGCCTTCTCTGTTGGAACTCTTGCACGTGCACTCGGATATCTTGCATCCCGTGTCCTTTACGCAGCAAGTTACGTCATTACGAGTTTTGAAAATGTCAGCCGCTTTCTCTATTCTCTTGTCTTTGAAGCCCATACGATCACCTGGGAAGATGTTTCCAATGTGGCAATGCCCTTTGTTGTTGTCACTTGTATTCTAGCATATCTTGTCTATCGTGCATCAGCAATGTGCAGAAAGCCGAGTGCTCCTGAAAAGAAAACCGATGGGGATTGTTTCGACAGCCCTCGTCGTTCCTCTCGTCTTGCCCGTAAGCGCGCAATGCTTTATTGCAGTGATCTAAACTCTGCGTTTCCGAGTAAGAAAGCGTCGTCGAGCGCCTCCTATCTTTAAATAAAGGGGTTTGTCTCTAGGAATACACATATACGAACAAAAAATATCATAATTTAACTTTGAACCTTTTTGGTCATAATTGCGATTGGCGAGCTTCGGATCATAAATGAGAGCACCATCTGCATCTTTATTGGTTACAGGAGTGCCTCCAGGTTTGTGTGACCAGTAGCCATTGGTATCTTGTCTATAAAAGTGATAATCTTCATCAGCATCAACAACAACTGCAATCTTTGAGGTATGAGCAGGACATTTTCCAGTAAAGGATGTCATCTTCATCGTTGGATTGTCTCCAAGGAGTCGTCCAAGCATATCAGAACAGGTCTTCAACTTAGAAGATGAAAATTTTTCGTGACCCGAGGCTGCTCCTGGCTGATGAAAAGGAACATTGCAATCTTTGGATTTAAAACACGCAGTAAATTGTTTGGGATCGTGGATATTCATCGCATAAGCGAAGCAGTTATGTGTTTCTCTGACTTCTTTGCGTCGATTCCACCGATCGGGCTCATACTTGGGTTCCCATCCACTAAGCGGGGAGATTCTCGGACACTTGCGTGTTTGATGGAACGCGCAAAAGTGACTTTTCTTGTGTGGAGGCCGCTTGCAGGTCGGCTGACACTGACAACGAGGGGGCGATGGCGCCATCTACTTGGATTACAGATTTCAATTGCTTTCTCAATTCCAAAGGAAGAGTTTTGGCAAGTTCTTCTAGGGAGGCTTGAGGTGTAGGATGATACAATGGATTGTCTTTCATCTCCACTTTTCCATCCTGTTTTGTGGCATTTGTACTATGAGCGTGTGACTCTGTAAGTTTAAAATATTCCTCTTCCACTTGATGCATCTTTATTTTTTCTACCGCGTGACAGAAATAGATGAACTGATTGTCGTGTGTGGGTGTCTTGGTGGGTGTATGAAACCCACTATAGCGACCACTCAGTTCTAGATACTGCCATCCTTCGCTCCGTAATTGTTCCATCGTTGTATGAAGAAAAAAATATTTTTTGTCGATCTTGAAAACACTGACGATTCCATTGCTTGTCGTGACCAAAAGACTAATGACCCACGTCGCCCAATAAATTTCGTAGGCAAAACTTTCTGGATCTTTTATGCTACTGGTTGTAGATGTATCAGCATATTGAATAGACAACAATGCAGGGACAATCAGCGATCCTACAGAAATCAGTATGCGCAGCAGATGAAAGAACCAGGAAATATGCCAACAGCGCTTTTCAAAGGTTTTCAGAACTTCAATAAATCTCTGTTGAAAGATAATTTTTTGAAGGTCATCCAGTTTTGTTTTTTGCAGAGCAAGTTCAAAGGTTTCAGGTCTTCCTTTGCTCATTCTATTGGTATATGTATAAAGTTGAAGTGTTTGAATTGGAAGGGACCTGTATCCCACACGATGAACTTTCCAGTACGAATTTGGTCAAAGGCCTATGCGCCATCACCTGATACAGATTCTTTTAGCATTCAAGTTGATAAACATATATGGCAGCAAGCGATGCAACCAGAAGGTGCAAGACGTCAATTTCTTCGCATTGAACATCCTGGAGGGTTGGAGGATTGGATCGCACCGATTGGCCACCCTGTGACGATTTCAGAAGAAGAGAAAGATATCTATGATGTCTTTCTTCCTCTCTGGATGATTGATGCTGCACATCTCAATGGAGATGGGGAAACAACAACTTTGGAGGTTCTCAGTGAAGAGAATTTTCCTGAAGCCACACGAATTGTCTTCCGTGTGATCGACTCTGCCTTTTACAATGCGGATATAAAAGGAGAACTAGAAACAGCTTTGTCTTCCATTGGTGTCATTCGCAAACATAGTGTCCTACAAATTCCTGTAGAAGCTCTGGGTGGTTACAAAGTGGAGGTCTTTGTGAGTGAAACAGAACCAGCGAATCTTGTCTTGTGTGATGGCGAAGAAGTTGCGGTGGAATTTGAAGAGCCTGTGGACCAAATCTCACCGCCCAGACCCCCTACTCCTATCCCTGCACCTTTGCCCGTCTTGTCGACGGATCTTATGGTTCCTGAAGGTTTTCTGGGTCCCCCAACACAACCGCCAACACAACCCCAAGGATTTCAAGCCTTTCAGGGAGAAGGGCGACTCTTGGGTGGATCCAATGCGGAAATGCCTGAATGGCGTCGGGGGCTTCCTCCACCGAGGCGCTCATAAACAATTCCCGTATTGCAGCTCCGAAGGCGTCTTGCATTCATAAGGAGGTTTGCACTGACCCTTTCCAGAGGGTAAGCGAGCACAGATCGCCTGATAGGGCAATGTTTGTTGATCTACTTCCAATCCACGTTGTCCTACCATCTTTGATAATTGCAAATTCATTTCTTTCAACGCAGCAAATCCTTCACGGAGTTGTCTGTGAAAACAGCAGACAACAAGAAGAAAAAGAACAAGGCCTACTTTCAGAATGAGACGCATTTCTATTCAGAATCAACAATCTAAACCTTGAGTGTATTTTTTATGCAATGTCCATTGAAGAAGGTGCAGATCAAATCTATTCCACACTGGCCAATGCCTTGCAAAGGAAAGAAGGTGCTCTCATTGGACGAAATGGAACGATTGAACTGGAAACACTTTTGTTTCGGTTGTATGAGTCAAGTCCGAATCAATCCTATCCTGCATCGATCGCGAAACGGATAGAACTCCACGCAGGTATCTGGCCTACTACAAAATCAAGTCTAGACAAATGGGTGTTTCAAATGGTAGAGACCATTCGTCTGTGTGATGTTCTTGTTGCAGGATGGTATGAACCTCTCAAAGAGAAAGAAATACAACTTCTTCAGCAGGTCAATACACTTGCTCCTCGGATTCCGTTGCGAAGTCTTGAACCTTATTATGTGGCACCAGAGAAACGTTGGACAAATCTCTTAGCAGGACAGCGTGTCGCCGTTGTCTCCTCCTTTGCAGAAACCATTCAGGAGCAAGTGGACAAGTCCACTGCAATTTGGCCGACAGATTCGGAAAGCCTCTTGCCTTCCAATGTGGAATGGGTACCGATCCGTACAGGATATGCACCAGCCTTAGCACAAGGCGTTGCTGGATGGCCAGCAAAGATATCAAGTTGGGATGTGGCGGTGGACTTTGTCGTCAAGCGCGTTGTGGAAAGTCAGGCTAGTATTGCGATCATTGGTTGCGGAGCCTTAGGAATGTGTATCGGTGCTGAATTGAAGAGAAGAGGAGTGATTGCCATTGTTTTAGGAGGTGCAACACAAGTCTTATTCGGTATCAAAGGGCAGCGATGGCTTCATCATTCTGTGATTTCTACCTTCTGGAATGATGCGTGGGTGTATCCCAAGGACACGGAAACTCCTCTGGGTGCATCGTGGATTGAGGGAGGATGCTATTGGAGTAAAATTGAACATTAAAGGGTGCAAGGGGATAGTACAGCAACTATGGTCTTTCTAAACGAACTACAGGCTCAATGGCCTTGGAATCCGAACAACAAGGATCTCTCAGACAAGGAAATTTACACGCATCGCATCGCCTTGGAAGATGCATCGAAGCTTTGGCGTGTTCCTGTTCTGGATCCTATGCGTGGCTTCGCTTTCACAGGAATGCGCGTTTCAGTCTATGGAAAAGACGATGTGTACACAATGACACCTCGTCTTGTCTTGGGTGCGACGACGAAGTCGATGTTCGGACTTCCTTGGGATCATACACTGATCACCAATGGCTCGTGGGCTCCTCTTGGATTTCCTCTGACAAACAAAATTATCGCGATTTGTGAAGATGGATTGGACTATCTGATTCAACATTCGGAACCTTGTTGGGGTCAAGTTGAATTTGTCGCGCAGCGGTTTGATGATCTTCTTGAAGATGAATCCGAAATGAGCTATATGTTTCTCAATCATCGGACAGACAAGGTCGAGTGGATCTTGAATCCTGACAACCGAATGTACAAGCCAAACCTTCGGTATGATCTTCCTGTCTATCCGGGTCCCGTAAAGCTCTTTCCAAGTGTTCTCCGTCTCCTTGACAAGAATAGAACTGCGTGGGGAGATACTGCGCAAAGATGGAATCAAGTAAATCTCCCTATTCCTTTGCTGCAGTAAAATTGAAGGCTTCCTTGTCCTAGGACCTTGTAGAACCTTCCTTTCTTTCCAAGATGTCTTCTTCTCTCTCTATTCCTCGTGGTACCTTTGACGCTCTCAAGCTGGATGACTGGGATCGTGAAATGATCTCCTCTGGCTTTGAAGCTGTGGAGTCCGTCCCTGGTGGCTGGGACTTCCTCAGCACCTATGAACCTGGAGACGGCGGATTTATGTTTTCCTCTCCCCCTCCCAAAATGGAGGAGATCAATACCGCCATCGACAAGTTCTATGGCGGTCACAGCGGTGGTAGCTATGGCTGCACGATGCGGATTCTCCAGTTTATTGCAAAGAATGGCTGGGATGCCTATGTGCAGCGCGTAGGCGTAAAGCCTGCTCCTGCTGCTGCCGCTGCTCCTGCTGCGTCCGTGGCCTCTGTTCTCACGCAGGCGGTGAATACAGACCGCTTCATTAACTCGCTCCCTGCCAACTCGGATCTCCGCACGTTTGCCAACGCCATTCAAAATGATGCTGGTATGCGTGCACAAATTCCCGATATTGATGAGCAAGCGGATGCTCTGCGTCGTTTCGCGGAAGGAAAGCTCACCTACTTTGAGATGCGTAGCCTTTGTGGTTAAGCATCCTCCGCTTAAGCGTAGTGCATATCATCCTTCTCCTGACCCACGATATCAATATGAATCTCGGATGTCGTGTTCTGTCGCTCTTGGGTGGAAACTCTTGTGGAAGGCGATACACTTCTATCCTTGCGTCTCCAATTATCTACAACTCCCTTGCCTGATTTCATCAAAGGTTTAGACAATGTATTCACGAGGGAATTGCGACGGCTTTGAAGAGAATTAGCGGCTTCCTGTCGTCTTTGAAAAATATCGATAACAGATCCTGATAAATCATACATTTGTTTATACACTTCTTTATTAATCATCTTATTCAGATCAGGTACGATTTCATCCCGTAACATTTTTTTCTTGTGGAACAATGTAATGGCAGCTTCCGCAGTAATGTGCCGCAAGGCAGACTCACGATTGTCATAAATACTTGTGTGTTCCATACCATCACAGATCTCTGGTTTTTTGACTTCAGGTTTGTCTTCAAATTCTTTCTTAAATTCTGCAATGACATCATCAGGAACAGGAGGAGATTGTTCAATAAGTCTATCCAACTCGGCGCGACAGATTTTTAAGAAATCCATACAATCAATACGATCCTTAGGAGCAATTGCGAGCTCAACAGCAATCTGACGCTGGAATTTTCCCCACGCAATACCCGCGACGCGGTGGGATTCCGATCCTTGCGCATAGCGTAAAAAATTTCCTAACGTGGTTAAGATTCCTGCAAAAATAGAGACGGCACCGATGGCGGCTTGTGCATATTTTTTTGCATCTTGATCATCCGGTGAAATGAACCCGTCCAAGGCAAAGTTTGCAGTTCCCGTAAGCGTGGATAAAATAATGACAGGAATCGTAATTCCCATATTGAGTTGGCTATACTTCTTTTCACAACGATCGTGCAACCATCGGTAGCAACCTGCCTTGTCGGCCCATTCCGCCATCAAAAGTTCTTGTTGTTTTGTCCAACCATTGTTAAATTTCTTCATTGGATTTCCTGATAAATCGGAGTTTGAACGGGAACGCCCAGGAACTGGTGTATTCGGAGCAGACATCTAGTGATTCTTTAGAAATTTACCCAGTTCCTCTTCCTCTCCCGCGACCTCTTCCACGTCCTCCACCACCGCGCCCTGATGGTTTCTTCTGCATTCCATTTTGATAAAGTTGTTCCGCGGCTTCCAAGGTTAAGACTTTCGGATCCAAGTTTTGCGGCAGACTAACAAACACGGGTTTTTTTCCTTTGGCAGGTTTCTTGTACATAAAGGGTCCAAATTGCCCTTGACGGAATTCAAACTCACCGAGAGTGTGAAGACACGCTTTCGTCTTTTCCTCAAATTTTTGTTGCAGTGTTTCAGCAGTATCGCCATCGACAACCTTCACATTAATACCTCCCGCTTGGGCATAATATCCGTGGGGTCCTTTCTTGACAACGATAGGAGATCCTTGAAAGGACCCCCATTGACTGGGGCCTTTGAGAGATTCCACAAACTCTAAGGCCTTGGCTTCTGTCAAGGCAGCAAAGTCTGTCCCTTCAGGCCAGCCATAGAAGAGAGTCTTCTCTTTGTTTCCCTCAGGATCTTCTTTGAGCAAGATAGGACCTTTGCGACCGAGAACTGCCTTCAATCCATTGGAGAACTCTTTGACTTTGGCTGCGGCATCGGCTGCTCTCGCCGCTTTTAATTCAGCACCTTTGGATCCTTTTTTGGTGGTTTTGAGCTCTGCATAATGATCTTTATAGGATGTCCACGTATCGCGACACACTTGTTTCCACGGCTCTACACCTTGGGCAATTCTGTCCAATCGTGTTTCCATATGCGCTGTGAAGTCATATTCAAAGAGATTCCTAAATTCTTTAAGACAAAAGGCTAAGAGAGACGTTCCAAGAGGCGTGGGGATCATTTTGTCTTTTTCCGCACCAATCTGCTTTGTGACTTTGTCTTCTTTGGGAGGCCACTGACCAAGTGATGAGAGCAAGTAAACAACCGAAGTAAGAGGAGTTGCAGGTGTATCCCGTTTTTCTGCATATTTCTTTTCAAGGAGGGTGCCCACAAGACTTGCGTAGGTACTCGGACGTCCAATTCCTTTCTTTTCAAGTTCACGAACAAGAGTGGCTTCATTGTAACGGGGTGGGGGTTTGGATGTCACGGGAGCGGCTTCCAAACTTTTCCACACAAGTTTGTCTCCTTCACGAAGAGACACGGCCTGAATCCACGTAGCTTGCACAGCTTCTGCTTCCGCCGCAGCCTCTGTTTCATCCAGTTGTGCGAGACTTACACCCACTTTGCGCCATCCTGGAAAGGTTGTGCGTCGCCACTTGGCTTCCCAGGGAAATTCCCCAGGATCTCCATCAGCAACAAAGACGATCGTGCGTTCATCTCCTTTGGCTGGGGCCATTACACTCTGCATTGCACGAGCCCAGATGAGTCGGTAGACTTTCTGATCTAGCGCATCCCATCTCTCTTCACAAGGAGAGAGCATTACCATATCAAAGTGAGTAGGACGGATCGCTTCGTGTGCTTCCTGAGCCATAGTCTCTTTGGAGGCTTTCTGTTTTTGTTTGGGCTGAGGAGCTACCCCTAGAAAGCTGTCCCCATAGAGTTTGGTAACAAGCTGTTCAGCAGATTCTTTTGCTTCATCGGAAAGCACAGGGTGATCAGTACGCATATAGGTAATATGTCCTTGTTCATAAAGTTTTTGCGCAATACTCATTGTTTTCTTGGGAGGAATCGAGTACAAGGCAGAACACTCTTGTTGTAGTGTACTCGTAATTAAGGGCTTAGGGGGTGATTCAACCCAGGGTTTGGTGGCCGCAGAAAAGAGTGTTGCGGATGAATCTGAATGAATATTTTCAAGGAAATTCAATGCGGACTCTTTGTCTTCCAATTCATCCTTCAAGATTGCAGGGAACTGAAAGGCCGTTTTCAACCCTTGCCATTCTCCTCGGAGTTTCCACACCGTTTGACTGGTGAATCCTTTGATTTGGTCCTCACGCTCACAGAGAAGACGGAGAGCAGGTGTTTGACAGCGTCCTGCAGAAAGTGCAGGACCTACATACGACCAAAGAAGAGGAGAAATGGTAAACCCCACCATCATATCGAGAACACTCCGTGCCTGTTGAGCATTTACACGATTCATATCGATAAATCGTGGATTCGCTACTGCGTTGCGGACTGCACTCGCAGTAATTTCGTGAAAGACTGCACGAGGTGTTGTGGCAGGATTGAGTCCAAGAAGAACAGCCACACTAAAAGCAATGGCCTCGCCTTCACGATCGTCATCACTTGCAAGATAAATAGTGTCGGCATCTTTGGCTGCTTCCTTAAGGGCGTGAATGGATTTTGCCTTTTCTTTTAGAAACATATATTTCGGATCAAAATCACGATCGATGCCGACTGCATCAAGATCTTCTTGAAGAGCACGAATATGTCCAAAGGTTGCTTGGACTCTCCATCCGGATCCCAAGAAACCTTGAATTTTTGAACATTTTGCGGGGGATTCTACGATAACAAGATTTACCATGATGTACCTACCCTAGAAAGCCTTCGCGAAACAATTTTAGGCACCGCGAAAATTGAACGGGTTTCACTCCCTTGAACAGGTACAACCCCCCCCTGAACCAATGTCTTACGCAAACCGATTTAGTGCATTCCAAGAAAAGTCTAAGCCGCAGGCTCCTCCACAAGGAGCACCTGTGGCAGGTGCAGGCTATAAAGCCTGGAAAAATAAAGAGGTGACAGCCGATGGAAAGGCTATCAAGAAAGAAGTGAATATCTCCTCTGTGAGCGAGTTCCCTGATTTGGTGCAAGGGCAGTCCCAAAAAGCTCCTTCCGCCTTTGCAGGAACCTCTCTTGCTGCAAAACTGAAGGAAGTGATTGCTGCAGAAGAGGAAGCAGCGATTCTCAAACGGATTAAGAAGGGTGAAACTCCTGAAGATATCTTTCGTGAATCGTGTACGATTCTTCCTCTCAAGACAAAGATGCCATCTGCAGACGCTGAATTCAAGGCACCCTGGTGGGTGACCGATACATCAAATCCCATAGTGATGCCGCGTTTCACACCGAAAAGCTTTGAAGAACAACGGATGGAGCGTTTCTACCGACGTTATGGGATCAATCCTACCAAGACGATGCTGTTTGATGACCAAGCTTCTGAGTATGAGTACGAAGAAGATTGTATTTCAGTTGCATCGCTGCCTGAGGAATCGCTGTGTGACCCGAACGAAACAGAAGTTGCCTAATTGCGAACAAACACAAGCAATCGGTCATTATCCCATCCAGGAGAATATCGCAGAGCGTGATCACAACGGATAAATGTTGCAAAACTCACCAAATGTTGAATCTTCAAAATGGCTGTTTGAAAGTCTTCCATCGGTCTTTCACGATAAATATCTTCAATAATCAGTAAACCACCTTTTTTTAGAAATGGAAGTGCTGTTTCTATCATTGTGCATTGATCTTGTACAGAATGTGATGCATCATCTAAAATAACATCAAAAAGTTCTCCATCTTGAGTGTCTTGTTGAAAGCGCTCTTGAATAGCTTCGGACGTACTTGCGTCAAGACGATAGAGATGAGTGTCGGGCAAGTTCATTTGACGAATAATGTCTAGATTTTGATCATCAATATCGTATCCATAGAGTCTAGCTTCAGAAAAGAAAGCGCGCCAAACACGAACGGAGGCTCCACGATAGACACCAACTTCCGCAAACTTGATAGGTTTATGTTTCAAGGGCTCAAAAAAAAGAGAATAAGGAGCCGTGTAAGGATGGCGATGTCCATTTAAATTAAAGGGACACTTGTCTGTACCTTCTCGTGCACAGAGTTGGCATAGCGTCGTGCGACACTGGGTGCTATCAATCGTGATGGAATTCATCTAGGGGTCCTCGTGTGAAATGTTTAGATACTGCTTAGAAGGCAAACAACAAGCCTGCACGACCACCATAGATACGAAGGATATTGAAGGTTTCTGCAAAACAATAGACTATATAACGAGGCACATTGTTAGGATCCATAGATCCCAAGAAGGGTTTGAGTTCCAATCGAAGTTCAACCTTTTCAACTTTGTCCAGATTAGCTTCTCCCATCGGAATGGAGGGAGGAAGGATTCCGTGTTCCATTCCAAAACAGAGATTGTAATAATAGGCATTGACCCAAGGCGTCTTTTTTTGCACAATCGCAGGCAAAAGGCTTCGGAAGACTTGGGGAGCAAGATTTTGATACCGCACGAGTTTGTTTTCATAGACCAAACTTAAACTCTGTAAAGGTTCGGATTGACGAGTAGAGAAGGCAGGGACAAGATAGTCTAGATTCACAGGATTGAGACCACTTGCATCAGGCCACCAGGGAGCAATCAGGACACCTTGACCACTCAAATCACGAGAGGATAAGAAAGGAGCATTGTAAGCAGGTGCCTCGTAGCGTTGGCAGAAAAAGAAAAGATCGCGTGTAGGATTGGGAATCCGCAAAGGAATATTGACTTTGGGAAGACCATTGGTATCTGTGGGTTCAAAGAGATAATGTTGCACGATAGGGTACTGAATATCCGAAATACGGAATTTATTTGCCTCTGGTTTATCCAAGTAGACATATTCCGCTAAGATGTACGTATCCCCCAGGATATAGGAACTGGCCATTTGCACATTGGGTATTCTTGTCACTTGGGTGGTCACGTTGGGATTGCCCGTGAGACCTGAGACGGAGGTTGTTCCTCCTGATTGATAAAAGGGAGAGTTTAACAGAGGTGCATAGGCTTCGCCACCCACAGGACTTGTGGTACTTGAAAAATCAACTTGAGCAGAACTTACATACAATGAGTTCAAAGGAGCAAAGGTAATGTTCACACGTACTTGATCATTGTTAATGGCGTCTATAGGTAAGGCTACACCAGGATCTCCTCTGGAGAACCAGAAGGGCAAAGGGGTCACGGCTTGTGTGGGTCGCTGCGTCCATCCAATGCTCTGTGTATTGAATCCATTTTGAAGACGAGGCAGAAGACTATTCATCAAGGTGACCTTTTCCAAAGGCGTATTGTATTCATCCAAAACTTCAAGCAGTCTTCCATTAAGTTGTTCCACTCGTGCGCCTCCAATGTCGAGGGTGGCATTTTGAATGAGTGCGTGACCCAGACTATTTGTCCAACCAAAGGTAGGACCCACAAAGCTGGTGGTGGCCTTTGCTCTCGCTTCCAACTGGGGTCCTACTATATCTGGCAGAGTCGTGACGAGATACAATCGTGTAATTAAGTGTCCCTGTCGGGGTAATGTAATAGAGGCTTGCGAGGCAAAATTAGGCCTCGTATCAAAATCCAGACGGACCCACGCGGTTGTAAAGCGTCCTGCTTTGATAAATACTTTCTGAAAAAATTGGATTTTGGGTTTTCCTTTCGGTGGAAGTAATCGTTGATCTTGAAGACCTGTGTGGATAATCTGAAGAAGGGATACCACCATTCTATGAGATTGTTTGAAGATTCCTTAGACTAAGGGGTTGCCATATCGGAAAGATCAGAGACAAAGGCGGGATGTACAAAACTTCCTGGTTTTCCCGTGTGTTTTACGATGGGTAAAAGACAAAGAGAAGAGATTTCAGAAGTTGTAGTTTGTCCCCTTCGTTGGATGAGCTGCAACAAATTCTTTGGAATCTTTGGATACAAAGGCGATTGCAGATTGGCTTTCCGACAAAGTTTTAGGAACTTCTCTAGATCCTGAAACGTAAAGCGAACAAGAACATAGCCTTTTTTGATACTGATGTGTTTGGGCGCCATTTTGCGAATGAGTGTATCCAAGAGGCCGATGGGTATTTCTTTGACATCAAAAAGCTCTTCAATCGTTTCGCGATAGGCTGTTTGTAAATAGGTTTCACCTTGCTCTGTGTGTCCACCGATACCACTGATACAGGGATATTTCTTATGAGGCTGGTATCCTGCTAATACGTGGTTTCCATCGGTAAAGACACATCCTGCACCCATAAATGTTTCGTAGGTTGGAATTTTTACAGGTGGAACAGGAGGATGGTATCGAGGGAAAAAAAACTTCTTCAAATCCATAGATTCCTTTGGATCTATGCATAGACTTCTTAAATGTTCTTTAGGGGCACGTTTAATCGGTAAACAAGCGGTTGCAAAGTCCATTTTGGAATCGGAGCCAGTTTAAGCCTACACAAAAGACTTTGACTTCCCAGGCTGCGGCGGTTCCATCTGGATTCTGAGGAGGCTTCACATCCAGCGTCAAGCGAAGATTTTGGAGACGAGACGCATTGATAGATCCGGTGGGTTGATGCATATCACCAGGCCATTTTGCAAAGGGGTATCCATAGAGAAACTGATTGTAACTTACGATGCCTCCGCGATGGTGTCGGGCAATGAGTTGACGAAAAAATTGTTCTTCTGCTTCTAAAATCGTAATTCCATTGGCTTGAAGAATACCATAGACCATCATTGATTGACGAGGGTTGTAAGTTGTATTATAGTCTTTATTCAGAACACTAGACCAATTTGTCCATTCATTGTTATTGTTCACATCTTTGCGTCGGATGAACCACAAGATTTCTTCCAACGGATGGTTGGCTTCTAACGGGAGTTGAATGCGGATGGTATTTTCAGTAGAGGACTTTGCCACAACATATTTTAAGGGTTCTTCAAAGGAAAATGTTTGAATATGTCGATGGAGAATTTCAAAGGGTTGACGAATCATTGCTGTTCGCACATTGCCACCCAGCATTGCTCCGTACGTTATGAGTCGCACATTTTGGAGCATCGGTTCAGATTCGGAGGTTTGAACAGGAACTACTTGGTTGAAGGGAGGTGTCACATTGAGGAGATTGATCGTTGTATTGAGAGGTGTAGAATCACAAGAGTCTCTGTATCCTCTTGCTTGTCGTAGGACTTCTGTAAAGGGTCTGAGTGTAATATGAATACGAACGCTTCCTTCTTTGCAAGCCACTAAGGGTAATCCCTCTTTCATTCGCATTCGTTGAAAAAAGAGAGGGAGAATACATTGAAGATATCCTGATTCTGTTGGGAAGACACGATAGGAGGGCCAATTCAGGATTTGAGGGAGAGAGGCCACACCCAAATGATCCACCCCAGGACCCACTTGGGTATTAAAATCTGGATACAATGCACTAAATGCGGTTGCCAAATCTCCATCCACCATTTCAATCGTCGTTCCATCAATTTCTAATTCCACCTGCTGGAGAATCGTTTGTCCTAACGAATTGGCATAATACCACGCTTCACTGGGAGTTTGGTATTGATAGGTTTGGGATTGAAGATTCAGAACACTCGTGACATCCAACCAACTGGTCAATTGAAGCTGGAGGACTGCTCCCAAAAGCAAATCTCCACACGTCTGAGATGCAAGATCAAAGGAGAAGCGCTGTCCAAAGGCTGCAGGACCTCTGTATTGAAAGTCTTGTACGATGGGAACATAGGGATTGACACGGCGATCGGGACTCCGTGCAAACCAACTTTGTGTAGCTTTGAGAGGAAAATAGGCATTGTCTTGGGCATCGCGATCCGTTAGATCCAAGAGAGTTGTAATATCTCCTGCAGGTCTGTTAAAACTTTGTGCTGAGCCAGCCATCTGCTACTGGGGATCTTTGCTTTTTCTTTAGAAGCTAAAGTCGTGGTGAGAAGAGTCTATAGGATGAGTCTTCTCTTGGCTGCTTTGTTTTCCGCCTTTGCCTTTGCACAAGTCACTGAACTCAATACAACGCAGTATCTTGGACGTTGGTACCAAGTCTATTCGGATTTGTTTGTGGATGCGACCTTTGAGAATCGTTCCTTCTGTGATACGGCGGATTACGGCCTGTATCCCAATACTACCATTAGTGTTTTAAACAGGGAGAGACAATACAATGTGACAGGTCCTGAGCGTGAGATTTATGGATGGGCAGATACCGAAAACTCGGCTAGGCCTGGCGAACTCACTGTTCATTTGCAGACGACAGCCTTTGGTGCACCTTATTGGATTTATCAGCTAGGACCGGTGGAGAAAGAGGAATACCAATATAGTATCGTCTCGGATCCCCTCAAACTCACTCTCTTTGTCCTAGCACGCAACGTCAGTAAGTTTATGGACAAATACAACAAAAATGTAACAGATTACTTGACCGAACAGGGATTTACGGGTCTCATTAATTCACCTATACTGACTCCACAGGAAGGCTGTGAATATTGGGCTGACTAAGTAGATGGATAACAATTCAGCTCTCCGAAAAGCAGAAGCCAATGCAAAAAAAGAAAGAATCAAACAAGAGCTTCTTCAAAAAGGATTTGAGGGATCTCAAAATGAGTTAGAAACTGAGCTTGAAATTCTTATTGGCCTTCTTGAAGAAAAAGTAAAGCAACCGATTGGAAACACGGAGAACGTGATTCATACTTTCAAAGAAAAAGAATTTTATCCTAGGACATTGTATGAAGGTATATTAAAAGACGTATATATTGATCAATACAGACTTCATAATGCAGTACAGCGAATTGAGCGCACGGAAAAACTACTCCAGCGGATTCAGGAACTTTTGAGAGAGTATGAACAAAAAGGTATCTATAAACGACCAACAAATACGCCCTTATCTATGTATCCTGAGATGCCCAAATCACCGAAGCAAAACCAAAGCAAACGACGATTCTCTTTGCCTTCCTTACCAGGATTCGTGTCGAAGATGAAAAATACCTTGACGCGAGGCCGTTCAAAATCCGAAGGGGGGAGACGCAAAAGAAAGAATAAAACACGAAAGAATTCTTAATGTCTACGTGTAGATGTATGTTTTCTGTATTTCCGTTTTTGAGTCTTACGAAAACGTCTGCCTCCTTTGGCTGCACAGACATTTGAGGTGTTGATAATATTCTTATCCCACGGGTCTTTTCCGTTCGCGCTAGCTATGGCCCCTCTAGAACATAAGAGCTTTACAACATTCGGATGTGCGTAGCGTGTTGCAAGGGCGAGGGGAGTTGCCCCTTCGAGAGTCTTTGCATTTATATTTGCTCCTGCTTTTAAGAGAAGAGATACAACCTTACTTGTATCTTTTTCTTGACCTGATATACACGCTGTATGAATAGCATACATTCCAACAGGATCTCGAGTGCTCATAGATGCTTTGTTATAAAGAAGAAACTTTACAAAATCATTATCTCCTTTATTCGCGGCCATCATTAAGGGTGTCCACCCTGTTTCAGGGTCTTGACTATTTAGATTGTAGCCAATGTTTACCAAGGCTTGTAATCCATTAAAGAATTCAGGAGGAGCACCAATTCCAATAAAAAGGAAAATAGGAAACTGGGATGAATCAATCCCTTGATGAACAAGTTCTGTAACAACAGAGCTGTATCCTTTCCACACTGCGACGGAAAGAACAGGATCTGGTTCTCCATTCGAATCAGGAATTGTAAAGTCAGGAGGAATACGAATATACTCTAAGAGTTTTGCTGCAAGAGCATCATTTGCATCTGTTTCTTTTCTGTCTGTAGCTTCTTCTTGCATTAGTTGAACAAATAGATTTGAAAGACTCGTTGTACTGATTCCTAAGTCAATAAGTTTTTGTGTCACCCGTTCCATACCCATAATGACTGATAGGAGAACAATGCTTACGAAATCATCATTCTTTTTGACGAATATATTTTTTGTATTCGTTTTGGAAAGATCAATGCCTTCTAAAATATCTAGCACTTCATCTTCATCCTTCTTCTTAAATGCTTTATCTAAATCTTCTTGTGTATATCTGCGATACGCAAGCCTAGCATTTAGTTGGTGTTGGTATGCAAGATTTTTTACGTCTTCTTGAGAAGGTGGTGATAAAAACATAATATATTTTAATATATGTTTGCTTCCTTTCGCAATAAATGTAAATTTTGTATCACCTTCTTCTTTTGTATAGTCTCCTCCAATAAATTCTACTTTTTCAGAAGAAACAAATGTTGTATAATAGGATTTGCCTTCTTTGATTGATGTGATAACAGGATAAAATGCTGTTTGATAGAAACTTTTTCCTTTGCTATACGAGAATGAAATAAATCGCAACTGAACAGCAGGTGTAGTTACGTATGTAGAGATGAATTCACGCCACGCAAAAGGAAATACACCTGCATTATTATCATAAAAGAAGTTTTTTCCGCCACACGTATACAAGGCGAGTTGATGGCCAGCGGTTCGTTCTCCCTCAGTATTGAACATATTCACCGCAATCAACAGGCCTGTCGGTCTAGAACGATCCATCGTTTCACCAATAGTTTGTTTTAATTGTTGAATAGAAGGTATCTCATTTACAGCAACATATTCAAGTAGAATTTCATTTTCAAAATACACGTGGTTAATTACATTCAGTATAATAATAATATCAGCAGCAGTACCACCTGCATATGATTCTGATGTTCTATATTCTTCTGGTGATAATGTTGCAAAGCCTTGTTGACTCTTAAGACGATTTTTATTTTTGTCTGTAATATAATTAAATCGCCCAAGTTTGCCTAAAATCGCTGTGTCAATTCCTTCTTTTCCTGCTTTTCTGCGCAGCTTCGATATTTTTTGTAGTTCTTTCTTTGCTACTTCAGCAGGTTGATCTATACTACATGTTGCAAGATATTCTCTGCGGGTCGCTTCAGTAACATAATGACGTAAAAATCGCTTCTGAATTTCTTTCAAATAAATAGTAACCCATTGTTTTTGGTGCTGAAATTCAATCATTCCTTCTTGTCTTGCCCATTCATTAAAATTTTTTCTTTTATTCGGTGTTTGATTTTTGATAAAGTAAGGATAAAAAACGTGAGAAGGCACTTGTATTGACCCAATATTTGTATCTGTAATGAGTCTTGTTTGCATTACTTCTTTCAAACCATCAGCATTTAGAATAACTTGTTGCAGTGCATCACTCCAACATTCCCCTACATGTTGATAAAATCCTTCGCTATCGCAAAGAGGTCCTCTGGTTTGAAAAATAGCCTTTGCTTCCTCTTGTAATTTGTCTACTTCAGATGCTTCTGTGGCTTGGCGCTGCTTATATTGCTCAGGTGTTATGAGGTGTTTCTCTTGTCGAAATAGTTCCACATTTATTTTTGATTTCTTATAGTCTTCTTCTAAGGATTGTAACGTTTCCAACATTTTTGTTGTCTCTTCTTTCACCTTTTCAAACTTAGATAAGATATCTTGAAATAGAGTGGGATCCTGAGTGGGATCCACTCTAAAAAAAGGAGCAAACCCTTTTATATCTTCTTGTTTTTTTTCTAGAATCTGTTTGGCTGTATTATACATGAGTACCTTTTTTTCAGGAGGATCAGTATTTTTTATAGTTAAGGATTTTAGCTTGTCATCATTTTTTTGAAGCACTTTAATATATGTCAAGAGTCTTTTTCGTTTTTTCATATCATCATTTGAAATCTTTACTGAAGGTGTTTGTTGTATAGAAGGAACTATTCTATTTTCCTGTTGAAGTTGACGAATAGGTGGGGGTGCTGCAGCTCTTTGCATTTCTTGAGCTGTTTCCCCCTGAAAGAGTTTTTTAAAGAAGCCAGCCATACTACTTTCGTCTGAGATTTTAGTTTCCAAACCAGAGGGTTGCTCTATAATTTTCCGTGACCATACACGCCCACGTCTCCACAATCGAATGCAAGACAGAATTGTGCCCAATGGTATCGTTCAGCTCAATATATAGAGTTGGTCTGTCGGCAGTAGTGAAATTTACAGACCCGTCGGGCTGTCTTGCAAAGGGTTGTCGCCTGGATCGCACATCACCTACTGACCAATTCAGAATCGCAAAGGGTAATCCAGAATCACGCTCTTCTTTGGCAAGTTGAACAAGGGAGTGCCAAACCAAGGGAGGGAAGAGTGTCTCTCTGTCTTTGCCCGCAATGACAAGTTTAAGATTATTATAGAATTCACCACCTGAAATATCATTTTGGATATTCCACAATTGATTTTTCTGGAGTGCAACCCTGCTGCGGAAGAAGTTCACAATTCGTGTGGCAGGATGGGTCCCTTCCAGACGTCGGGTAATGGAAGCAGTAGCGCCTCTCTCAATCGGAGCATAATCGTACTGATTTTGGGTAAAGATATTCTCGTAGACGCGTTCAAAGGGAATTTCATTGCGAACTTGTTGGAGACCCAAACGTGTTTCGGCATCCGTGTAGACGTGTCTGGTTTCCAGTAAAATTGAGGGCTGTTGAATTTCCTGGAGAGGTAAGGTAGAAAATGTACTCGTTGGTCCTAAAGCGCTCGATCTCACTAACCAACCAGATTGGTTCCAAGGCGTTGGCTTCACCCTTCCATCTGAAGCCTCAACCAGGTCTTCTAGCTTTCGCAAAAAACAACGAATCCGGTATTGTTGTTGGGGTATACAGCAAGAAGGAAATCCCCCATCATCAAGACTTTGACATCCAA
>JACCDO012290462.1_pt1 | contig 31132 bp, 18 predicted proteins | sample 7446101 | NCBI WGS metagenome assembly JACCDO01 (sample SAMN15323440, study PRJNA562643) | freshwater metagenome | isolation source: river surface water | place: USA:Blue River Watershed | collected 2017-08-16
ATCGGCCACGCCGTTGAAATAGGGTTTAAAAACAATTTTATTATTAAGTGACGTAAGCGTTATAATATTATTGAACACGGGGCTTCGGCCAAATAGTTCCGCGTGTGTAGTTGCCAAATCCATATTATTTGCCAAAACATAAGAAGGGTCCATATACAAATAATTATTCCACGAATTATAAGAGCTGTTGTCAATAAACGACACCTTGTAATTGATTTCAGTCAGAATTTTGCTTATTTTGAATTGAAGATACAAGGTTGAATTTGAAAACGAAATGTTGCTTGCGTTCATAATTTGGTAACCGTCTGAATCCGTGAATCGGATAAAATCCGCATTTATGCCTCTTATCAAATCGTCCAATACGCCATAATTCGCTTCCGTGAAAAACAATTCAATATTTGGACTATTTTGGTTGCCGTATCCGTTTCCATTAGGACCGCCGGTTTTTTTGGGTATCAAGACAATTTTGTTATTTGTATTGCTCACTGTTATTGACGGCGCCGAACTGAATGGTTTCACCAGTGTGAAACTGGAATCCGTCAGATTATTAATACTGGAATCAAAGAAAAACGGACTTTGACTCAAAAAACACGACGACATATCCACAATATAGGTTGTCTGATTAAATTCGCGCGCAATATCCATTTGAAATTTGGCATAATCTCCAAAAATGGATAACCCCGTATTGTAAGTGGACGAATCCACATTAATATTGAATTCGCCGTCTGGTTTATAAGTAGGTACAATAGTCGCTGCATTCATTGCAATCAATGCGCTATTTACGGCGTCAATATAACTGGTGAACAAATAACCGTTGGGATATCCATTCGCAGCGGACTCGGGGACAGTTGCAATCCGCGTATTCTCAATCACATTGTAGTCCGGTTTTATGCACTCTATTTTTATGCTTGCTGCATTTAGCCCCGAGCCAATAATATAATTGGTTAGGAGTGTCTCTTTTTCCGAGACAACTTCATTCAATTCAATTGTGTCAATATTCTTGAAAACAAAACACGAATCCGTTCCAGTCCAGATGTGTTTTCCACCAATGCTGGTTTCCGATGGAAAAACGATTGCCAACTTGGAATTGTCGGTTTGCGCAATTTCTACGCGGTTCAGTTTGACCGCAATTTCAAAATGAGAATTGGATACATCCACAATTGTATTGTTGACGCGTCGGAAATAGGACCAATTATTGTCTAAATACGTATTTGCAGCCATTTGACTGACAATATTATCGTATATGGCGTTTCTGCTGTATGTTCCATTTGCAAGTGTGAGTGTTATGGGTATATGGTTTATAATAGTAGAGGTTGCAATATTAAACTGGTCTGTTCCAGAATATTGATATATTGTAAAGTAATTGTTTGCAGAGATATCATTGGTCCCTTTATTTACAGTGTACAAAGTTGCATTTGCGGATTCAATGTCTCCAATAAGTGGTAATACATTTTTCTGCGAATACGCCACATATGGATAATAAGATGCCTGTCGGTAACCCAAAAAACTTGGAATAGTCAGACTTTTATCAGAACCAGAGACATCCGGCGTAGACCATATTGGGAAATAAAGCTGGTAATCGGTTTCATTGTATTTTTTCTTCAAATCAAATTCAAACACGATTTTAGAATCTTTTGCTCCTAATTGATACGAAATTTTGGTTTCGCCCAGACTCAAATCAACTACACTGCTATAAAGAGAGTTATACTTGATTTCGGAATCATTTCTGACTCCCTTTAAAAATGCAAATTGATTATTGATTGCGGTGACAATATCATCTCCCGAATACGTCCCCGAACGGATTTCCACCTTTACATCGTGGTCCCCATTATTTATGCCTGGACTGTTGCCTTTTATGTAAAAAAAATTGCTTCCAAAAGTTTCGTTAATGGTGTACCAGGTATAGGGGATTTGCACCGAATACAGTTTCATTGAAATCACATTGTCAATGCTTTCCGACAAATTCATAGTGAAATTGGTGGCGCTCGTGTTTCCCGGGTCTTCGCGGAACTGACTATCTATGGAAATCATTTTGAAAATGGTTTTTCTCTCTACTGGGTTGAGTTTTTTGGGGTCGGCAATGTAATCCACATTGTGAGTTGTTACCGTGCTAATTGTCGTGGTTGCGTTTCCGATAACTTTTGATGATGCTTTTGCATTTGTATTACCTAATTGATTAGCAACGGCATCTAGTTTTGGGTCTTTTGCTTGTTCATTTAATTTGGAGTTGTCGTTTGCCTGGACAATTTTCATATCATATTCAAACCCTTCAACCACATCTTCCGATTCCGATTCCAGAAAAAAACGGTCATACATTGACTCAAAGAAATGGTAGAGACGCTTTGATTTCTCTTCGTATTTGTCCATAAATTGCAGGATTTTCATCTCCAGTTCTCTGTCGCTCGGATTGTTCAAATTTAGTAATTCAAAACATTCTTCGTCCGTATATTTATTGATATTGTATTCATCGTCATCATCCGCCATTCAGTTATATAGATTATTAACATAATGATTTATATTTTTTTTTAGGGATTTCATTTTTATAACCTGTTTTTGAACATATTGATAATATATTCGGTCAAATCCATTTTTTGCTTGCATTTCTCTATGACATCTTGTGGGAAAATGGTTATGCCGTGGCTTCTCTTCAGGTGGCGCTTACCTTTGAAACAAATTATATCTAACGCGGTCAAGACCGTGTCTTCCTCCTCCGTCATATCACTTCGGTCAATGCGTGCCTTACCTAAATACGAGAAGCGATTGTAATTGCCGTCCTCATATACTCCGTACCGGCTTGGAAACGCGGTGTTTTTCACCATTCCAATCCCTTCAATGTGGTTTCTCTCGTTGTTCATCTCCAAAACAAACATAATTGCGTCTTTCACGACACATCCTGCAATTTCTTTCGGGACGCCGTAGATGCATTTTACGCCCTTGATTTTATCACAATAAGTCAACATCTCTTCGTGGCTTTTGTTGTTGAATCGTGTGGTCATTATGTAATGCTTTTTTGGGATGCAGTTTAGATATTTTATTGCGCGGAGTCGTTTATTCCGTGCAATGTTTGCGCGGACCTGGTTTTCATTTTCTTCGTTAGTATCCTGTTCTGAATTCATATTATTTGTTTATTTGTTTGTTCTCTGCAGAGAAGATGAGAAAATTCTTCAATTTTAAAGGGAAACCTACGGTTTCCCCTATGACCCCTTCCCTTAAAAAATATATATAGTACGGATTAAGCAAAGCGGAAGAGACGAGTTCTAAATAGAAAACTCAGGTTTAACACGGTTTTTTTTATAATTATATGAGTGAACATACAATTATAATAGTGAATTGTTTATAATAAAATACTAAATTATTGGTTTAAATGCCACGCCGATTATAGACGTAGGATTATAAATAATTTACATCTAGCAATTCTTTAAAGGCGACGCCGTTTCCAGAATTAATACTACCCGTAGACGCAGCGGCAGTCCAAGTATTTCCGTCCGCAGAGTATGCAATGCATCCACTATAGCCGACGGCAACCCATAAACCAGCACCTGTTCCATCTTTGCCATAGGCCACACCATGTCCTTCATACACAATCCCACCTTTAGTGGCAGCGGCATACCAAGTGTTTCCATCGGCAGAATATGCAATGATTGAGCTGTCACCGACGGCAACCCATCGTCCAACACCCGAAGCATCTTTGCCATAGGCTACACTGTATGCATTATTAGTAATACCACCTTTAGTGGCAGCGGCACTCCAAGTTTTTCCATCCGGAGAATATGCAATCAGTGAGCCGTACGCGCCGACGGCTACCCAACGTCCATTACCCGAACCATCTTTACCATAGGCCGCTCCAAATACGCTATCCGTAATCCCACCTTTAGAGGCAGCGGCATACCAAGTGTTTCCATCCGCAGAATATGCAATGCCTCCACCATCGCCGACAGCAACCCATCGTCCAATGCCAGATGCATCTAGTCCATAGGCCACACCGCGTCCATAAATACTAATCCCACCTTTAGTGGCAGCGGCATTCCAAGTATTTCCATCGGCAGAATATGCAATGATTCCACCTCCGCCGACGGCAACCCATCGTCCATTACCCGAACCATCTTTGCCATAGGCCACACCGATTCCATAACTAATACCACCCTTAGACGCAGCGGCAGTCCAATTGTTTCCATCCGCAGAGTATACAATAGCTACAGCGTCGGCGGCAACGGCAACCCATCGTCCAGTGCCGGATCCATCTTTGCCATAGGCAACACCGAATCCCACAGTAGTCCCAGCAGTAGAGGCACTGACACTCCATGAACTTCCATTCGTGCTTTTTGCAATGCTACTATTGCCGGTGCCGCCACCAACCCAATTAACAATCACCCCCCCCCGGCGGGCTTTTGGCATATTTTCCGATTGTATTCGTAAGCGTGAACACCATTATATTTATATAATGTTTATATTTTTTCTCTCTAAATAGAAAACCCCTCCTTTAAAGGGAAACAAGGTTATTCAGCGAAGCTTACGCCCTATGACCCCTCCTTTAAAGGGAACATATTGGTTACAAGTATTTTAACCCTTTTTCTTAAATTTTATTTTAGTATGGGTTCAAAAGGGAACGACGAGTTCCCTTTATATTATAGTGCAATGTCTTCCATCTCTTCTTGCGACAGTTATCACATTTCCATAGATGACGAAGATGACCCCTACATCAAGCGTTTGGACGAGCTGGAGGAAGAACATTCTGGTTCGGACAGCGGTTCCAGTTCCGATAACAATCTTTTTTTTATGAATGATGCAGAGAAAACCAAAAACATGAAAAACGAGCTTGAAATCGTTTCTCTCTACTTGAAATGCAAGAAAGGGTTTTACAATACTGAATATCGGCAACACAAAACATATTCGGATGCATTATTACTTGTTTCTTTGGCCTTTTCGGGTTCTTTAGTTGTTTTTCCTTTCTTCTCTGCAGAGAAAGTGGCCATCAGTTCTCTCGGATTGTTAACTATGATTTGCATTTTTTTCAAACATTATTGGAATTTTGACGTTTCCAGCAATCAATTGAATACCATCTCTCTAAGGTATGGAAAAATTCAACTGGATGTGGAAACCTTTTTATCCAAACTGGTTTATTTTTCCAACAAAGTAGAGAAGCAGACCGCATTCTATGAAAAAATGAGAGAGATAGAAACCAAATTGCATTATTTTGCGGACGAAGTTGCTCCATCCAACAATGTGTTTGCTAGCATTCATGGTGTGGAAATGCAACAAACCGCGTTGCTAAACCGCTATAAAATGGTAAACAGAGAAATTGACCAAATCAAAGGCCAAACGGCACGTGACCGAACAACGAGTGACCGAACAACGAAAGACCTATTAACAAGAGACAAGAACCGCCTCCAATATCTCAAAGAGAACAAGAAAAAAATTAAAGAACAATTGAATAATCCAGACTATTCAATTATCAGAGAACCATTGGAACAAGAATACCAAAAGTATCTATGAATTATGGTTTGGTTTCATTTGGTACGCAACCCAGTACCAGGGGTCATTGTATACAATTTTGATATCTTTGTTCTCTGCAAATCTGCAGAGAATGCGGTTGGATAATTCGTTTTCCACCCAGGTTTTGAATTTGACAATCACACGCTTATTTGTCTCGTCGTTTTTCAGCGGAATTTCAATGATTTTTTCAATGAATCCCACGCGAAGGGCGCGAATCTTGTCAAAAATCTCTTGCTTAGAGATGTTGGTATCAACTTTGGGGATGCATATTGTGATGTCGGTTTTATTATGTTGCATTGGTTTTGCAGATGGATAATTTGGTATATTTAAATTCAATTTTTTATATAATTATACCAAGGAATTTGTTATCAATAAAAACGAATTTTATTGATAAAATGTTATTCACAAATTATAAGGACCAAACTTATGTATTTGGACCTCCAGGTGCTGTCTCTAGTAAGGAGTATAAATTACGGCGGATGTCGTGCATCTATTTTTATTTTTTATTTATATGTTTGCTGTTTAGAGACATATTTAAATGGTTAAAATCCTTTAAGTCTGTTTTTTCTCTATTGTTCTAATATACGCAAAATGTCAGCCGGGGATTATATTTCATTGAAAAAAACCAAACTCCTCCAAAATTATCGGGTAAATGCGGTTAGCACTGTTAATTTTCCTCAAGTATCCTATGAAAACTACGTGCACAATTTGAATCTGAAAGCCGTCAAATGTTCTACCGCCACATATGGAAATGGAATCGCGAAACCCTTAACCATTAATAATATACTGGTTGGACGCACAACGACCTGCCCTGCCAACACATATGAGGGGCCAGTCATTCACCCGGTAATCAATGCGGATGTGCCCTTGAAAAGTGTGCCCTCGGTTCCTACCAAATTCCAGATGCCTTCATCGGAAGCGGCGCCTCTCTCCATTCCAGCCAAATACAAAGTGGCGTGCTACAAGGGACAACATGGATGCGAACCCTTTATGCAACCTGCGCGGTCCTATTGGGTTTCTGACCCGAACGTGAGACCATACCACAGACAGTGGAATTTGAAGAAGGCAACGATGATGAAAGTCACGGACTCAACCACGTTCTCAATGTAAAGAGAACCTACGGATACAGCCCTTCGGTCTTCCGCCTTTTGAACCCTCCTTTACAGCATTGGATTATAAGGCGTAAACTTGTTGAACCTACGGTTTCCTTATTCTACGTTCTCCTACGATTTATAATTTGCCAACAAATTATAAATATGGACGACGATGAAGACGAAAAATGGCTTCAAGAACAGTGGAAATTATTGAATATTAAAAACAATTATAAGAGAGAAGCGTTGGAATATATCAATCTGCATTTTTGTTATGTAGATGCAGATAACTCCGTCGTGAATCTGAAAACGGAGAAACACACATTTAGTGAATTATCTGAAACCCAAATGATTTTAGAGAAAGAAATATTCGCCATAATTGAAGAGAAGAAACACGATGCCAATATAAATTACGTTTTCACGGAGCTTTCTCTCTTCTTAGTAGATTTGGAACCCGAAAACATCCAGACCATTGAACCAAGCAAGTCCCAGTTTTTCAAAACGATGCCATTCATTTCGGATATTGCAATTCCCCCGTCCATTTTCATCTTCCACTCAATCAACAGTCTGTTTTTCCTGTTCAAGAGACGAAAATCCAATTTGAAACAGGGCGGAACCAAATCCAATAAGAAAGTGTCTTTCTCTCCACTCCCCTCAAAAAAACATACGCGAAGAAACATATAAAGTTTTGTATACCAATATATTTATAATGTTGTCAATCTACAATCCTGAATCGCCTGTCGCAAACCGCATTTATTACTTGAAGCACTATGAGACATATGATGGTGTGGCTATTAACCAAAAAATGTTTCAAATTCTCAAGGAGCACAAAGCGAAAGTCTTGGGGGAAATCATTGATGCCATCTTGTACACACGCAACATCAATACGGGACGTGGTCTGCGCGACTTGACCTATTCTTATTTGTATACGCTTCAGCAATTTTCTCCAATGAAGACCTTGTTTACTCTCTACATGATGGTGAATCAAAAGATTGGTTCGTGGAGAGATGTGCGCGCCTATTGCGAATTTTTGGCGAAGGAAACGAGTCAGGACAACCCCTTTATAAAACCCATTATTTGTTTGTACAATGACCAGATTTCAAAAGACAACGAGATATGGAAAATTGCCATGAAAGACTGGAGAGAAGAGATAATGCCGAAACCCGACGCGCGTGAATTTATTTCGTATGCAGCCAAGTGGGTTCCTAGAGAAGCGAAGGGGCGCCGATGGTTATTTGACATTCTGGTTTCTTTATACAAAGACCCCGAATACATGGCAATTCGCGAGTCCGCCAAAACCCCTGAGCAACAGGAAGCCGCCGAACGCAAATGCAAAATGATGTACCGCAAGATGATAAGCAATCTGAACAAGGAACTGGATACGCTTGAAATCAAACAGTGCGCGAACGAATGGGCCGAGATAGACCCTGCCAAGCTCTCTACAAGCCAATTATATGATGGTGCATCTGCCTTTACAAACAAGGACACGGAAGATAGGGCCGAATGCGCTTCTACATTTGAATCCACCTATAAAAAAAAACTGGAGCAGATTACGTTGAAAAAATACAGTTATAATGTGCCTGTATGGAAATTGGTCAAACATATTTTGAGATTGACGAGAGAGAAAAAGACGGAAGAACTGAATGCGATGAATCTTCATTGGCGGTCGTATGTAGAGACGCGTCTGAACAAAGATGCCGACTATTACATCCCGATGCTAGATATATCCGAATCAATGTCAGAGAAAGAGCTGTATACGGCCATCGGAATGTGTTCCGCAGTTGCGTCCAAATCGCTGTTTGGCCAAAAAGTCCTGGTTTTCTCTCACACATTGGAGTGGGTGGATTTAACGGGATGCGAATTTGACCAAATGGTTCAGCGGATTATGTCGCCCTTTTGGAGCAAGTGTGCATCCGTAAGCGATGCGTGCCAAGTTGTTTTAAACGCGGTTTTATCCGCCGATATGTCTCCCGAGGATGTAGAGAAGCTGAAAATCCAATTGTATACAAATAGACAAGTGGACTATGCAAATATTATAGAAACGTGGAGTCAAGCGGGAATCAAAAAATTTGGAAAACCCTTTGTTCCAAGCTTGGAAAAAATGATATAAATTTATTGCTTGAACATATAATCAAAGATGATTAACAACATGATTGGAACACTAATGTAACACCAGAGACTTGCATATGTGAAAAACTCATTGTTCAAAAACGCAACTAAAGCCGCGAATCCGGATAGACCCATTATAAGCAAAGACGTGCTTCTAAACTTTGTTGAAAACAAAGCAGGTATGAACCAAATCATTAAATAAGTTAATCCAGTTGCATTTAATTCACGGAAATTGGCGGAGGTCCATTGCCAGTACAGGTGCGTTTTCTCTTTTTTGGTGCATACCTTGTCGGAAGCAAATAACCCGGTTTCTTTCGTTTTGTTCAAATCTGTTTTATTGTACATTATTCTTGCTAAGACATCGGATATCATCCAAACAATGAATGATGCGATGGCTACTAAAAATATTTTTTTATCACCTTCCGAGCTGTTGAAATAATAAAAATAATTCCACATAAGGGGTTGCGTCAATACTAAAACGTAGGCAACTTCTGTTAAAAATATATTAACGGCATTGGAACACTGGTTGACTAAAAAATACTGGATTCCTTGCAATGTTTCCATCAGCGTGTAAAAAATTAAAACATACTGGATTCCAGATTGTGTTAGCGGTCTTTTATATAGGTAAAGGTATGCAAGTGTTACTACGCCAATACACGCAAACGCAAACGACATTTCTGAATTATAACACATATATAGTATATTGCGATATAAATGTTGTTGCCACTTATCATTGAATGCCCTCATTGCAACACAACCATTTTAGTAGAGGCGCTTAATTGCCGCATCTTTCGTTGTGGTATATATAAATCAAATGGGACACAAATTAATCCACATCTTGACAAAATCGGATGTGACCTTCTCTACAAAGATGGATTGATTTATGGTTGTGGGAAACCCTTTCTTGTAGATATGAGCGGAAATCCGGTTCCTTGTGGATATATTTAAGCGGAAAATAAATATAAAGAAAAATATCATTGTATTATGTGAAACCAGATTGTACACATTGATTTATTCATCAGTGGGTTTTTTTTAGAAAAAAAACCAGTATGTGTGCAAATGTCTTCGTTCTTTTCTTAAATACGTCATCACTCTATGATATGATTCAACCAACGCAAAAATAATTTGAATCCAGCATTAGAGAACATAAGAAGGTTTCCAACAGCAAATCCACACAACAGCAAAGCTACTACCCAAAAGCAAAGCTACCACCATAATAACTATCACAACATAACTATCACTTTTTATTTATTATTTTTATTTATTGTTTTTTTATTATTTTTATTTGTTTAATTAAAATGGGTTATTACCCCCCTCTAAACAAACGCGAGTAGTTTAGTGGTAAAATGATTGCCTTCCAAGCAATAGCCTCGGGTTCAATTCCCGACTTGCGTAAAGGGCGAAGCCCGACCAAGGGCGAAGCCCGACCAAGGCGAAGCCCTTATCCTCGCTTAACTCAGTGGTAGAGTACCTGACTGTAGATGTAAAGTAGTTATCAGGTTGTCGCTGTTTCGATTACAGCAGTGAGGAAATTTTTGCTTTAATATAATTATTAAAGCAAATAACATTTTATATAGAGGAGGGGTCTAAGGGGAACGTAGTTCCCTTTGTAGTTCCCTTTGTCGGCGGGTCTTGTCTACCCACGTTCATATAATTGAACACATTTGTCTTGGTTATCGGTGCCTTAACTTGTTTATCGGAATCGTCCAGAATTTTGGCAATCACGTCCATATCTCTCTTCCTACGATTCACCGCATTTGTTGCAACCGTCCGTACTTGAAGATTCTCCGTTTTTTTCAAAACCATCTGTGATAAAAGCATTTCCCTGGAATGCGACTCCATCATTTGCTTCAAATAATCCGCGTCATCAATCCACCACGAATTCCTGAAAAAATAAATGACCAAGTAGAGAGAAATACCCAAAACTATGTAAAAGAACAGAGAAACCGTGCTTTTATAGGTGTCATAAATCATTACTTCTAAAATTCCCATAATGAATGCAGAGACCAGCGACAGATAAAATTTGCCCACGGTGTTCTGAGGTTTATCCGAAGTGATTGCACTTAACACCCAGAACTGGATGATAAACGCCACTGCAATCGTCAATAACGTGTATTCCAACAATCGCATTTATATAAGTCGTAGAGAAAAATATAAAGATTTTCTCTACGAATAGTTAATCAAAGATATGCCCATCCGTATGTTTCACATTGGGTTTGAAAATGGAAACCCCGGGTTTCCCAAAACTGATATACTTTCTAGGTTCTTTTCGTCCGAAGACAAAATCGTGTTTGATATTCGCGAGGCCAATGTTCTGCTGATTGGCAATTTTGTCCAAGATGCAGAGATACCATACATAATTGGGTTCAACGGTCGGCGAATCCTGTACTTAGGCGAACCCATCGGCAAATTCGGGTTTACGCGTCTTTCCGACCAGATTTTTGCAAATAATATCTACGACTTTGCAATTGGTTGCATTGCCAACAAACCAGGCAAATGGATAAAATACCCGATTTATGCAACAATGACCACTCATTTTAAAGAGACCAATGACTTCGTCTCTACATCCCAGTTGAATGGAAAGAAAATGTGCGCCTTGATAAATAGACACGACCCAGGGAATACGCGCATACCAATTTTGAGAGAATTGTCCAATTTTATGCACGTGGTTTGTCCAGGCCGATTAGCAAACAATTGTTCAAACGAAGAATTGGACCGCATTGGAACACCCGAGTATTTGAAACAATTTATTTTCAACATTTGTTGCGAGAATTTTGGCGAGTGTCATCCGGGATACATCACAGAGAAATTAATGAACTGTTGTCTTGGAGGGGCGATTCCCATCTATTTCGGCAATTTGGACGAAATAGACCAGCGGATTTTCAACAAGGAGCGCATTTTGTTTTTGAACGAAGGTAACACAGCAGAAGTCGCTGGTCGTATTTTAAATATGTGCAAGAACCCGCTACTACTTGAATCGTTCTATAGGCAACCTGTGTTCCAAGATACCGCGGAAGAGGCGCTCAAAGAAATTGGAGAAGGCGTGAAAAACTTTTTTAACTGCTTTTTCTAAGTAGGGAAACCTACGGTTTCCCCTACGACCCCTTCCCTTACTCCCATAGTAAAAGGAGGGATCAAAAGGGAACCTTGGTTCTCTTTAAAAACCGCCCGGTTCATTTCTAAAAACTCTTCATCTGATAACTTGGCAACCTTCTGGTACTTCCCCTGCAACAGAGAAATCACGATGAAATCTAATTCCTCCATGTCCGCATTTAATTCCTGAATCTCATTGGTTCGGATATTAAATATCTTGAATTTCTTCTCTGGATACCCTAGCAACTTGTAGAGCCACGCATAAATCACTACCTGCAATTGGTGGTCCATTGTGATTTCTCTCACACACTTGATTTCCCAAACCGCATCGGACGTAATCAAATCGGTCCGCGCCGTAAACCGGAAATGCACACCCTCCTCAAAATACTCCTGTAAATAATTATCAATGGCTTCGTGTTCCATTTCTTGCGACTGGTGGATAATCGTTTTCTCTATTAGTGGTTTGCTCTCTTTGCATTCTTGGCCCACCGTTTTCTCTAGACGTTGCCGAGCACGGTCCATCATCGCGTCGGTAATCCAGTTGTACTCGTGTTCGCCTATCTGTTTCAGCTTGAAATACAGTTTCTCTTGAAATGCGGTGTAAACGTTTGCCAAGAAAAGGTAGTCAGCGGGTTTTGTAAAATTGGCCGGCAATTTGGTGGCAATCTCTTTCAAAAACTTGTGTTCGTGGTCCTTGAACTCGTCCAAGATAATCAAAATGTTCTGGTACAATACGTTGGTTGCACCATCTTCCCAAATGCTGTTCAAGAAGTCGTAATACATTGCAGGGATAGCCAGCCCGTTCAAATCGCTGACTTCCTCAAAATACCCCTGTTCCGTCTCCAAAACCGTGGGAATGTCTATCTCTAGACCTTTGGGCCTTATGACCTGAAACATCTGGTTCAAATATGGAGTGATTTCCTCCAAGACCGCTTCGGGAATGAATTTTATCAAATCGGTGGGCGTTATGAAATGTTTGACTGCGTCTTCCACCGCCTTCTCTGGAATCTCGTAGACGGGAAAATACGGCGTGCCTTTGAACTCCACCCCCTTCATCCGCTTGATTTCCGACTGGGTCTTCTTCAGGAACTCCAACGGTTTGTCCGTATCAAACTCGTTGCGCTCCAGCAAAAAAAGTCCGTGCGTGGCTCGGGTGCACGCAACATAAAGAGTGCTTGGACACAAATCTTGGTCCAAATCCTTCCCATAAAACCGCATATATCCCTGGTCAAATCCCATCACAAAAACGTATTTTCTCTGTCGCCCCTTCACGCTATGGAATGTGCAGAAAACCACCTTCTTCTGGATGATTTTCTCATCTACATTGTCCGACTCAAACATGGGGACATGGCACGGAATCCCCTGACTCACCAGAATGTTTTCCATTTTGCGGATTTGACTGTTGGGACCTTTGACGGAGGCGCCCAAAATAAATATATCACTGGGCGAAGCCCCCGACGCCAATAATTGGTTGATATGGTACACCACCGTGTTCTCTAGGTTCCGCCGACTATTGCGTAGATAATAAACCGGCACCGGCCCCTCTCTACATGTGCGAAGTCGGTCGTCGCCCAACAATGCTTCATTGATGAAGGAAGACATTTGGTCAGTGATGCGGTAAGATGTGTTCAAAGCACACGAATTGAAAACGGTGGATTTGACACGGGGATGATGGCACCAGAATTGGTCGGCCAATGTAAGAAACCGCGTGTCCGCACCTTTGAACTCGTAGAGACCCTGCATAAAATCGCCGAGAATGATGAGTTGAAAAGGATGGTTCATATCCATGGTGAATTTGACAACGAGCTGGAAGTAGAGAAAAGTCATATCCTGGGCTTCGTCAATGACAACTACATCCTTCTTCGGAATACGAATACGCGGTGGCACCTTATTGGCCAATATGTGGCGGATACCAGTGTCCGTGTATGCACCGGCACAATAATATTTCACTGCCATACTGTGGTAAGTGTGGACATCCAGATTGGCGATTCCGAGCGCCTCCGTTTTCTCTTTGATTTCGTATCGCAACATGGAGTTGTAAGTGAACTGGATTATTTTGGATGATTTCATGGCGGCGGCAATAGAGAGAACGGTGGTGGACTTGCCGGAACCGGCCACTGCATTTACGACCGCATTTTCTCCGACCTTTATGTGTTTCAGAACAACCGCCTGTTCTTCGCTGATGGGGTTCATTATATATTTTTACGATTGTATTTATATATTTGTTATAATACAAATAAATAATAGGCTTTTACAAATCATTCATAGAAATACCTAGATTCATTTGATAGTTGGTGCTTAGCCGAACACCATCAGGAAGATAAAATTTAGAAAATCGTTTTCTTGTTTTCCTGCCACCATTCATTGTCATTGGTATAACCCAACCAAAATTGATAATATCATCCAAATAATGTGTCATAAATTTATCAATCCACGGGCGAAGTAATCGGCACCTTTCTGGTTTTGGTATGGAATGAAAAAAATCACTATATGTTTTGGCACCTTCATAATATTTGAACAACTCATCCCATAAATTTTGAGGCACATTGCTATTTTTAATAAATTCATTAAAATGTTGAGGCTTTGTTTGTAATAACGTAGAAACGCGTTCTCTATATTTTTCGTGTTTTTTTACTTTTTTTGCGCCAAAGTATTTTTCATACCAGGTTTGTCCGTTATATGCAATGGATAAATTATACAAAGACATTGGTTTCAAATGTGTGCCACGTTTGCGATTTGTTACTTCTGCCAGTTCTTCATTTGTTGCGCACTCAATGGATGACATATCGTCATATTTAATTTCTTTTATGGTTGGATAATTTTTTTTCACATATTCAAGTATTGTTTGTATCATAATTCTAGAACCCTCTCCTTTATCAAGGTGTGTAATTGCACATTCTTCATCATACATCGCATGAGGCATACTAGCATTTGATGGTTTATTGTTATTATAATAAATAAAAATACTAACACAATCTGGATAATTTCCTCCAATTTTTATTGCAGTGTATAAAATCTCTTCATCGCGCATTTGCGTGTTCTCCTTAATTTGAAAAACATACTTCCCTGATTTTATATAAGTAGATTTTTCCAATGACATTATACATTATAATAGAAAAATAGTTTTACATACAAACCCTATTCCTTGTCTGCCCAGATTTTCAATATGGTTAACGCCCAATTCGGCAAATCAAGAATACTGGTTTTGTCAAATCGCTTCATAATATCTTTTTGGGCAATACTCCATATTTGGGTTGATACTTCGGGTGCCATATATAAATATTTATCGGACAGTTTAATTAAACTGGTTTTCAATACATCGTCCTCGGGAATGTGCACCAACATTCGGTTCACCACTTCAACAAAGTTTCTGGAATACATAATAATATGGTATTGTGTTATTTTTTAAATTGATTATTTATCTCTTTGTAAGGTATTTTTTCTTATTTTTGTTATTGTATGTTCTTCTTTTAGTTATTGAATGTTTTCTTTTATTATTATTGGTTCTTCTTCTTTTTTTTACATTTTGTCCGCCACTTGATTTATATAACCAATTACAAATCCAGTTTTCTACTGGTATTAATATTGTTGACAATGTGCTTTCTTTTCCTTCAACATAATTTATATAACCTTCACTTATTTTTTCAGCAGATAACGATATTAATTCACCCATATTATTATAAATATTATTGATTATTTCTTCTGTTATGGCTTTCACATTTTCCATATCAAATTCTAATCCACGGGTTGAAATTAAACTAATTATGAGAGTAAAACAAAATACTCCAACTGATTTTAATATATCAAAAGATGAAATTAATAAATTAGATACTTTTGATTCAAAAACATTTGTTTTACTTTTATTTAAATAATACTTGTTTTTTTCTGAAGGACTTAATTCCTCTACTCCTGCCTTAGTTGACCATAAATAACTAATTATTTGTGCTTTAAATGCGGTTGGTGTATAATTATTTTTTACAACATTTTTAAAAGCACTATCACTTTTTATTATTTCATCATTCTCACGAAACATTTTTATTAAACTAATAACTTCTTGTATTATAAATGTTAATAATCCAGATAAACTAATCATAAAGATTCTGGCACTATGTCTTTGGTTTTCATCATCACAACCACCCCCTCTCTGTTTATTTATTTCGCCTATCAACAATTTTGCAAGTGTTTTCGTTTCATTTTCATTAAAAATTCCTTCACTCCGAATTTTATCATTAATTTTGTTTTCAGCTTCTTGTAAATTTGTAGGAGTTGGCAGAATACAACTTTCGGATGTTGACATTATATATATTATAATTTTATAAAATTTATGACGTCACAATTATACCAATAAAGAAACAAAATGGGGAGCATTTTATAATTAAATTGAGACATTTTAATTATAAAAATGGTTTAATTATTTCCTTGGAACAAAGTTGGGATTATGGTCAATTGCATTCAACAAACGGATTTGGGCTTTGGCCTTCTTTAAAGTAGTGCACTTAGACAATGTTCGTCTCTTTTTCCCCTTGGCCTTTTTCACGGAATAACAGTTTTTTCTGGAAACTTTGCGAATGGTGTATGGCATTATATACTATACAAACAATTTACTTCTTCTTATTCTTTATTACAGAGAAAACCGCTTTCACTGGACAATGGTCGCTTAAAATTTTTCTTTTCCCAAAATCTGAAAAATTATTAACTGGCCTGCTAATATCAATGACACCATCCACAAATTCTACGGATTTTAATTGAATTATGTCACTTTTGTAATATATTGCATCCACGGTTCCGCCATAAATTGTAGTATCTTTGATATCAATCCCGTCTAAATCATAAATGGATTCAAACCCGTTTTTTTTCATAAATCTATCCAATCCATACATCCATATATACCATCTTTGCATTAACGTAATTTTGGCCCAGTCTTCCAATTCTTCTTCAGTTATCTCTCCAGCCAGTTTTGCATCTATTAATTCATAAATCCTGTCAAGATTTATTTGGTCTGTAGGGACTGGAGTTCCATCCAAATATAATTGGTCCGGATTAGCCTCAAAAAAATCTTTGATAGACACAGTACTCTCGTTTACAGTAGTATCGGTTAAAAAATATTTTTCATATTTTTTACCGTTAAATTCCGTGTATAAAAATGGATTTTCCTTTGACTGAATATCTATCCAATCTTTGGGCAGTTTTGTGTTTGAATCCAAACAAATAATATTCGGACTTTGTTGAATCAATTCGTGCATTTGCCGAATTTTAATTATAAAATTGTCTTTAACTAAACTTGCAGTATCATCTTGTCTACCACCCGTTAAATGAATTGATGCAACCGTTACTTCTTTGTTGTTGGAATTTGTACCGGCTCTTGTATCAACACCAACTGGTATTAAAATGGTACTTATCGCCCAACACCTTGGATGTGGTTTTCCAAATGTGTTTATGGTTGTTTTTTCTAATTGAGCTGGAATAGGCGTATTTGTAAAAACAGTTTCATTTGCATTATGCTTTGAATATATTGAATTGGATATCTTACTCCCAACACCATACAATCCCTGGGTTTGTGGCCAATGAAAATCGTGAGACTCGCAAGAAGATTTTAGATTCAAATCCCCAATATTCTTAATGAAATTTTTAAATGAACCATCTGCCTGTTTAATCACCGCATTTTCCTGTATGCAGGCAATATCAAGACCATTGAATATGGCTTTTAAATGTTGCCAATTATCTGGTGTCTCTTCACTTTTACCCGTCTCTTCACTTTTACCTTTCATAAATTGTTTAAATGCCGTTTTATTATCCGGATTTATTTGGTTCAACCAACATTCCACATTAAACGTCATTACAGTAAATTCCGGGTTTCCGCCATTCAACCGTTTTTTATTAACCCTTTTCTTATTGGTTCTCTTTTTATTGGTTTTGGCAACCTGTTTTTTACTCCTCCGCATCCTTATAATATAATGATAATTAAAACCGCGGATGCTTGGACGTCTTCACATTTTGCGTGGTCATTCTGGGCGTGGAATTAATAACTGGTGTCGTTATTTTTCCCACATACGTGTTTGGTGGGCAATTGTTCATATCGTCTAAAATTGGAATTTTAAATAAACTTTGAGGAATAATATCACCATATTCATCTACTTCCGTGGTATCCAAAATGGCGCACAATTTTTTGTGTTGGGCATAGTTCGCCGAATTGAAATAAGGATATGTGTTTTTGGTCTCTTTCAGTTTGCGCAATTGAATGTAATCACTAAATGACATATATATATAGGGAGAACTACGTTCCCCCTAACCCCCTCCTTCAGGAAGAACCCATGGTTCCCCCTACCCCCCTCATTTATCTATTAATTAAGTGATGTTTCTTTACCCTTCCTTCGGGGAGAACTATGTGTTCTGCAAAGCTTCCGCATCTCATTCACAAAACAAACTTATGAAGAGAGAGAAATTAGAAAACAGGCAACTAAAAGCGGTGTCCACTGAAAATCAATAAATATAAATGGAAGAAACAGAGAACTTAGGCGCAACACCGGATAGGACGCACCCATTAAAGACAATACATTGTTCACACCATTATCATGCACATTGTAAAATTCAATGCACCAATTATGGGTAATTAATTTGTGCGACATCACGTGCAAAACCACTTCAAAAAACATTATAAATAATATAATATTTTTTTTATACTCTTTTAAGGGAACCTACGGTTCACCTAAGGGTGAAATTGAACGTCGCGCCTCTTTTCTCCATGTTTTCATCATAGAATTTGGGCGAAACAATAGAGAGTTTCTCTCCAGGTGTCAAATAAATGGAGTTCGGCGGGGATACAAATCCCAACCCGGAATTGGAAACCAGCGCTAAAATCTTCCCTCCACTGAACGTGGTGTCCGCATTCGCGGTTGAAAACCAGGTCGTCATATTGCTGGGATGCGCATACATAATCAAATTGGTTCCTGACCCGCCCACGAAAAAATGCGTTCCATTAAAACAAGACGAGTACTTTTTGTCTAGTGTTGGTAGGCTCACAGAAGTAAAAACATTGTTGGAAAAATCGGTTGCATAATACACATTTGCATTGGATAAGTCCGTTATCAAGTTGTATTGTCCATCATACGAATACGACGTTTGCAAAGAAATCGGAGTTGAAGTGTTCAAGAACCGCCCGTTCAAATGGGCACTGGGTATTCCATCGTATTGCATCAGAGAAGAGTAGCCGGTGTTGACAATAGAGGAAATCCATTTCTTCGTATTGCTTATGTGATAATACTTGGATAAAACCCTACTTGCATCTACCAAAAAAAGGTCAACATCTTTGACCTGGACACTTGTGGAACCAGCTACGACTTTTGTAAAAACGAATCTGTAATACTGGTAAGCGGTCGTATTTGTGGTGGACAAAAAGAGTTGATTTGTCGCGGTAGTCGTAAAATTCATAGTTTGTGTGTCCAAAGTTGTCCAAATAGACCCATCGGACGAACCTGCGAACAACCACTGCAACCCATTTGTTGAAGCCATTGAATAATGTTTCACCGCATAGGGAGTTGTTAAATCAATTTGGAGCCACTCACCCCCGGCTAAATCAGAACCCGAGTACAAACCCGTGCCCGAATCATATAATCCGGACCCGGAAGTCCAGGTTGTGGATGCCGACATATCAAATGCGTTCTCTGGGTTTGCACCTGTGGATGAAGTTGCTGTGTAGGTAGGCGATGAGAACAAGACACTACTTACGTCTCCTACAACCGTGGGTAATAAACTCCAAGTGGTTCCGTCCGTAGATGTAGCGACAGCTGTGGGCGAACCGTATGCAGTCCATTGGAGACCGTTCCACGCAATGTCTGAACACCTAACAGAAAACAGTGATTTTGAGCCGGCGATTCCGGTCCATAAAACCCCATCCGTAGATTTGGCCAATGAATATGTGGACCCCTCGCCCGCAACGAGCCAGTAAGACCCATTCCACGAAACCGCGTAGGCTTCGTCAAACAATAGATTGGCCTGTTGTTGCCAATTGATTCCGTCGCGACTGATTGCAAACCACGTGCCGTACGATTTGCCCACGGCGACCCAAATGGTTCCGTTCCAGGCCGCGTGATTCGCTCTTACCTGGAGAACCGTGTTGCCCATCCCGTACCACTGGATTCCGTCGTAAGTGTATCCAAGCGTGTTATAAATACTGTCGGAACAAGCCAAAGTGATTGGTTTCACCGTTGCGGACCCCTGTGACGAATTGTTGATGGTTAAAGTCGTTGATGCACTTGGCAAAGTGGATATTGTCCAACTGGTCAAATCTTGAGTTGAAATTAATGTGGTTCCGGAAGAGAAGAGATAATGGGTACCGGTGTAAACAAATCCCGTAATGGCTCCGACACTTTCTACCCTTGAAGACCAAGACCCCAGGTCTTGACAGAAGAAAATAGTGCCGACAGACAAAACAAAAATAGTATTGTTGGCATACGCCACCTTTGTAATTGTATAAGCCTGGAGAGAAGTGTTTAAATTCCAGGTAATTGCATCATTGCTGGTATATAAGTTATTGGAACCGTTGCACCCGGCGAGCCATTGAGTGCCCGTCCACGCCAATGAATTTACATTGGTGGGACCGGATGCGGTGGTCCATGTTTTACCGGTTGTGCTGTATTTCAGCGTAGAACCGCCCGCCACCCACGTTGTTCCATTATTTAAAATTGCACTAAACATATAGTTATATATATATTTATTAATTATTTTTAGACAATCTTATGATTTTAATTATATGCAACACTTGCGTTTGTTGAAAAGTTATAGTTGCTAATTTTGCATTTAGGTTAGTATAAACATTTAAAGTTGTATGTAAAATAATTATATGAGTATTATTTATAAATAGATAGATGTTGACATTTGTTGATGTATCAGAAAAATCCGATGATGGTATTAAAAAATCTTTAGAGCAGATATATAAAACATTTGGAGTTCCAGTTGGTTATACGGTTGAACAACTTACAGAGTTAGTTAAAAATTCCTCCATTACACAAATCAATGAGTCACTTTTAAATTTGTTGGTAGCTATGAACAAATTACAAAAAGATGAAACACAGAAAAGTAATTTAAATATAGCAATTGAACAATTACAAAGTGGAAATATTGATGAATCATTATTCAAAGGATTGAATTCTATTTTGTTAAGCTCAATCCCTAATACAAAAATACAATCTGGTTCTGATTTTGATTTAAATGTCTTTAGTGATATTTTAAAAAAATCTGGAATTGCACCAAATGTTATTGAAATGGTTAATGATAAAATTAGTACCATGGTTGCTCCTGCGACTGTTCCTACTTCTCCTGTAGCTCCCGTAGCTCCCGTAGCTACTTCTACTCCTACTGCGACTACTTCTAATTTACCTTCATATATGAGATCCACAGCATCATCATCATCCAGAACACAAAAGGGAGGAGAATTTGTACTAATGACTGTTATTTCAGTAGGTTTATTAATTCTTGTCATTGTTGGCAATAAAGAAGTAATTTTGAGCACAGTTTCGGATATTTTAGGATGTTTTAGTTCTAAAACTACAAGCGGTGGCAAAAAATCTAAAAGAATGCAAAATAAATCCAAGAGACATCGTAAATCCAGAAGAAATCGCAAATCCAAGAGAAGACAATAAATATTTATACATAAATATATTTTTTCAATTAAAAATATATTTTCATTATTGATGTTGTATTAACATAAATATACTAATAAAGATGAATTATAATAAAACTATTAGTTCCCGCTACTCCAGTAGATGCCATCGTTTGAATATGCAATGGTATTTGTCCCTTGTCCAACTGCAACCCACAGTAAATTTGACCAATACACATCTAAACCTGCTACCGTGAATATATCCGCACCGCCGCCGACCCAGTGCATTCCATCCGCCGATGTCGCAATGGTATTCGCCCCTTGGCCAACTGCAACCCACAGTTTGCCGTTATTGCACGTTTTATTCACGGTTGTCATCAATAATCCAATGTTGGAACTGGCGTCCGACCACGTTAACCCGCCATCATGACTATGACTTTTATTGGATAAGAGGAGAGAACGCGGGAACACAATCGTATTGCAAAACTCTGAATTGCATTCCAAATCGTAGATGGTCGTATTGTACAGATTATGGCCCAAATGCCAGTCCGCGTATCCGCCATTCTGTTTGACCAAAATGCTGTTGACCGGGTCCTGACCGGCAATCACGAAATTAGACCCTGTCCATTTTGCAATGTTCGCACTTTGGATAATTGGACCTTGCACGTGCGTCCAGTTCAACCCATCATAGCTGACAATGTAGTTGTGGTTGCCGGAAGATACGAGTTCATTGAAAGTGATTACAAAGGCTACGCCGTCCCATTCAATAGAGAAGGGTTTATTTGAATTGTACAAATTTGGACTGTTATTTTTTATAACATCATTGGATAATTGAAGTGTTGTCCACGACCTTCCAGTATAACTGTAGGCAATCACATGACGACTTAGAATTGGAGCACCCACCGCGACCCAAATGGAACCGTTCCAAGCCACATCAAATGAACCAAATGAGGGGTCAAAAATGCTCGCGCCACCACTGTACCAGGTATCGCCGTCCTCACTATACAGAAGCGAATTTACACCACCATTTCCAGCGACCACCCAAAGCGCTCCGTTCCACACCACCTTTCCATTGTGGTAATTGGTTGTATTTGCTATTAACGCTGTTCCTGAAGGATTGCTTAGCCAATGCACGCCGTCGCGACTGTTGTAGAGACCCGAGTTTCCAATCGCCACGTATTGGTTAGTTACCGGATTGTATGCAATGGATGAATACTCATTTGGCACCGCATAATGCCTGTACGAAACTTGGTCATAGGTGTGACTAATTGTATGAGAGTCCAAATAAGTGATTATCCACTTGACCCCGTCCCAGATAACGCGAGAGAATTGGCTAGAAGACACATCCACGACCGGAGACCAGGTGCTTAGGGTTCTGGAAACCGATTTTCCATAGGTTGTGGAATTGCCGGTGAGCGCCATATAAACTGGCAACTTGTTCTTACCGAACGTGTAAATGATATCCGTATTAAGTCGCACATTGTCGCCCTGAATAGACGCATAGACCGTCGTGTCTGGAACCGTGTAAGAGTTCAGTGTAATTGACTTGGAATACATTTGGCGGGTGTGTTTCATTATATCCTGGAATGCATACTGTTTGGGCGGGATGGGGCTCAAATCAATCGTGGAACCCATTGGGCCGATTGGGCCAAGATAACCGGCGTAGCCGGTGGGGCCAGTCATTGAGGTTGCTCCGGTGGCACCAGTTTCACCGGTGAATCCAGTCTGGCCGTATGGACCGATTGGACCTGTTGGACCCGTGGTTCCTTGCAATCCAGTGGGTCCTGTTTGACCGGTGGCGCCGGTTCGGCCCTGCCAACCCAAAGGCCCGAAAGCGCCGGTTGCGCCAGTTGAACCGGTTGGGCCTGTTCGGCCCGTTGTGCCGGTTCGGCCCAGTGGTCCCTGTGCCCTTTGTTCGGGTCCGGTTGAACCTGTTCGTCCGGTTTGACCCGTGGTTCCTAGTGTGCCGTCAGGCGAACTGCCAACTAAACCAGTGGGTCCGATGTAACCATTTGGGCCAGTGACACCTGTCGGACCCGTTGGACCCGTTTCACCCTGAGACCCTTGATAACCTTGAAAAACCAACCCTTGAGGACCGGTACGACCTGTGTAACCTGTGTCGCCTGTATATGACATTGGTGTGAAATAGGTTACCGAGATGTCGGTAGTTGAACCGATTCCCTGACTGCTTTCAATAGTGAATACGTAGTCGGTGTTAAAAACATTGAGCACCTCGGTATCTGTTAGCCCCTTGTTATAAACGCGAATATCGTCAATATATCCGTGCATTGGGTTTGCGGAAGTGTCGGGTGCCAAACTGACACCCATCGCATTTGTTGTGTAGACATTTCCAAAATCAACGGAGGGAAGTGCTTGAGAGAATGACGAATCCGCGGTAAAAACCGTTTTCAAACCGTTCAAATAAAACGACCAGGTGTTTGGGGAACCATTGTTCACCTCAACAGCAACGTGGTTCCACGTGTTCAGATTTGTCCCGGGCACGTTGATGAACCGATTGGTTCCACTGTTCTTATAAATGAACGTGTAGTTCTGGAATGTCGCTGTCAAACAAATGTATTTATTGGATTGGTTCAAACAGAACACGGTTCTCGGCGTCAAATCCAAAGACGAAAAGTTAACCCAGGTGGAAATGGTGGCATTGTTCGGGTCCGCGCGCAAATCAACTGGTCCAAGACTGACCAAACCGGTATAGTTGAGTGTGGGGAAGTAGAGACACCCAGCGCCTAGACGTTGACCCACAGAACTTATTAGATTAATATTGGTGATGGAGGCGTCGTAGACGGGCGCGCCAGACGCAAAGTTTGCCAAGGCGTATCCGGCAATCGTATTTCCTGTGAGGGAACTCTGTTCAAAAGTGTAATGGTTAACCAGTGCATTTGCATCCACCTTTCCGTCGTATAACTGGGAAATCTGGGCAACAGACAAAGTGGAGTTGAAGATGCGGACATCGTCAACAAACCCGTCCATCTTGAAACCGTTGGAAGAGACATCCATACCGATGGCGCCTTTGGTGAAGGTTGATAAAATAGGAGGTTGTCTAGAATAAATAGATTGATAAGAATAATTTGTTTTGTTAATATTCATATTTAATGAACTAACATTGGCGTAATTATAACTTGTCGTTGTTGTGGTTGAGAGAGTTGCATTATTATAGACATTCGTAATATCGGCATCGGTTAATGCAGTTTGATAAATACGGAAATCATCCATATAACCAGTAATTTTTCCAATATAATTGGTAATATATGTAGATTTTGGATATGGATAATTTGCAGTGGTTGAACGCAAAACACCATTTGCATAAACTTTACAGACCGATGTGTTGTTTATAGAATATGTTAATGTAATTGCAAAGTGATTCCATGTGTTTATTCCAGTATATGTATAATACACATTAAATGGGTAAGGGAAAAACTCAAAATACATATTATATGTGGTTGAAGTTCCATAACTATAAATCTGCATTTCACCTGGAAAAGCAAACCCGGCTTTATCACCACCAAAACTCACAAATGATTCTGTACCTACTCCAGTTCTATAGAACCAAAAAGCAATTGTCAAACCTGCCGTTGATGATAAATTTGTTGTGGGAATACTCATGTAAGAACTAGTATTTGAGAGAAGTGACTGTGTTCCTCTTTTAAAAATAGATGAATTGTATGATGCCGTTCCAACCAATGTTCCATTTAATGATGGGTCGCTACCCGAATTTGTAGCATTTCCTTCCATTTGATACGAAATAATATTTGCTTGAGTGTTATTTACAGTAACCGAATCGGTACCAGTTGAATTAAGTATATTGGCATTTGCCACCAAATGTGTCCAAGTATTTATTACGGGTGTAACCGGCACATTGAACGATATATCACCGCGATACAGCAAATAATTGGTATCGGAAGCCGCCAACCTTATGGAATCGGTTGAATTTGCCAATGATAACACAGTCCTTGGAATAGTATCCAACGACGCAAATTTCACCCAGGCGGACAATGTAATCGCATTTCCATTAGAAAACGTAATTGGGTTAAGCGCAACCGTTCCAGTATGGGTTGTGCCAGGGAATTGCAGAGACATTGTTCCATACTTGTAATCACCTATTGTTGTAGAGGCGTTATTGGTTGCCAAGTAAATGGGCATTCCTGCGTAAAGCGTTGCCACATCATCGGCAGTTAGAACGCGGTTGAACATCATGAATTCGTCCAGGTAAGCATCCGTAAATGCACCTGCGCCCAAAGTGTTTGTGTTTCTTGACCCGAAAGAAGGGTATAACCGTCCCGTCAAATTGTCGGTCAATGAACCATTGATATAAGTTCGCCATGAACCGTTCGGGTCTAAGGTCCACACAAAATGGACCCACGCATTATTGTTGATATTTGCAGACCCAGTCGCTGTAGAACTACTCGTAGAACTGTTGAACACATTGAGAGAATAGGTGTTGCTTAAGATATTGATGTAGATGCCTTGCTGTGTCAAATCGCCGTTGTTTCTGAAAGCAAAGATATAGGAATTGTTCGCATTCGCGTTGGATTTCAGCCAGAAAGAAAACGATGTGCCGAGTGGATACACGGAAACTGAAGGCATTATCAAGTTGGATGTAGAGGAAATCTGGAGAGAACCTGAACCAAATTTATAGGTGCTTGTAGATATGGCTCCGCCAGCGGATAAAGACGCGTCAAACACGTATGTACCCGTTGCATAATTCGCTACTTCGGACCCTACATTGGAGCTGATATCAAAGTTGTAATAAACCGATAAATCCTGGATAACATTCGCGTCGTAGTTCGGCTGGCCAGAGAAAGTGTTGTCCGGATACTGCTCCAACGATGCATAATTGCCCAGTTTGGACCCTGTCTCTATAACTGGATAATATGAGATTGGATACGACTCTACAATTCTGCCGGCATACCCCGAATTATTGGATTGGGGAATGTAGATGGGCGAAAACGAGTCCAACGAGGCGCTATATGGCGATTTGACGTAATAAGGGTGAGATACGGGCAAAGACGACTGTAAACCCCATTTTGCCGCCAAATATCCCTCCATTGTTTGGCGTTGCGCCCCCGTAGGAAACGTGGAAAATGCAATCAATTCGCCATAGTCTGTAGAGTGGGTTGTGCCTGAATTATCAAAGGTGTTCATACCAACACCGACCTTCTGGATATTGAATGTGCCAGAATTGCTGTATTCAGTATAAGTTCCGTTGATACCCACATTTAGAGAAGTGCCGTCAAAGTAGCCGGAAATCAAATAAGGCGTTCCAAGAACCACATTAGAAATGGGATACTGAATATTGTTTCGCCACAGAGAAACCGTGCAACTGGTTGCGCCAGTCTGGGTTCCAGACAGAATGAACGCGGTATTTAAAGACGCATCGTTCGTGGACGAACCAGGTCCGAAAGATAAGAATCGCGGAGCACCATACATCATATTGATTTTCATTACTGAAAAGAACGAAAACGTGTTGCCGGAATAACCTGGGTTATACGGACTGGTGAAACCGGTTCTAGACAATTGGAGAGCAGGATATCCGTTAATCACATTCTCAGTTAGCTGCCTCAAAGCTGGGAAATTGGTTTTCAAATCATTGAAGAAAACGGTGGAATTGTTGCTTTGAGCAGATTTGTCGTAGGCTTTGATAACACTTGGATAACTGATTCCGGAATTGGTTGCCATTGTAATTGCAGCAGCGGACGTAAATTTTTTGCTATTCCAGCTATTTCCATCGCTTGAATATCCTAGTGCCTGTGAAGAACTCACGGTTATCCAAAAAGAACCTGTCCACACTACGCTAACGCAAGCACCCGGAATCGGTGTTGCACGCGATGTCCATGTAGAACCGTCGGTTGATGTAAGAATATTTATTGTACTACATCCAGCAACAAAGATAGAACCGTTCCAGGCAATATTTCGCACAAGGTCGGTAACGCCACTTGCGCGACCCGTCCAGGTTAAACCATCCGGTGAAGTCGCAATGCTGTTTCCACCTTGTCCGCCGGCTACCCATAATCCGTTTGCATAAATAACTGTTCGGCCAGAAGAAGAGAAAGTGGTTGTTCCCATTCCTATCCAAGTATTTCCATCCGTTGACCTAGCCATTGTATTACCGGCGGATGACGTCACCGCAATCCACAAAGACCCGTTCCAGAAAGCGGATGCCGCAGAGGTTGGATTGGCAAAAGGTGTTGTTTTTGAAGTCCAAGTAATCAAATTCGGTGAAGTACTAATTTGACCCAAAGACCCGAACGCTACCCACAATCCATTTCCAAATGTAATGTGAATTGCACTTGTAAATGGCACGGTCACAATCCAACTAATTCCATCGGTTGAATAGATAATACCCGCAGATGTTGCAGCCACCCATAATCCGTTTATATAAGATACCGAAGCGCTAGATGTAATGGTTGGTATAGTTCGTTTTATCCAATTAATTCCGTCGTATGACGTGTATGATATATTGGTACTTCCTTCATGTATCACATACTTGACCTTGTTTACATACGCGTATCCGCCGACCCCAATCACTTCGGTCGTGTTTGCGCCTTTGCCTAAGCCGGTCCATATTTGCCCGTCTACTGAGCCAAGGTAGTAATTGGTTGCGTCTGACCCGGCTGCCATCCAACTGCCATTTAACCATTCAATGTCTGAACCATAAGTTGCAAACGTAGTTCCTGTAACTGCGGACCAGCTGGTTCCATTCACGGATGTAGCAACTGTGTTTCCGCCCTGACCCACCGCCACGAATCTAGAGCCACTCCATGCCACATTGTTTCCGGCAGTTGTGAATGTGGTTTTGCCGAGACCGTTCCATGCAATTCCATTGGTTGAGTAAGCAATCGTGTTGGTTCCTTCACCAACCGCGACCCAAGTATTTGAGCCATAGGCGACACCGCGCGCTTTTGTGAATATGACAGAGGCATCTCTGCTGAACCAGCTAACCCCGTCCGCAGAATAAGCAATTGTGTTTGTGCCTTCGCCAACGGCAATCCATTGGTTATTTGCCCACAATACATTGTACCCAGCTGTAGTGAACACGGATGCACCTTGGCCTACCCATATTACTCCATCGGTGCTTGTAGCAATTGTGTTTCCGCCTTGTCCAACTGCGACCCAAGAATACGCATTGTATGCAATACCGAATCCTGCAGTAGTGAAAAAAGTCGCACCAACGCCCGTCCACAAAACGCCTTCAAATGAATACGCGATGGTGTTTCCGCCTTGGCCGACCGCCACATACATGGACCCATTGTGGGTCACCTTGTTGCCTTTGGTGGTGAAAACACTTGCGCCCGTTCCCGTCCAGGTTTTTCCATCGGGTGAATATGCGGTTGTGTTTCCGCCTGAACCAACAGAGACGTAGAAGACAAGTTTATTGTCACTGACCTTTTGTGCAAGAGTGCCTAGACCCAGCGTGGTTGAGCCGACTGGTCCGGTTATTGCAATTCCGTATCCGGCTGTACTAAACGCGGTTGTTCCCTGACCTGCCCAGGTAATTCCATCAGATGATGTCGCAATCGTGTTTCCACCTTGGCCGGTTGCTATCCACCGATTCAGATTGGTGTTCCAAACCACTTTATTGCCCTGGGTGGTGAAAACTACAGGCGTGTTTTGCATGGTCCATACAATACCGTCGGGACTGGTTGCAATATTACCTTTTGTGCCTTGGCCAACAGCAACCCATAAAGACCCGTTCCAATAAACACCGTTTCCAGACCCCGTTAATACTGCGGAACCTGTGCCGGTCCAGTTGATTCCATCATTAGAAGTAGCTATTGTGTTTCCGCCTGACCCTACTGCAATGTAGTTGGGTTTTGCGTAAGTTGATAAAAATCCATCAACCGCATATCCAGATGTAGTGAAAGTGGTGGAACCACTTTTTGTCCATATTAAACCATCATCCGAGTAAGCAATGGTATTTCCACCTGAGCCGTCAATTATCCACCGGCCATTAAACCGCTTGATGCCTTGACCAGCCGAAGTCAATGGAGACAAACCGCGACCTGTCCAATTGAATCCATCATCGGAAATCGCCACACTATTTCCACCCGAACCGACCGCAACCAATTTGGGTTTGTTAAAAGTGGTCAATGCAGTGAAACCGATACCGAATCCACTAGTGGTGAAAGTAGTAGTTGCGCCTCTTCCGGTCCATATAATACCGTCAGGAGACGTTGCAATAGTGTTTCCACCTTGGCCCGTCGCGGTCCAAAAAGACCCGTTCCAAAACACCTTTTGCCCAGCAGTAGTAAACACAGTTGTACCCAATCCAAACCATGTGGTTCCATTGTATGAATAAGCCAACGTGTGTCCTCCTTGTCCAGCCGCTACGAAAATGGTTCCATTGTACTCTACATCATTACCTTGAGTAGTGAAAATAGTAGTAGTTAGACCGGTCCATGAAGTGCCGTTATTACTGGAGTAGGCGATTGTATTTGCAGTTGAACCGACTGCAACCCACAGTGAATTACCATAAGTTATACCATACATGGTGGTTGTAGGACCAGCGCCTTTCGCGGTCCATAAAATACCATCTGGACTTGTCGCAAAACTGTTGGTTCCGGAACCTACTGCCATCCAAAGGTCAGACCCGTTCCACGCGATACCCCATCCGGTTGTTGTAATAAAAGTAGTACTTCGGCCAACCCATGTGATACCGTTTAAAGAGTATGCGATGGTGTTGGTTCCATTACCGACGGCAACCCAGATACTACCATTCCAAGCAACATTGTAGCCGGCTGATGCAAAGAAAGTTGTTGATAAACCGGTCCAGGAAAACCCGTTTGCGGAGTAGGCAATTGTATTTCCACCGGAACCAACTGCAACCCATAGAGACCCGTTCCAAACGACATTATTACACTGAGTCGTAAATGTGGTTGCACCCAAACCTTGCCACAAACTTAAATCGTAGGAAACAGCCAATGTGTTTCCGCCGGACCCGCCTGCTACTGCCAATCGTGCTGAAACTGTGGGTACGTCATACGTTCCTGAAGAGGCAACTGCAAATGCGGATGTGGTGAAAACAGGAGGTGTTAATGTTCCAGACCATGTCGTTCCATTTGCGCTTGTTATGATTCTTTCAGTAGTACTATCACCTGTAGCAATGAAAGTGGGTTTCGTATAGGTCATGCTTATGTCATAAATTGAATTTATTGAGCTAGTACTTATGCCGGATAGATTGCTTCCCGTCCATGTATTTCCATCTGTTGAATATGCTAATACATTTCCACCTTCACCGCCGGCAATCCAACGATTATTTGCCCAACGAATTGTTCGTCCACGAGTAGTAATTATAGAAGCACCGCGACCTGTCCATGTCAACCCATCCGGTGAAGTCGCAATGGTGTTTCCGCCTTCACCAACAGCTACCCAAAGAGATCCATTCCAGGCAGCATTATAACAAACCGTTGTAAATGGCATGTTGAATGAACCCGACCATGAAATTCCGTCGGTAGACCCGTAAATCATTGTTCCGCCAGTTCCAACCGCCAAAATAGTGGGCTTGGTTATTGTCGTTGAACTTGCGTAGTCAAATCCATATCCGGTCGTAAAAGTATTTCCAGATGTCGCAACACCTGTCCAATTAATTCCATTAGTAGATTGTACTATTGTATTAGCACTATTTCCAGTAGCGTACCATTTGTTATTCGCCCATTTGATAGAACGACCATTGGTTGTTAATACTGTTGTTCCAAGACCAGTCCATTCTAGTCCATTCGCAGAATAGGCGATG
>JACCDO010165840.1_pt1 | contig 31110 bp, 37 predicted proteins | sample 7446101 | NCBI WGS metagenome assembly JACCDO01 (sample SAMN15323440, study PRJNA562643) | freshwater metagenome | isolation source: river surface water | place: USA:Blue River Watershed | collected 2017-08-16
CAGAGTTTTTATACCTATGGGTGTCTATCACAGAGTTATAAAAGGAACTGGTGATTTGAAAATTAAATTACAGAAGCTGAACTAAAGTTAAATCTTTTTTCAATAAACTTACTCAACTCTATACACTTTTCGAATTCATCTAATTCTGCTAATTTTTCAACTACTTTATTTAGATATTTTTTGGTATAAATTTTAAGTTCTTTAGAATATGGTTTTCCAGATATACACCGGTCATAGACTTCAATAGGATTCATTTTAATCGTTTTGTGCGTTATAGTTGTCTTTAAAAATTTTAATTATTTCATCAAATTCAGAAATTAATCCCGATTTGAACTTCTCATTATCATATTTTTGTTTTAGAATATATTCTTTTACATAATCCTCATAATCAAGAGAAATTGAAATATCCATAGTCTCTTCGTCTATTTCAATAGACTCGTTGAGTTCTTCATCATCTTGTAATTCTTTTGTGATATCATCAATATATTCAACAGAAGCAAAATTACTCTTTTCTAAGATTATTTCCAATTTTCTACGTAGTTTTCTGTTAGAAATTAATAAATTATTAGATATAGCGATATCTATATAATCTTTTGAGTCCTTCAAAGATTCTAGTAATTGAACACCATCTTCATCAACAACTCTGACTTTTTTGAAAACAGGAGAAACCATATTAGCGATAAACTCTGTTTCACCGGTCTCAGTATCAAGAACTGTAATACCTTTCTGGTCTCCGAAATCATTCCTATCCATTTGAAAATTAGAACCAATAAATTCAAAGTTTTTATTGACCTGACGAATATGAATATGTCCGGAAAATACTCTTTTAAAAGACGTAAAGTCTTCGATATCAATTTTATCAGAATTTCTATGACTTACTGATGTTAAGTGCATACGACAACCATTTAAATCAGAGTGACAGAAAAGATAGTCACTATCTTTATTTTGATTAATTAGTTTAATTTGTTCTAATCTTTTTTCAATGAAAGGCATCAAACAAAGTTTCAATCCACTAAATTCAATCTGAGTAGTTTTATCATAGATATGGACATTTGGAATCCATTTAAATGGTCTTACTGTATTAATTTCGTCAGAGCTTTTACTCCAACAATCATGATTTCCAATGATTATGTGAAGAGGTGCTATTTTTGAAATCTCTTCGACTACATCCATACCATAGTTTAGAAGATTGATTGGAATTACATTTCTATTATCAAAAAGGTCTCCTAAGTGTAAAATCATATCACCTGACTTTACCCTATCTTTTAAGAGAGGAATTAAGAACTGTGAAAAGTATTGTTGATGAACTTTATACCACTTATCTACTGAATTAGGATAACCTAAGCCTATGTGAGAGTCACCAATTAGGTATATTTTTGCCATATAAATAAAACTATTTTTGCTTAGTATATATAGTCACAATTATTAAAATAGTTTACTCTACAGTCATGTCTTTTCTTCGTGCCTCTCTAGCACATTTTTCACATCCTCTACCAGAATAAAGATGAGCATCCGGAGTTTGTTCAAATTCACCGTGAATAGGACATATTATCTTAACTTTTGTTCTACAGTTTTCATATAAAACTAAGTCATAATTATATTTCTCTTTATGTTTTTCTTTTGATCTATTTATAAAATCTCTACTTTTTTTGCTCTTTCTTTTAAGAGCAGAAAGTTCTCTTGAAATAGCTTTTTCTTTAGATTTACAATTCTTATTACAGAATCTTCTATCAGGTCTACCATACTTAATTTCCTTACCACAATATCTGTAATTACAGTTCATAATAAATATCTATTAAATCTAAAAAGTGGAAAAGGCAATTTTGACAACATAATTGTCAATAATAGAGCTAAAGAGACTTTTGAGAAAAATATATAAATTATAACAAAAAATAATTTAAAAAAATATGCCGTTGCCACATTTTACCCAAGTAACAAATGCCGGATCACCAGGTGGACCAGGAACTCTACCAGATGAAGTAGTGTATCTAAACTTGTTTGAGATAACTTTTATTTTACCAGTTATCTTACAAGCTCAGGGAAGAGACCCTATCTTATTGCTTCAAAACGCAACTAAAATTGACTTAAACTTGACAGAATTTGACGTCGCTGAGAAAACTCAGAGATTTAAATACTCTACGAGATTATTTATGGCTCCTCCAACAAAAACTGATGGAGCTCTATCTATTCCTCTACAAGTAAATGTAAACCAAGCGGGTTCTATGGAAACTTGGAACACAATGAAAGCTTGGTATGATTTAGTATTTAACTCTCAGAACGGTGCTCTTCACTACAAGTCTGATATTATCGGAACTATCATTGTAAATCAACACGATAAAAAAGGTGTTGTATTAAGAAGAGTTACGTTCCAAAACGTTCAATTAAAGAAAATTGGTGGTTACTCACTTGACTGGTCTTCTAACAACATCATTGAAAACACAACTTTAGACTTTGTCTATGACTACTTTATTGATGAGTATATTGATCAAAGCTTTAGAATCGAACCACCATTGGTTTCAGGATATTAAGATTATCTATTATAAACAAAAAACCCATCAATTTGATGGGTTTTTTTATTTTTAATAGTTTTTTATTTATTTAGAAGCTTGGCATACTAAAGTTTCCAAAGTTAGGAGTGCTCATATTCTTCATCACACCATCGTAGTTTGGCATTCCTTTAGATTGCTCACCTTCTTGTTTCTTTCGATTTGTTTCTTCTTCTTCGGAAAGTTCATTAACAAGTTTGATATTTTCTTCTAAAAGCCAGAATGGCCACTCATCTATTGCCCATTCCTGTAATCTCCAGTGTTTTTGTAAAAGAAGTTTATTCTTTAATATATGCATCAAAGGCATCTGGAACAACGAAAATACTTGAGGCTCCGTTGGGAAATTGCATATCAGTGCGGACCTCCTCACCGCACTCACAAGTCGTCTTTAATTCGGAAATACCAATAGTCATTTTTCCAACCGCCGCATTAAGGAATTGAAAAGAAATATCATCCATTTCCTCAAACTCTTTAACTTTAGCTTTAACACCATCAATAGTGATTGAAGTTCTTCCAGCCATCATAAAAGGAATAATTTTCAAGAAAGCCAAATTAGGAGTTCTTTTTTCTTGATTTTCTCTAACGATATAGTCTGTGAAAGCTTTCTGGAGACCAATATTTGGTGGAGTTAATTCAAAAAATTTACCATTGACAGTTTTAAACTGAAATGTTTTAGTAGCAATGTTAAAATACTTTTCTAATTTTTCATCAGTTTCGTGAAATACAAAGTTCTTTCTAGTAAGCTCAAGTTTGTTTTCAGTTCCGCAACCACACTTAACGTTTACGGCTAAGGCGTTTCCTTGTTGAAAAGTCAACTCTCTAATTAAGAAAATTAAAAATAATCTGTCCTGGTCTTTAATCTCTAAGTATGAACCCATTTTTCCATCTGGATATTTAATTCTCACACAAGCTTGAAGCATGTCATTCATTTTTTCAACAATATCATAAAAATTGTTATCATCGACCATTGCATAAGCTTGAATTTCTCTAACTTGTGCTGGTCTGACCATGAATAGAGTTCCAGTTGGATAGAACTGACCACAAGGTAGTTCTCTAATATCCATATTAAAGTATTGAAGATCTGAAGTTCTGTTTACTTGAGGACCTTCAACAAATGGTAACTCACCAGAAGCCTCTTTTTGACCCTGTTCTAAGTCTTGTAAGTGTCTTTTCAGATAGTCTTCTTCAGACATTTCATTCTTTTTATTATTTGACATATAATTTAGATTATTTTTTTTATATATTACATATTTTGTCTCCTCTATTATAATGATTCAATACTAAAAAGTTTGATTTAAAACAAAAAACCCTCAATTTTTTAATTGAGGGTTTGATTTATTTTCTTTTTTAAGAATTATCCATTGATAAATCCACCAGCTGCGATAGCTCCTGTTCTAAGTATAGTCACATTGTTTACAATGATACCCATACCTTTGATTGGTTCAACGTATGTATCAAGAACACCGATTTGGTTATCAATAATTTCTGGAGTGTTGTTTTCTTCATCCATTTTATTGAAGTAGTTATATAAACCATTCTTACTTACATATGTTTCACAAATAACATCAGCTCTTAACTTAATATCAGCTCTCACATCAGCTGTGTTGAACTTCCACTGGAAGTCTAACAACATTCTTGATAATTCTCTTTCAAGTTCAATCAACACCTCTCTTACGTGAATGTAAGAAAGAGCAGACTTAACAAGAGTTTGAGCTGTGTTTTCAGTTTCGATAATGAATCCTCTATTTCTTTTGAACACAAGAGGGTTCATTTGAGCTTGATTTAAGTATTCGATATCCTCAGGTGTGAAATCTTGTTCAATTGAATTGATACCAGTGATTCTACCATTTGTAACACCAGCCGCAATTGTCCAAGGTGTAACATTTCCAACATTTGAAATATGTTTAGCCATATAAGTTGTTGCAACAAACGGTGCTGGTGGATGGTCTAATGGTCTACCATTATCATTAATATTAACATAAGGGAAGAAGTAACCTACACAAGTAGTTCCTGCTCCATCACCAAATGAGTAAAGGAATGCTGGATTACTTTCTGGATCTCCTCCTTTAGCAACGTATTCCATCTGTAAAACACCTTCAGTATTTACGAAAGTAGGTGAAGAAGAATTTTTAAACATTCTCGCAGATGGCATGTTGATAAATCCAAAAGCATCTAATCTATCACCACAAATATCCACTAACTGTTGTTTACTTCTTTCTGCTAAACCTAACCCAAAAGAGTCCACTAAGTATCTGAAGTCAATTGCCTCTTTGTTTGTCAATGCCTTAAATAGTGGAGTTCCTTTAGCAACTAAATTCAAAATTGAATTTTGTCTTGCTTCAGTTCCATCAGGCATCGAAGCGTTTCTAATTCTAAATCCTTTCAACGAAAGTGCTTTATAAGTAGTCGCGTATTGATCTACTGTAGTATATCTTTGAGTCTGTAATTCACCACCTGAGAATCTTGTTGCGATTCTAGAATCACAAGTCACCTCAGTCAATGAAGCATCACCCGAATATTGTCTTTTTGACAAAATTCTTGTTAATTTTCTTGGATATTGACCAGTCTGAAGAGCAGTTGAATCATAGTATGCCTCTAAGAAATCTCCAACTTTTACTTCAGAATATCTCTCACCATTTATAAGAATCTTATTTGGAACTTGAACATATCCAGCTGGAATCTCAACCTCAATTGTTTGTTTGTAGTTTGACTTTTCAGATTTTATATAGAACGTATTGTTAGCCAACGCAGCAACATCAACATCTGTTGTCAAATCAGAATCTTTAAATTCAACATATAACATCGAAGAGCTATCCGTATACATTCTTAGATAATGCTTAACTAAATTATCGTATACTCTCGAAACATCCAATAGCTGCTCATAAACTACTTCTTCAGAAACAGTGTATGCGTAGTATTCAGAAGAGTTAGAGCCGTTACCATATCCAAGTAGTCCCGCAATTTGTTGTGGTGATTTACCATTGAAAGCTGTCACCTCATTTGTAGTCAAAGTGAATGTTCCTTTATTCAATTCAGAATCAGGAAAATATAGTTGCTCAAATGTGGCTAGATTAATTTCAGTGTCCCAGTTTGCTACATCTGAACGGAAGATGATATAGTCATATCCAGCCCAAGACTGAGTTGTCCCACCAGTTACTGCTTCTTCACCATCTACAAACAACACATCAACTGTTGTTCCAAGTAAATTAGCATTACTAGCAGATGCTCCAGAGTCTCCTAAGAATAATCTGTTACTAAAGAAATAGTCTTTTGTATTAATTTGACCGTCATAATTTTTAGTATAGAATGAGGAGTATTTACCAACAACACCAATTGAATCACTTGTATTATTCAAATCAGCGATATCTGATTTAGTCTGAACACCTTCAGAACCTAATATAAATTCATTATCCTCAGTGTAAATTACTAGATAACCATTCAAAATATCAGCTAACTGTGCTGTAGTCAATCCAGTAGTCAATGTAAATGATTTATTTAATACCGAACTCTGAACAATATTAGAAATTGTAATATTCTCAAAACTATATTTTTCATATGTAGTTGGATTTAATACTAAAGACATTCTATTTTTATTAGGACTGTCAATTAAATTAACCAATCTGTTAAACATTTTGAATTTTCTCCACTGTTTGTAATTTGTTACAGATGGTGTCACATTTGTGCCAGGAAACTCAACTTTGATTATCCCAGAACCAGCCGTCACTTCAGAAATATAATAGTCACTTGATGAATAAGTTCCAAAATCGTAATCAATATATTCAGAAGTTCCTACCGTAACATCTTCAACAGAGAAAGAAAGAGGTGAGACAAATGATTGAGACGCAACTACTAAGTCAATGTATCCTAAAACTATGTCAGTAGAACCAACAGCTGGATTAACACCGACTGTTAAGCTGTTTACTACAGAAATTTCACCAGTGTTATCTAATATAAAAGCTGAAGAGTAAGTAGCAACGCTTGTGCTAAATGGATAGTCACCAGCATTCATTATAAGAGTAGCTGTTCCAGCAACTGGAACATATGTATCACCAATTACAGCGTAAGCACCAGGACCAACATTATATGTCACACTAATTGAAGTTGTAGCCGTAACAATAGCAGGAGTAGATGAAGCTAAGTCTACATTGTAAACTGAACCTTCACCAAACCAAGCAGTCCTTTCTGGATTTTCAACAATTCCAGTAGTCAACATTGATTCTACAAATTCGTTACCACCAGTCAAATCGAAACCATATGCGTGAGGTGTTTGAGAAACATATGAATAAGAACCATACGATGGACCCAAATCACCTAACATAGCAGTAACGTTACCAGGTAAGTCAAGAGGAGTAGACACAATTTTGATGTCTTCTGTAATAGTCTCTTTATATGATAGGAAATTAATTTCATTCTCACCACCATCTGCAATTGTATTACCTAATAAGTCTAATACACCATTATAGTAGTCAGCCTCAACTAAGTCATTATTGAATGCACAGAAAACACCAGTTCTATCAGTATCTCTATTGATAGTAGTTTCAATAAAGATGTTTCTACCATTTAAATCTCTAAAATATGGAATCAAGGAAAGACCTTCGTAGTAAGCTAATGTTGTTACATTTCTATCGTTTGCGAAGTTTCTAACCTGAGCTTTTCTCAAACCGGATGCGTTGAAGTATGAACTCCATCTTGGATCAACAGCTAACTCTTGGTAGTTAGACCAATCACCTGCAACAATAACAACATCTACAAGATAATCAGAAGCGAAGTCTTGAGGATTAACATAAGATGGCATTTTCTCAATTGAACCATACCATTCTAACAATGTTCTATCAAAACCAGTCAAAGTTGATTTAAAAATAAATACTGAAACATATCTGTCTGAAAGATTCGTAATGTTGAATGCTCTTTCAGCATATCCAGAATTATTTTTAGTAAGATTAATAAATGAATCAGTATCTCTCTTCCAGAAACCTGTTGTATCAAAGAATCTTCTGTAAGGTCCTTCTCTTTCGATATCATTATTATATCCTGCTGAAGAAGAAAGTGATTGATATTCAATTTTATCTAAAGTATCATCAGTTAATAATAGGTTCATAGCGAAAACTGGCGCCGTTTCTACCATTTTAGAAACTGTTCTATGAAAGAATGAACCTTTTCTTTCTAATCCTCTATCTAATTGACCGAAAATAGACTCCAACTCATTAGTTGTAGTTATTCTAATCGGTGTATTAACAGGCCCTTTTCTTGAAACACCAATAACGAGGTTTGTGATACCTTCAACTACTGGGCTTGTGATTACAGACTTGTCAAATTCTTCTAAGAAGATTCCTGGTCTCTTGTATTTTCCAATTTGAATTGCCATATTGTTTTATATTTTTTTTAATTTTAAAGTATATATAAAAAAGAAAAAACGATATTTTTTCTTTTTTTACTTTTTCATTTGAATTTCTTGAGTGTCTTTTTTTAATTCTTTCTCAGTATCAATCATAAGTTTTTTGTGTTCATCCATCAGTTTTTGGAGTTCCTTTGACTTTTCTGCTAAAATCTTTTGCAAATCACCTACTTTTACGTCAATTTCTTTTAATTGTGTATCTAATCTCTTAATACTTGTAGGATCTTTTGTCAATCCCTTCTCCTGAACATATTTATCTTTATTAATATTAGCATCAACTCTTGCTTGGCTATTTCTGTTGATTTCATTTTGAATTCTACAAATTTTAAGATATTCTACTAAGAATCTATTTTTATTCTCTTTTTCAGGAAACATTTTCTTTAAATCTTGTTCTATTTCTAAATCATTCTTTGTAGAGTTATAAAGCTGGTCTATTTTAGGTTTTTTTTCTCGATACTCTTTTAAATCAGATTCTACATCATTCAAGCTTTGTTTAGCCAATTTTTCATCTGGTCTATCGGTTGTTGATATAGCTAATACTTCTTTAAAAAAGTCATATTTTTTTAAATATTTCATTTTGAAATCACCTCTGGAGTAAATTTACCCTCATCATATTTTTTATCAACAACTTCTCTATAATTGATAAACGCTGGTTTCACAGCTTTCAAAGCAGTAGCAACTGAATCTTTAGACTCAAGTTTCAATATATTTTGTCCTTTGAACTTATTATCTTCCATTTGTCTCATCACCAACCAATTTACAGAAGTAATCTTAATTGTTTCAGTTCTTGTTTTTGGCTTATCCTCTTCTTTAACAATTCCTTTGATTTCTATTTCTTTGGCTCTATTGTTACCAATATTTTCCAAAGCCTTTTTAGTCATAACAGTATGAATTATAGGATAAGGTCCACTTCCTAATCTATCTCTTAATTCAGGATTTATATCTGAATCTCCTTTACCAATCTCAGTAGAAGGATGCTCACTTTGTATTAGATTTCTGAAGTAAGCCATAGTTTTAGACATCATCACATAATATTTATCGTTGGCAATTTCATTAACAAAGACATACCAGTGGACAATTTTACCTTCAGTATCCTTACCATTTATTTGAAAAGTTGTAAATCTAAATTTACTTTCTTTTAAAACTTCATCAGCGGTCAAAGATGATGATTTAGCAAATTGTAAGTTTGATACGGTAATAGAGTCAGCATTTTCATTATTAATTTCAATATCGTTTTTACCAGTTTTCTTATCTACCATACCCAATTGAACATCTGAATTTTTCTGAAAAAAGTCCGATCCCACTTCACCAAAGTATTTTTCAATAGCTTTCTTTTGAGCCCCAGCTGAATCACCACCACTACCTGATTTATAAAGATTATCACCATCTAAAAGATCTGTCATAAGTTGTCTAAGTGCGACTCCTGCTCCTTCTCTAACATTTCCAGCACCATCATCTAAAACAGTTTCTTTTGCAAATATTGGAGCAAATCTTGTATCAGCAAGAACATCCATCACTGCATCTTCCCAAATATTGAATGTCTTTTTATGTCTATATGGTCCGTGTTCAGTAGCACTTGGCTCACCAGAACCACCACCAAAAGCAGTATATTCATTATATGTTAATCTATCGACTGCACCACCCGACCTATTACCAGGGATTACATCCGTGGTATGTAGCTTATAGGCTCTATTAAATAATCTTACGATTTCAATAATAGGGTTCATACCATTGATAACGATTGATTTTCCTTGTTTCTTAGCAGCATCTTCAACTTTAGTCTCAACTTCTTTAACTTCCTCTTCTGAAAGTAAAAAAGCCTCAAAGTCTAAGTTTTCATCAAAATATTCCTTTATTTCTTTAGAAATCTCAGCAGATTTATCTTCTTTGTTTTCTTTATCATCATCACCCTCTGCTTCTCTAATTAAAGTTAAGTAAGAACCATATTTTAATAACTTTTGTGAAACTGATTCTTCTTTCTTTTCAACTTTTTCTTCCTTAGCTAACTCATCAGGGTTAATCTTTTTGAGTTCTTTCATAGTATCAACGAACTCTTTAAGAGGTTTTCCTAATTCACCCAATGGTCCATAAAGATTCTGACCATCAAATTGGATAGCTCTCATCGTAAATCTTGCTATCTTTTCAGCGACAACAATTTTTTTGTTTTTATCTTTGATTACATCAAGACTTTCTTTAAAAAGAGCATCTGTAGGTGCGTTTAGTGTAGCCTTTTTATCACCAATCAAATATCTTAATACTTCTTTATACAAAGACTTTACTTGAATTTTAGTTTGTTCATCAACTGATTTTTCGGTGATTGCCTTTAGAAAATCAAAAGTGACTCCGATGCCTTTGTCCTTAGGATCTTCCAATACTTCACAGGCTTTTTTCAATTTGTTATAAGCCTGAGTGACATGATCTTCTTTGTTAGTTCCAACATTTCTATTTACACCACCACCAGTTCCTATACCTGTAGGACTTCCACCTTGTCCAATAGCAATTGGGCCTTCTTCAAAAAGATAACCTTCTTTAACTAAAGACAATTTAATTTTTAGGTCCTTTTGTAATTGAAGTTTATTTTTGTCCATTTTAGACTTTTCAGCCTTTATGGTATAAGGCTCTAATGTTTTTGAATTAGAAGACCAAATTTGATCAGTTGTTAATTTGTTTTTGTTAATTTTAACATCTTTTTGAATTACTTCAATAGTCTCACCACCTTTTGTGATATAAACATAATCCTCAGGCGCTGACGCAATTGCATTTGGTTTAAATTTTTTGTAGTTTGCTAATACCAATGACAGTGATCTTAAGTTCTTTATCATAACTGGATATCCAGACTTTATGGAAATCTTCCCACCTGTTGATTCTTCAGAGTCAGAATCTTCTTCTTCATCATCGGTTGTTTTCTCTGCATCTTCTGAAAGAGGACCACCTTTACCATCAGTATCTTTAAACTTATTAAGAAATTCTAAAAACTCTTCCAGAGCTTTCAATATAACTTGCTTTGATTCTTCCGACTTCTCACTTACCTCGAGTACCTCTAAATTATCAATAGTATTCTGTGTAATGTCTTTAATTTTTCCGACTTTTTCACCATCATCAACTGCTTTTTTAAGAACTCCTAAAATAGATGATATTTGAACTTTAGAAATATCTTCTTGGTCTTCTTTTGATAAGGTTCTAATTGCTGATTCACTAACTAATCTTTCAAATTGTGACTTCATTTGTTTAGCAACTAACGATATTCTACCCATATCAACTCCGACTCCAATCTTACGTATTACAAAATTTATAAACCTACCCAAAAGAGAGTCACCCCATCTTACGTTGTTTCCAAAAGCTCCGGAACCAGGCGCATTTTCTTCTAAAATCAATTTTGTAGTCAAATCCTCCAACATTTTATCTTGTTGGACCTTCTTTCTTTGGTTTATATTGTGTAGGTAATTATCTCTTGAGTGTAAATATTTCATCAAAATGATTTAATTTTTTTGTATATATTATTTTCTTTACTCCGAAATTTGTATATTTACAGATATGATTGTCAATTCTAAAAATAAAATATCTAAAAATGTTTGGCAAACAAAATAAAATCCTTATATTTGTATAAATAACACTACGATGAACTGGTCTAATATAATCTGTATTGAAATCAAAAAATATAACAATCAACAACTTGATGTTATCTGTGAACAACTAAACCTACAACCTGGTGTCCTTAAAGAGTTTAAAGAATCTGGCTCGACACGTCTATACTGGGAAAAAGATAAACCATACGTTATTGGTGGTCTGAAGAAAGAAGATTTGAGAGAAAAATTTAGTAAACCACTCTACAAAGGTCTATATCTAAATACCAACTACTCACATTTGACACAAAAAGAAAAAGATAAACTTCTTAAGATTAAACCAACTGAGTTTCAAACAAAGAAAAATAGTAAAATTCTTAATGTAGTTGAACAAAAGAAGGAAAAATCACAATTAGTATTAGACTTAGATTCAATACTTGACAAGATTTCAGAATTTGGTATGAATTCTTTGACTAAACTTGAAAAGAAATTCTTGGATGATTTATCAAAATCATAACAAAAATTATAAAAAACCGAACAAAATGTTCGGTTTTATTTTTTTGTAATTTTTTTTATTGTCTTTTTTTTTCAAAATCTTAAAAAATCCATGTTTTGATAAATATTCCATAAAAAAGGCTGAATATATATCTTAACAAACAATTTTTTGACTATGAACTTTATAGGCAAAGCTTACGCTAAACCACCAAAAGAACTTATTTTTGGTGACAAAACATTTACTAATCCAAAACAAATTTTGGATATTTTAGAATCTCAAAATTTTTATTGGCTGATTGATTCTACTACGAGCGATGCTGTAGTCGAGATTAAAAAAAACACAATAATTTGGCACGATGGTAATTTCTTATCAGGAAATTGGCATTATGGTATATTTAAAAAAGGAGAATTTTACGGAATATGGGAAAACGGTATATGGGAAGGTGGACAATTTAACGGCAATTGGATAAGCGGTATCAAAAAATAATTTTCATACTATGAAAAAACGAAAATTAGTTATTGAAAACATATCAGAGCTAATATTCTCTGACGAAAAAATTAAAATTAACAAACAAGGAAAAACTTTTATTTTTGAAATTGGTAAAGAAATAACTTCAGACTTAGGTGAAGCAGTCGCCATAATGATGAACACATTAGATGATGAACATAAAATATGGAATTTTGAGCTCGAAATCACCGAAGAAATAACACCAGAAAAATCATTATACTGGTTGACTGGAGGTGACATAGAGTGGAAAACGCTAGAAAACTATGAAAACACTTGGTCAGAAAGTTATTTATACTTTCAAGAAGAATTTGGATTATCAATCGTAAGTATACTAAAAAAAGCAAAAAAACTTAATGATATCAAAGAAGGATTCAGAAAAAATATAAATTTACCGATAATATATGAATTCGCACTAAGTAAAAACTTAGTCAAATAAATTGAAAAAAACCCATCAAATTGATGGGTTTTCTTTTTTAATATATAGTGTATGGAAACTTTTAATTCAGTATGTTCAAATCCGTGGTGTAAAGCTCACTTTTCATATACAGAACTTAATTTTATTAAAACAGATGACGGAATGATTCATCCAAAGCAATGTCAAAAGTGTAGAAGTTTCGATAAAGAACTTAGTGGCGGTGTTGAATGGAAAGATAGAACTTATGAAGGTTCTATAGACACTGGACCACATGAAATAAAGTATAAAGTAACTAATTATAGACTATGAATGCTCACTTCTTTGATTTAAATACAGCCATTGTAGTGGAAAGTGAAGTTTGGATTGTATCTAAAAAAAATCCAAATCAACCATTGGTCAAAATCTCACAATCAGAGTTTAATCTTATTAGAAAGTCAATTTTTAGAAATAAAGGCGAATCAATTAAAATAGATGACGTAGAATATTGGATTGAAAGTGAATTATTTGAGAAGATAAAAAACAGATGTAAGTCTCTAAAGGTTGAAATAACCGAATTGGCATTTTCTATGCAAGAATTTATGAAACCGGAACTAATCAAATCACTTGATTATAAAATATGGAAAGAACATTTTATAAACTTAAAAAATTCTGATGATGACATCTACTTTATTTGTTCAAAAAACACAAAATCCAATTATGAATATCTAATTGAAAAATTAGAAACCTATCTCAGAGACGAACTTGGACTCAAAATTAAAAACTACTACTTTATTTCCGAGACATTTTATAATAGAGATGAAGATAGAACTGCTCATAAAAAAGTTAGATTACTTTTACAACATCTTACAGGATACAAAACAGATGGTGATTTATTTACAAGCGAAGAATTACCCAAGTATCAAAAGATATATTTCTATGATGATGAAGTTAAAACATTAAATTTGGCTTCATCAATAAATGATGTATTAAGATTTTTGTTATCTAACACAGAAACTGAATTGAAAAAGAATATAGAATCATTTATAAAATCAAATAAAATAACTTTAGAGATAAAATCAGTTACTTATAACAAAGTAAATATGTTCAGTAAAAAAGAAGTAGTTCTGAGTTTAGATAGAATTATGAAAACTTATGAAAGGTTTATTAACAGGTTTTAAGATTTTTTATCACTATCTTTATTAATCATAGCTTGTTTTATCAACTCATTTAAAGATCGATTATCCATAATGGATCCATCTTTATTTTCAGATTCAGAATCGCTTATGTGCTCAGTTTGTTTAATTTCAGGATTATCAATCTCGTTATAACCTAAGTCTTTTCGTAGATTCTTGTAGAATTTTTCGAGATCTGTTCTTTGAGTTGACAAAAATTTAGCATTTTCTCTAATCTGACCTATTGTCTGATTGACTACTTCATGCATTCGAGCAGAGTTATCACCATTATCAACTTGTCTCAATTGAGACAGAAAGTTTTTTCTAGTCATTTTAGTCAAAAATATGGCTTCAGCATAAACCGTGGCATCTTCTTTCATTTTATTCTTTATGTAAGGATGTTCCTTCAATTGAGGAATGTCACTCAAATATAAATCGACCAAAGACTCCAATACATCCATAGATTGCTGAGACGAAACTGTTAAATCAGAATCATAATCATAAATTTCTATTTCACCTAAATCAGGTAAATCTTCTGGTTTTGCTAAGTGTTTTGAAATATCAAATTCACCTCCTTCTGATTGAATTTGGTCAAATTCATCTTTTAATCTGTTTCTTTCATCTTCTGACTTCGACATAGAAAGTGGTTTTTTACAATATATATAAAAAATTGAGAGTCTACCCTATGGCGGTTGCAAATGAAAATGAAAAACAAATGGTCTTCACCACAAAACTTGTGGATGAGTCTACAGATAAAATAAATGATGGTATTGTAATAAAACGATATCAAAATCCCTGGCTTAAGAGTGAGGTTGGCTTAAGGAGAGCAGGTGTTACTTTCAAAATGTCATCCGATGAACAACAAGAGTATATCAGATGCGCTTTAGACGTTCATTACTTCGTAGAAAAATATTGTAAAGTAAAAAGAGAAGACGGCTCAATTGGTAATATTTTATTGAGAGATTACCAGAAAGAAATACTTGATAACTTTGTTAATAGTAGGTTTAATATACTTATGGCCTCACGTCAGGTTGGAAAAACTATTTCATCTGCAATTTTTATGCTACATAAAATACTTTTTGATAACGATAAAAATATAATGATTGTTGCTAACAAAGGAGACACCGCTGTAGAGATTGTAGATAAGATTAAATCTATCTATACTTTACTTCCATTCTTTTTGAAACCCGGTATTAAAACTTGGAATCAAAAGTCTCTAACATTTGAGAATGGTTGTAGGATTAAGACCTCAGCTAGAACAAAAACACCAGCAATCGGTTTTACCATAGACGTTCTTTACTTAGATGAGTTTGCTCACATACCATCAAACATTATAGAGCCATACTATACCGCTGCTTTTCCAACCACAGCAGCTGTTCAAAACTCAAAAATTATAATCACTTCAACTCCGAATGGTATGAATCTATTTCATAAACTTCTAACTGATGCCGAAAGACCCGAAGGTGATCCACAGAAAAATAACTACAAAGCGATGAGAGTCTATTGGTATCAAGTTCCCGGTCGTTTTGTGACTTACTTACGACTGAATTCTCATAAATTATATGAACACGGACTTACAAAAGAAGACGTTCTTAAGATATGTCAAGAAAGATGGGGTTCAAAAACAAAAATAGAAATTGGTTGGAATTCTGATTTACAGAAGGATATTGTGTATATTTTCAATAATGAAAATTGCTCTGATGAAGAGGTGAAAAGACTAACAATTGAAGACAATAGAGGCTTTGAAGTTCCAATAAGAACATTAGCTGACGTTACGACTTGGAAAGAAGAAGCAATAAAAGATATTGGTGGAGAAGACGCTTTCAATCAAGAGTATGGACTAAGATTTATCAATGCATCCAAATCACTTTTAAATGAAGCAATTATTGATGAACTACTCAAAAATAAGAAAAACTATGTTTTTGAAGAAATATCAGAATTTGATAAAAAGATTAAATTTAGTTACTCTGATTTAAAATTTGTAGATGATGATGAAATATTTATACCACTAAGAAGAAAAGAATACAAAATTGTTGTTTCTGTTGATATTGCTGAAGGTCTTGGTCAAGATTACTCTGTTATAAATATTTTCAGAATAAGTAATAAATCCAAAGAGACTATTGAAAGTCAAAAAAATAATTATAAATCACTAGTCGATTTTTTTAGACTCGAACAAATCGGAATATTCAGAAACAACATGATATCAATTAAACAATTAGCTGAAATCCTTTATTTAATTTGCTTTGAATATTTCAATCCAGAGAATGTCAAAGTTGTATTAGAGTTGAATAATTATGGAAATACTTTACTGGCTGAAATGCCACACGTATTTGACGGAAAAAACGACTATGGTTCATCCATCTTTGTAAGATACAAACACAGAGTAGATTCTACAGAAGAAAAAGTAGGTCTGAAAGTAGGAGAAAACAAAAATCTTTTAGTAAAAGATTATCAAGATCTTATGTATTCTAGAGGATTTGCTATTAATAATGAAGACACAATTAGAGAAATAACAACCTTTGTAAAGCATATTACTTCAGCCGGTAACACTAGATACGCAGCTGACGTCGGACATGATGATTGTGTAATGACTATTGTGAATACAACTTCAATCTTTCAAAAAACAGAATTTAAAGAGATGATTGATGAGTGGTCAAGCAAACACACAGATAAGGAAATGCTACAATTTATTAATCAGTGTATGAATAGTATTGATTTTGTAGAAGGTGTTGATTACGGTTCGTTTTTAAGAGCAAAAAATTTAGCAAAACCTAAAACTGGAAAAACTGGCTTGGGAAATAATTGGTTTGGTATAGGTTAAGAATTCTCTTCCATGGTAACTGACAGACCAGCATTCTGAAGTTTTTCCTTCATAGTAGAAATAGTCTCGAAATCACCATACTTGACGTCACATTTTCCTTTAAAGTGAACAATATGTGCACACTGATTAGCTTGTTCATATTCATGCCCACAAACTTTCATCAAACAAGAGATAACCCAGTCAAAGGAGTTGAAATCATCATTATGTAAATCCAATCTATAAGGTTTTGAAAGAATTTCTTTTGCTTTACTTTGTGTTTTCTTTTTTGTAATAGTCGCCATATAACTTATATTTTATTTTAATTAGAAAGTTTTTAAAGTCTTGTTTACTACATCAACAACAGTTACGACACAGGATTGGTTTTTTGCCCACTCTTCAAAATGTGGAAGATGGTCTTTTCTATCATCATACATAACAAAATGTCTACAACCTGTTTTAATTATCATTTTCTCAAATAATTGTGTTTTAAATTTAAAAGTATCTCCACCCCAGTTTAGATAGATTTCATCAAATTCAAATCCATAATTTTTGAGAATTTTAATTACACCATCTCTCATACCTGGAACTGTATCTAACCTACCGGTGGCCAATATCAAATAACCAGTGGGGTCAGATTTTGCATCAATATATTTTTTATAAGTCCATTCGTTTTTAGGAGTATCAAATATGTTCATATCTAAAGTTTCTACTTTAGACCACCAACCTCTGTAAGGCCAAGGTTTTCCAGTTTTTTCTTCCCAAATTTTCATACCTGGTTCGGGTAACATAGTGTGTATAAGTGTATCGTCAAAGTCAAAACAATATAGAGTTTGGTGCATTGCAAATTTTATTTTTACAAATATATATAAAAAAAATTAATGTTAATAAGATTTAAAAAATTATATATAATTAAAAATTACACAATAAAATGAATTTCAAAATTAATCTTCAAACAATCATAATGTTTATATTGTTAGGCTTTTCAATTTTATTCTTTTCTATGTGGTTTCTAAAAGGAACTGGATATAAAAAGGAATACAAAAAATTAGAACAAGAATTTCAAAAAATTCAGAAAATCAGAGACTCTCTACAAAAATTAAATATCAAATTGAAAGATGACTTTGATAAAAGAGAAATAGAAATAAAAAAGAGAGACAGTCTAATTAGGCTAGTCGAAAAAGAATTAATTAGAACTAAGCAAGAACTCAAAGAGGCGAAAAAGGATGTAGCAAAATGGCAATCCGACTATCAAAATACTAAGAAAAAGATTGAACAACTAAAAAAAGATCCTATAAAAAGAGAAGACGAAGAGTTAATGAAGTCTTTATCCGAAAAATTAAAATAATATATGAAATCAATTATCCTAACGACATTATTTATGTTACTCTCAATTGTCTGTATTGGACAGAATTATCCAAGAATTGAAAAAGACTCACTTGGTAACAAATTTGTAATCATGACATATGAGCAGGCACAAAAAATAGATAATGCATTTGAACTCGTAGCTTTATTAGAAAAAGCAGGAGCCGAGTGTGATAGTCTAAGTCTTTCATACGTAAAAGTTATCAGTAAACTTGAAAAACAAGTCTCTCAGTTAGAAACCGATTTAAAACTTTACAAAGGACAAGTTATTGATAAAGACAATCAAATAGAGAATTTAACACAAAGACTTAAAAACACCGAAGATGATGCCAAACTTTGTAACGACCAAATATCAATTAGAGATAAACAAATAGTATTGCTAAATGATGAAATTAAAAGCCTGAAGACGAAAAGAAATATAGCATACGGAGTTGGTATAGGTGGAACAATATTAGGAATTTTAGTTGCTATATTAGTTCATTAATGAAAAAAGTCATTTTTTTAATATAATATATACTTTACAAAAAAATCATAATTGAAAATGAAACACATTAGAACATTTGAAAGTTATCGTATTAGAAAGAATAGAGAAGAAATTATCAAAGAATCTGTTCTTCAAGTAAACGATATCTATAAAGTTAAGACAATGATTGATATTCCACAGTCATTAATCAATGCTTATGTGAAAAAAGTGAAAGATACTACAGGTAAAAATCTACGTCAATTTTTTGGTGATGTTGACATCGCTGAAGAAATTGTCAAATTCATAAATATGAACAACTTAGACGTTGAGAAACTACCAGGAAACGCACTTATGGGTGGAGCACAAGGTCAGGGACAAGCACAAAGTCAAGGACAAGCACAGGTTCAAACTGACGCTGAAGCTCAGACACAATCACAAGGTCAAGAAGAGGGACAAGGACAAGCTCAGGGACAAGGACAAGCTCAGGGACAAGGACAGGGACAAGGACAAGCTCAGGGACAAGGACAAGCTCAGGGACAAGGACAAGCTCAGGGACAAGCTCAAGGACAAGCTAAAGAAGAAGAGTTTGAAGAACCACAAGGTCAAGGACAAGCTCAAGGTCAAGCACAAGGTCAAGCACAAGGTCAAGGTCAAGCACAAGGTCAAGCACAAGGTCAAGCACAAGGTCAAGCACAAGGTCAAGCAGAGGGTCAAGGTCAAGCACAAGCCCAGGGTGAAGAAGAAAAACTTCCAGAAGAAGAGGAAGAAGAAGAGGAAGAAGCTTAAAAATTACCACAGATATACTTCAAAACCCATCAGAAATGATGGGTTTTTTATTTAATATATAATTTATGAGATTTATTAAAACATTTGAGGCATACAACGAAGATACTCTTATAATAGTAGATGTGCAAAAATCATTTAGGAAGTTTTTTTCAGAGATGTATCTTAATGAATTAAAAAAATACTCTAAAAACTTCAATAACGTTTATCAAATATGGGACAATCACATTGATGGAAAAAACGTAGATAAAGAATACCTTTATGATATAAATCCAACAATTCCTATTCACGATGACCTGTTTTATTTTCCCAACCAGAAAGATATAATTGAAAAACGATACAATTATAAAGTCGATGCGGATTTCTACAAAAAGATTTTAGATTCTGATATTTACGAAGAGATTAGTAAAAAAGAAGAAGAGAAAACTCTTAAAAAGGGTGATGTCTTTCCAACAAAAGAAGGGACAATTATAACATTTATCAACAATAATCATGTTTGGTTTCATTGCCCAAAGAAGTTATATGAACTACTCATAGAATTGAAAGGAAGAGATGTCGTAATAGTAGGTGGTGCAGATTCAGAATGTTTAGAAGATATAGTTACTACAGCCGAAAGTTTAGATGTTAAGATAAAAAGAAATTATAAATTTATTTACACAGCTTCAAGTTGTCCTATAAAATAGATTAAAATATAGCAGCATTCACTTCATACCCAGCTATAGTAAAATCAACGGTCATAAACTCTTCATGTTTCTCAGGGTGGTCAAAAAAATTTACCTCAACTGTATACTCTATACCTTGAATTTCAGGTATGAATCGATTTATCTGTGATATGATATCAGATTGAACTGATTCAGCCGATAGCCGAGTTTCATGAAGTAATTCATATAAATCAGCACCAAGACTTGGCTCTCCAAAAACTTCACCTTTGTTGGTAAAAATTATCATCTCGTATTTCTGAATGATTACTCTAATCACGTCATCCTCTATGAGATCTAAGTCTCTAAATCTTGGATGACCTGGATAACCTATATAAAAATCTATGAAACTATTTGCCATAGACTTATATATTATATTAAATTATCTCTATATTTACCAATGACAGTCATAGCTAAGATGAGTGGGTCTGAAACTGATTCTAATTTTGAAGAATAGTCGGAAAGTATATAGTTGCACAAAAATAACTTTTCAATATCCTTACCATTTTCAATAGACCAATCTACAAAAGGCTTACCTAATAATTTAAATAAAACATCTATTTTCTCAGGTCCAAATATATTGTTTGTGAAGTGCCAAACTCTTTCATAGTCATAGCTATCATCATATAACATCTCATATAGTTCAGATTTGACTTTATTAGAAACAGAGGTATATTGACTTGATAAATGTCCAGTAGATAAGAAATTTTGTAATTCTACCATGATACTTCTAAAATCTGGAAATTTTTTAGTAATTATCGACACTAAATCTTCCTTAGTAACACTAGCGTTTTCTGAGGTAAGAATTACATTTTTAATTCTTTTGAACATTTCTTGTTTTAGATATCTCTCTTCACTGATGTCTAAACAATCAAAATTTATTTGAGGAATTCGTGATTTTATACCATCTGATATTTTGTTGATATGATTGGTAGTAATTATAAATCTTACATTTTTGTTATACTTTTCAATAAAGGCTTTAAAGGCATCTTGGAATTGAGCGGAAACTCTTTCAAACTCATCTAAAAAAATATACTTTACATCAGATTCGGTCTCCATCATAGGTGTATATTTACAAAAATCTTCAATTTGCGTCCTTAATATATCAATAGAAGTGAAGAGTGATGAATTTAACTCAAGAAACGGCTTATCTTTTGTATACTTACCTATCAATATTCTAGCTAAACTTGTTTTTCCTGTTCCATAGTGACCATAAAATATATAATTACCAGTAACTCCATTTTCAAAATGTTTTCTTATTCTAGGTAAGAGAACTATGTCATCTATAGACTTTGGCCTCCATTTTTCCCATAAAAGTAATTGATTGATTGAACTCATAAAACTTATATCAAAAAAAGTCAACAAAGTTAAAAATAAATGTAAGAGATGACTTTTTATATATAATTTATGATAGGAGAAAGATTTAATTTTGAAGATGTCTTCTTTAGAGATTTGACAGTTTGTGTTTTAGACACATTCGAGGGTCAAGTCAGATGGACAAATAGATTTTCATCAGGAGATGTTCCTGTAAACGTTCCATTCTACTACTCATTAACTGGGGATGAAAGGTTTTTACTTGATTCATTTGCTGATGATGTAGTTTCTGAGAATAGATTTGTTGAGCTAAACACTGATGAAATTCCAAGAGGTCACTTAACAATGACAGGATTCAACATCAAATCAGATGAATTTGCTAATCCAAATGTTTGGCTGAGAATGGTCGTTGAAAACGAAATTGAAATCAGAAAAGTTTTAGCTAAAGTCAGAGCAATTCCAATAACTGTAAATTACGAATTAACAATACTACTTTCAAGTGAAATTGATACATTTAAGTGCGCCCAAGCAATAATGGATACAATGTGGATTTACAAGTTCATGTATTTTGAACACAACTTCATGAATATCGACGCTGTTATCTTGATGCCAGATACTAACCAAATTGAAATGAGCAGAGAAAAAAATCTAACATCTGATAATAATATTAAATTAAAGGCATCATTTGAAGTTAGCACTTACTATCCAGCATTTAGAAAAGATAGAATAAATATGACTGGTTACCCAAGACAATACGGAACAGGTATGTCTGATTTGAACGGATTTCCAGTTGACGGTGGTTTCAGTGACTTATTTCCACAACCAGGTATTCCGAGAGACAGACCAGGTGCTGAGCCATGGAATTTTCCAAGTTCATCATCTTTAGGAGCAGCAGGCAGTGTCGGCGGAACAGAAACGACAGATCAAGGAGGAGTAAGGACTTCTCCAGAGACTTCAGATGGAACAGATCCAAACTATCCGGAAAATACCGGACCTGTATTTCCTGGGTCTCCGGTTCCACCAGGATATCCAATTGGAGCTACAACAAGTAGTTTCTTTGGAAGAAGCACACCTCTAGGTTCAGATCCATCTCAGAGAATAATTAATGGATCCTTTGCTAATGATCCAGACTATTATCTAATAGCTCCTAAAAGGACTAGATGGTTTAATAATATTTTACAAGCTAGACAAAAGGCAGCTACTCCACCGAGTAATCCAAATGCTGGCAATCCGGCTCCTGGTAATAATGGCGGGTCTAACCCACCTACAAATCCCAATCCAATCTAAAAATAAAATGGTAAAAATTGACTTTTTTGTCTTAATATATAGTTTAATAAAGAAAAAAAAATATCATAAATATGAAGAATCTTAAACTCGAGTTGTTTAATTTCAGAAAGAATCTCTCCCTTGATCAAGAAGAGATTTCTACTATAGTAGAAGGTCACATGAATGCTTGCAACGATCATTCTGAAAAGACTATCATCAATTCTCTTAATGAGAAACTTAAAGCCTATACATACGATAAGACTGTAAAATCTCTTTTAGAGTCATTAAATGATGATATGTCTAACTATGAGTTACTGTATGAATTGAAAAATCTATATAACGTATTAAACTCAAAAAATCAGGGTGAACTTTATCGCCAACCAATCAACGTTCTTCTACAAACAATTAATTTAGAGAACGATCAAGATAGAATGTCTAAAGTTTTGAACGAATTAGCGGTTTATGACTGGGTTCCTGAAATTAAATTGTTTGTTCATAATTTAACTACAACTCCTGAAAAAAGATCTAATCTTTTAAGTGGTGGTAAAGGTGAGTCAGTTTATTCACTTGTAGAATCTGTTGAAGACGGACACATTGCTTTGATTAGAGACTCTTGGTTTCTTTTAACTGAGAACTCAATTGAAAAAACTCTTCTTGAAACTCACGTAAAGGATGAAGAGGAACTTCTTAGCTTACGAACTTTAGAAACAGCTATGAAATACGCTTCAATCTCCGAAGATAGAATTAATTTCAGAATATCTGAATATTTAACTTTAGGTCTTTCAGTAGCTAAAAAAGGTGGAATATACATCAACGATGATGAGTTAAATGATGAGACAACACTAGAGTCTTTATTTTCTTCTCCAATCGTTCCAATTGTGAACAAAAACTTTTATCCTGTTTTATTAGAAGTATCTAAAAATTTGGACAAATTCGTAGAGTTAGATGTTGTTAAAAGAATTGGAAATTTGATAAACCCTTATTTAGAGTGTTATGCATTCAATTACAAAAACAACACTTACTTATACAGATGTGATGAAAGATATGGTAACTCATTCTTTAAGTATGAATCAGCATTGGAATTAGTAAATGAAGTTAGAAACGAATTAAATTATGACCTAACTTATTTCTATGAGAATAAACTTTCAAAAGAATTAGTAGTTAAGAGAAAATTAGAGGATAAAGAAAGAGAAATTACTTTAAAACTTGAAGATGTAAACTTCAACATAGATAAAGTAAACGGTTCAATTCAATTAATAGGTGAATCAGAAGTCTTAACAACAGCTCTAAAAAATCTAAAGAAAAGAGCTAAAGTTCTTACAGCTGAATTAGATGGTGTAAAAGAACTTCAGTATAAAGAAAGAATCAAATTGTAAATACAATTTTTATAACAGAAACCCTCTTAATAAGAGGGTTTTTTTATTTATAAACTTTTTTATTAAATTAATATATAACATGAAAGTTAATAGCTTCAGAGTTTTACTCTCAAAAAAAATAAGCTATATGAATGTATTTAAATAACAAAGACCTCTACGTAGAGATAATCGTATCAAAAGCGCAAGGAAAACTAACAAGAAACGCAGAAAAGATGCTAGAGCTACTAGCTAAGAAAACAATCAAAAAAATGAGATACTGGTCAAACGACGATAAACTAGACTGCTATCAATCAGGTCTACTAGATATGTTCCAAAATTGGTATAATTTCAATGAAGAAAAATCAGTAAACGCCTTCGCTTACTTTACAGAGGTATTTAAAAGAGGAATAGCTAAGGGATTCAATGAATTATATAAGAAAAAGGGAGACAATGATAATTTAATTAAACTATTATCAATAGAAGGAAGCAACGACGGCCAAGGACTCCATTCAATCTAAAATATAAAATAAATAAAAAAACCACTCATAAGAGTGGTTTTTTTATTAAGTAGGAATACTAAAATGTTTCTTCTACAAGAACGGTCGTCAACATTCTATTAGAAACTAAATATGGATCACAATTGGAAGCTGGTCTTCTATCTTCAAAATAACCTCTACCATCAACTTGTGCTTGTGCTGGAATTCTAATAGAAGTATCTCGTGTGCTGTAACCATAGCTAAAATCATTAATTCCGGATGTTTCATGTGCACCGGTCAGTCTTTCTTCATTATGCAATCCATAGACTTCAATGTGTTGGATATGGTTGTTTTGCAATTTTTCCATAGATTCCATTATTACATCAATACCACCAGATTGCCTCATATCTTTAGTTGAGAAATTTACGTGACAACCTGTGCCATTCCAATCACCTTTAATTGGCTTTGGATGTAAAGATACATTCACATTGTGTCTTTCAGCGACTCGTCCTAAGATATATCTTGACATCCAAAGTTGGTCTGAACCATTTAGTGAAGTAACTGGACCAATTTGATATTCCCATTGTCCCAATAATACTTCAGCATTTATACCTGAAATATCAAGTCCTATCTCAATACACTTATCCATGTGTTCTTCAACGATTTCACGTCCAATAACTGTATCAGCTCCGATTCCACAATAATAGTCTCCTTGTGGACGAGGAACTATACCAGGTTCAAATCCTAGTGGTAAACCAATACCTTCACCAAAAGGTGTTAGTGGTTTGTGCGTAAGAGTATACTCTTGTTCCCAACCAAACCACGGAGAGTCTGTCTTTGACAAACTATCAATTCCGAGTGATTTGACCGTCTCTTGTAGTTTTCTTCTGTTATTCGATTTGTGTGGTGTTCCATCTGGATTCAATACCTCACAAAGAACTAATTTATTAGGAACTCCTCTAAATGGATCATCACATACAAAGACAGGTTTCAGAAGACAATCTGTATTCTCGCCTTTACCTGCTTTAGCCTGTAAAGTTGAACTACCATCAAAAGACCACATTGAGTAATTTTCAACATTGTTATCTAATGAAGTCTCTTCAGAGACAATTTTTGTTTTACTTCTGAGTTGTTGGGGCTCAGACCCGTCTAACCAAATATACTCTTGTTTAATTTTCATAAAGTGTTTTTTTTATTTTATATATTTTTGAAACAAAGTTGAGTTTGTTCCATATATTTGTAATAACAAAAATTATGAACTTAGCACTAATACAACTTTGGGAAAACTTTGAAGACAACTCTCATCAATCTGATGGTTGTTCACTACATATTGATTTAACACATAGAGATAATTTCATTAAAAACGAAACTGATACTGAACTACCAGTTGGTCTTCCTTCAGAAGTTCACTTATCAGACTCACTCTGGAATATTCTACAGAATCAAGGTAGCATTAGATTATCCGAAATAGAAATGAATAATTTAATTGGATTAACTGACATTACTTCATTATGATTCTAAAAATACTGTCGTTGTTTTTTTTACTAAACAATTTATACTACATCTTCAACTACAAAAGGTTAGACGAGCCTTTCAAAATGAGAGATGAGAATAAAAAATTAGATTTACTTCATTACATTCTTAAGGTTTTATATTTAGTATGGTTGTGTATACTAGTCTTTATACAACAATCTTTACTAATTTGGATACTAATCTCTATAATCACTTTAAGAATACCAGTCTATTATACAAATAAACGGTCGTCAATTGTATATCACAGATTAGTTCCAATACTAAACATTATTATTCTGATTCTTTATCTTTTTTCTTAAAGATTGAATTTTTTTAGATGGTCTTCTGTTATGATTATAAACTCATATCCCTTTAAACTACACCAATTTATCATAGTTTCCCACTTTTGCTTATTCTTATAAGCCATTTTTAAATCATATTCAAAGTTTTTGAGTTTTTTTCCTTTATTCTCAGGAACTGTTAGTCTTCCTTCATTCAAAGCCAGAACCATATTATACTCTTTCATAGGTTTGACTTCGACTACGACTTGTTTTAAAACACCAGACTCTAATCTCATCTCATAATAGAAATCAGGATAGTAACAGTGCTCTTTAACTTTAGTATCACCTTTATCAAAGTGTGTCATTTGATAAGGTATTCTCATACACTCAGCTCCCCATCTAGATATCTTTTCGTTATGGTCTAACCAAGTCATTATTTTCTTTTCCCAAGAACTTCTAAAATAAACTCCGCCATTACTGTTCAGTTTTAGAACTTTATCTTTATTTTTCGGAATATAATTACCTTGATTATAATTGCTGTTATTTGGTTTAGAATTCAACATAATACATAATATGATTTATTTTATATATAAAATAAATCAGAATCTTATGGGGGAACTATACGAAAGACTTAAACTTAACAGACTTGTAAAAGCAAATGATATTCCAAACTATTTTAAACAAAATTGTTTAGAATTTTATCAAAGATACTTCAAAACAGATGATTATGTAAAACTAACTCCTCTAAAAAATATAATTAAAGGCCAATTCTTTTTTTTTCACTACTTAGATGATTCTAATTGGGTTAAATGGTCTCCTGTTTTCGTAGCAGATGTGAAACAATACGGCACTCAGACTATATTACTTTGTGTTAATTTTAATTTTTTACCACTTGAAGTAAGAGTTGCTATTTTTGACAAATATATTACAGAACAAGATTTTGAAAAGTGCGAAAGACTAAAAGGAAAACACTTCATCAAGGTTAAATTCGAACCAATGTATAATGAGTTAAAAAGGATGAGACTTGAATATTGTCTTATGGAATATAACGCCATTCAAATCGTCAAAGCTCATAGAATACATTTTTCACTTCTTCCACAATTCTTATATTCACAACATCCGAAAAATAAATATGATCCAAAAAAATTGATTCAAATTTGGAAAAAGAAGGCAGAAACGTCTGAACAAAGAGACAACGAAATGTCACAACTGACAATTGATGATTTGTATGATTTTAATAAAGATTTTACTCAAAAGTTTTCGGTCTTAGAAGGACATATAAAAAGAATTAGAGCAAGTATTGAAAAATACGGAGGTGGTCAATAAAATAAGTTATCTAAATTTAAATCTCTATAGACTCTGCTAGTAATATCACCAAGATTTGAGTCTTGTAATTTATCTAAATTTTTAGAATTTGAATCAATTTCAAAGTCTTTCAAGTTATCTAAATTTTTGTTATACCACGAGTAGAAAAAGTCACAAGCAGTTTCAATAACTTCTTCATAAGAAACAGAGTCGGATAGGTGATAATTACAAAATAAAATCTTGATATCAAACGGAAATTGATTGTTAATACCATCATATTGTTGTATATCAAAATTTATCTCAAAGGATTTATTCCAGTTCAATATCGGATTAAAGCCTAATTTTTCAATTCTATCTAAATGATCAATCATTTTTTAAATATTTTATTAAGCTTATACTCTCTTTTATCTTCTACTGTAGTTGGTTCAATGAGAAACTCACCATCACAAATTTTTATATTCCATTTGTTGCCAGTAATACTATCACGTATAACAAGTTTCTCAACTACAACAGAGCCATCAGACTCTACAACAAGTGAATTAGAACCAGCCGCAGATACTTTAAATAGATCGTCATCTACAGAATAGATTACTGAATTATTTTTATATTTTGATGCCATTGTCAGGATTATAATTCATAATTAACAATTCAACACCTTTAGCTTGTTCTGTTTTCAAATCAGAATTATTTCCACCTTGAGCGGAACTTCTAAAAACTTCTTTTTCAGTCCATACGTATTTATCTTTAGGTAATAACTCTTCTAAAAGTGGAAAATAATAGTATGAAAGTGACCAACGACACTTAGTCGTTTTAAGTAGCTCAAGTAATCTTCTGTGAGAAGCAGGTCCAAATACTCCATCTTTATCAGCTCCATACCAGAATAATCTTTTCGCATCATCTTCACCTTTAGCCTCATCAAAACGAGCATAAGGTGGATCTAAATATAAATATGTATCTTCAGAATCATATTTATTGATTAGTTCTTCGAAATCGATGTTCAAAAAATCAGTTATAGATTGAAGCTTTTGAGTATATTTGTTTTTCTTTAGTTTGTCAATAAGAACCTCTAATTTTAAACGGTCTTTATCTTTTTTATAACCATTAAAACCAGCACCTCTTGGATATACAGAATTATGAGCTGATGTAATGAGAAAAGCATAAATAGCAGCTTTTTCAAAATCTCCAATTTCAAAATTCATATCGTCTAGAAAGTCATTCTTTTGGTAATCTTTATAAATTCCTTTATAAAAATCCCATTTTTTAAGAGGATCTGTATCAGTTGTGAACAGCAATGTATTTTTAAGATTTTCTAAGTAAGGCAAGAATTTTTCAGGTTCAGAAGCACACTTATATAAGTTCACCTGGTGTCGATTTTTGTCATTGTAAATGACTGTATCAAATTTTAGTCGATCGTCATCCATATACGTTCCCATTGAACCAGAGAAGGGTTCTAGATATGTTTTGATTCCTGTTTTAGGAATTTTAGTATTGATTAATTCTTGAAACACTGAAGAACTTTTTCCTCCAAAATAACTTACTACTGCCATACTTTTTTTAATTGTTTATTCTTTTATTGATGTATTATTGTTTTGTTGAGAAAGTTCTGTTCTAATTCTCATTAGAATCTTACCTAAGTAATTTAATCCACCATTACCACACTTTGGACAAGAGCAAGAACCCCAGAAATTATCATGCCAATTATTACCTTCAATTAGTTGTAATTCACCAGTTTCTAAGAGGTCTTGTGCTAGTTTTTGATTTTTAAACTTTTCTCTAATCCCCCATTCCATAAATCCAAGTTTTTTCTCTTCCCAATCACTTCTGACCTTAACGACTTTACCGACCTTTTTAGCATCTGACGGATCTTTGATTCTAGCGACTAATTCTCTAAAATCAGGAGCAGTATAATAAACACCATCGATAAACTGCATTCCAGTGACTTTTAAAGCAACGTAGTAGTGCTCAACACTCGGATATGTTATGCCTTTATGTTCTATTTCACATGGATAAAAATTACTTAAGAAAACATATCGACCACGAAATGAATTGATATAACTCATACTAAATATATCAAAGTATATTTAAAAGTTTAATAAATCTTCCAATCAGTGATGTGATAAACTCCTCTTTCATCTTGATAAACTTTATTATCATTTTCAAAGAAATCTGTTTTCAAAACATCATCAACTGTCTTATCAGAAGTTTCTTTCTCCAAATCTAATTCTGGTTCTAATATTTCTTGTTCATATTTGAAATCTTCATATAGCTTTATCCATTTCATAGTCAATATTAATTTTTAAGTATAGGAATTAAAACTTCTTCTACAAATTGTTTCATATCTTCAACCGATATTGTATCTAAAGTATCTTTTGGAGTATGACAGTTAAATAATAGTTTGAAATCTAAGTAGGTATTATCATCCCATTTGACAATTGATTCTTCTTTATTCTGAGTAGGAGGTAGTGGATTTATAACAACCGAGTCTATACCATTTCTTCTAAAAATCATAGAATCGTTAAATGGTGTTTTAACAATTGGACAATCAAAAATAGATTTGATATGATTAGTTAGATTACCAGGATAATCACCTATGAAAAAGTATTTTCCTCCTTTACCAGTAAGTTCCAAATTTAATACCCATTCAATATTTCCAAAAAAACCATCATTTATCAATTCAGAACATCTTTGAGACCCTAAACCACCAACTTCTTCACCATCTAATAAAACAACTGTAATCTCAGGCATCAATTTTTTTATCATAATAGCATTAATAACAGACGCTGAGTTATCATTTGCATTATCTATATCAGGATTCACGATATCATGATGAGCAACTACCATTCTACTTGAGTTACCACGTAAGACTATATTAAAACAATTTGATTTACCAGCTCGAAATGTGTCTAATTTCCATTCTATTCCAATAGAGTCAAGTAAATTAGTAATGTATTGAACTCTTGGAGTAGGTTCTAAACCATTTTTATAAACATTACCGATATTTCTAATGGAGCAGAACTCATATATCTTATCATACATAGTGTATATATAAAAAAACCCACTTAAAAAGTGGGTTAATCTTTGTGGAGATGACGATGTACTGCCCATCGTGTCTTCCCTAGCTAACAATAATTATTCATTCACAGGCTTAGAAAGTTTCTCTAAACTTACAAAGTAGTTAGTTGAACAACCCATCACTCTAACAATTCTGGTTTCACATTTTAAACTGTGTGATTCAGCTGGAGAATTTTTGCGATAAGCTTAAAAGATTAAACTACTGCTAGCTCTTCTACCTTAAGCATGTTGTTTTGTAGCGCCGCTACTAAATCTTCACGGGATGCTACTTCATTTGTTTTGCCATTTACGACTTTTGCCATCTAATTTATTAGTCGGTTACTTGACCATCCGACACCTGCATAATTACC
>JACCDO010469458.1_pt1 | contig 31090 bp, 34 predicted proteins | sample 7446101 | NCBI WGS metagenome assembly JACCDO01 (sample SAMN15323440, study PRJNA562643) | freshwater metagenome | isolation source: river surface water | place: USA:Blue River Watershed | collected 2017-08-16
CCATCATAGCATCCATATCATTTTTGAACTTCTCAATTGTTTTATCTGCATCATTTGGTGTAAGTTTTAATAATGCTATCTTGCTACTATCAAATTGACGTAACATCATATCCACTCTTTTAAAAATAAGACTACTCTTAGTTTCCAGTTCCTGCATATGCTGCTTTAATAGGCTGTTGATATTGTTGCTCTCAGAGGATACTGGGCATTTCATAGAGCTGAAATAGCGCTTGAAAGTTCCCTTAGCTCCAAGACAGTACTCACTTTTAAGGACTGTGTGAATAATTGCCAGAGCCGCTAACTGCACTGTTTTGAAGTTGACCAATGACTCCTTAAAGTCTTTGCCAAACTTAATCAACTCCGCACGTAACTCATGCTTCAATGCCTCCGTAAACCCAAGTGCAGCCTGGATCTTGTCTTTCGCATTCTGACTTGTAGATATCTTCTGATTCAATCTAGCTCCAGCACGACTTACAATTGTAACGATGTTATTAATACCATTAATAGTACTGTTAACACTATTACTGGTTAGAGCAATCGAGGAGCCCATCGCACTAGACACTGCATCAATACCTTGAGTAGTTACATCAGCACTTGCACTCATGGCGGCGGTACCCACCTTTTGACTTGCATTGAGAGCTGACTTTGAGAGTGCAGCAGTGGTGGCGGCGGCGGCCTCAGTAATTTCCCCTGCTCTCTTCTCAACCTCTAATGCAGTCTTTGCTGCTATTCTTGCAGTGCCTGATGCATATATCCCTGCAGTTTCAGTGAGCTCGGCAGCGGTTTTTGCGGTTGCAGAGGCTACACGTCCAGTTCCCTGAACAATATTTGCTGTGGTTTTAGCAGCAGCGGACGTTGCACGACCAGCCTCTGCAACAACATTTTTTGTAGTATTCAGTGCAATACTCGTTATCTCGCCAGCTGTACTAGCAGCTTTTTGAGTGACATTAAGGGCTACATCAGCCATCACACCAGCAGTCTCAATTGTTTTTAGCGTTGTATCACGGCCAACATTAACAGATTTATCAGCAATCTGTACAGTTGCATCTAGTGATTTCGCCGCCACCTTTACAGAGCCAGTTGCTGCATTGCTCAGTGAGGCCATAGCCTGTCTGAGATTACTAGAACCTGCACCACTATCAGCTGTTGGTGTAACCGTTGCTGGAACATTTGATGTGGCTGGGACATTTGCTGTGGCTGGGATATTTGCAGAAGCTGGAACATTAGATACAGGTGCTGCTGGAACATTTTGACCGGAGGCACGATGTATAGGATTGTTCATAGAGAATGTAGTGGAATTATTGTTTTTTCGTGTTTTATTCAGCCTACTTTTATTAAAAAGCGGATTGTTCTTAGAAAAAGGGGCTATTTGTGGTTGATTTTTATATTTTACATTACGCAATGTTAATCCAGCAACCATCTACACTATTATTAGATTTTTACCAGGTATTATCATTCCGCTCCTCGGCAAACTCATCTTGATGTTGGTCATTATACTCGTATGTATGATCCTCATAGCTGTAGCGGTCATCATCCTCATCTTGATAGACCTCACGACGGAAGATATCAGACCTACTCGGATTAAAGGTGGTGTATTGGCGTCGCTGCTCAGCAAGGCGTGCAGCCTCCTCCTCTTGCCGAGCCTTCTCGGCAGCAGCTGCGGCCTTCTCCTCAGCATCTTTCTGAGCCCAGTCAGCAGCAAGTGCAGCAGCGGTCACAGTAGAGGAGCCCCATGCCCCTTTCTTGGAAGCTGAGGTGGCTACTGTACCACCCAGCGCAGGGAACTGCTTATCTGATTCAAAGTTCAGCTTCTCCTCAATCTTAATACCATTAGCTGCCGCTGCCTTAGCTGCCCATGGATTAGAGGCAATTGTCTTTTCATCAATGGTCTTATTCACTGTAGTAGCAGGACGGCGACCAAAGAGGGAACTGTTAGTTGTTGGTTGCTCTTGTGTCCTGAATGTTGGTGAAGGAACGGAAGATTCATTGTTGCGATTGCTCATAAACTTGCTGGCGTAGGACATTTCTAGTGATTGGCTTACTAAACAGTTAGGGGAATCTACACCTCAAATTTTGCGACCGTTACATATTTTGTATTAAAGCAAGTATCACTAATATGGTAATAGGGATGCTGTACGTAAAGCCAACAGGTGGCCTATGTAACTATCTCCGAGTCACCTTTAGTTGGCTAGCAAAGGCCAGGGCAGCCGGTGATAAACTGACAGTTGTATGGGAGAAAACAGCCGCATGTAACGGGTACTTTGAAGAGATATTTGAGCCCATAAAAGATTTAACAGTTGTACACTGGACAACAAAACCATTAAACTATGAGGGATGTATGCCGTGTGGTGATTACAGTTTAGTCAAAGAGTTAGTACCAAAGATACCGTTAGGGGTTATTACTAAATGGCCTTTAGCTATACATGTAAGGGGAACAGACTTCGGTGAACCCACTCTAGCCCCTTTTTGTAGATTTATAGAAGAGCAGGAGTGTGCGGTGTATTTGGCAACAGATGATGCTATTATACAGCGACAGCTATTGGATAAATATCCAAATAAAATTAGGGTTAATGAAATTATTAAAAAGAGTGATGCTCTGCGATTAACAACTCTTAGACAAGCAGTAATAGATATCTATACATGCGTTGCTGCTGACAGATTCTTAGGAACAAAAAATAGTTCATTTACAGATATTATTACATTACTCAGAAGTGATTAATGGCTCTGGTACAAGACGCTTATTTCTCAGGCGCCCCTTATATTTACCTAGTGTACCATCCTCTTTCCGTTCAAAGACCCGTTGCTCTTCGGCATCATAGAAATGTGTTGAGGAGCCGAATATTGTTGGCTTAACCTTTATGCGAACAACATTGGCGATTTCAATTGGAGATTCAATGCTTTCAACAACTGTAGCGAAGATTGTCTTAGTTGGTGGCAATGCCTGTTGTGGCGACTTCAATAGATGGATAGGCTTCTTTGGAGGCATCTCCTCTTCTTCTACAGCCTTCTTACGCTTTACTTTTAAGGTGCTAACGGGCTCGCCCAATTCAGGGAGATCCAGAAGCCGATGCCATTCGCCATCACGACAAACCCTGCAGGCGGCATATCCATTTGTACTACCCCCTTTGCAGTCATTGACAAATCCAGAGGGGCTAGTATACTGTTTAGTGGGGTCAATTGTACTTACTAGAATACCATTAGTGTATGTTGCTTGCCATATCTGGCCATTGGCTTGATTGTATTGTACGAGTTCCCCCTCGTACAAGATTGCGCTTAACTGTCTGCGGGGCATCAGGTTACTCATCTTTTGCAGAGCAGGTTGCGTCAGTTTTTTGGTCATTGTACACCGTTAATGTTCGTGCACTGGGGTCTGATGTCTTAGACCACATAGGCATCCAAAAGTAGGGGACAATATGCGAACAATTAGGGTAAATGTTCTCAAAGATGGATCGATAGTATGCCTGCTCTGGGGTCTTTGGTTGTAAATGTCTGTATTCCTGGTGCTCTATGCTTGGTACACGGTCGGCAATCTCCTCGTACCAGGCCTTTGTTTGTCCGCTAACACCATCACTGAACGCCTCCTTCTTACGCCAAAGAACTGCATCAGGTAGCAGGTTAGTAGTCTCAAACGCCTTGCGTAAAATCCATTTCTCGGGCTGCTGGCCTTTAATAGGCTGTCTAAGAGTAGTGGCAATCGCTTTAGCGGTTGCAACAAACTGGCGGTCTAGAAAAGGGGTACGTGGCTCCAGGCCATGGGATGAGATGCTTCGGTCAGATCGCAAGACATCATACATATGAATATCTTTCAATAGTCTTGTTGTCTCTAGTTCAAACTCTAGGGGGGTTGGGGCATTGTAAAAATAGAGATAGCCTCCTAGAACCTCATCGCTACCATCACCATTAAACACGACCTTACAGTCACTGAGCTCCTTAATAGCCTTTGCAACATTCCAGTTACCGACGGAGGCACGCACTGTGGTTGTATCATACGACTCAATAGCCTTAATCACCTCTGGAATAGACTCAAAGAACTGATCTGGGGTCTTAATAATCTCGTGGTGGTCTGAGCCAATATGCTCTGCAACCATTTTCGCATAGCGTAGGTCTTCAGACCCTTCAAACCCAATAGAGAATGTTTTCAATGGTGGTGCACCGACGGCCTTCAGCTCTCGCTGTACAAGGGCAGCAATAAGAGAGCTATCTACGCCGCCACTTAATAATGCTGCGACAGGACGCTCTGTCATTAGACGTTTCTTAACAGCGTTCTCGAGTGCTACTCGAATTGCCAGTGTAGCCTGCTCCTGTTCAAGAGGAATTTTTAAGAAGGGGGTCTGATGCCAACGCTGCTGGTTAGCAACACATGATATATTATCGACATTGAGGAATGTACCAGGAGATAACTGCCGCACAGTAGCTAAGTCAGCAATCCCTACCAAACCCTTCAACTCACTCGAGATTACTAGGCCACCATTTGCGTCATCGGCAATAAAAAGGGGGCGGACACCATAAGGGTCACGTGCAATAAAAGTACGTTTGAGTTTAGTGTCAACCAGAACAGTGGCAAACACACCATCAAGCGCCGCCCAAACCTCATTACCAATTTGCTCATATAACTTAGGAATAATCTCACAATCGCTGCCTGTTGTCATTTCAAGTGAAAACTCCTTTGCTAATTCTCGGTAATTGTAGATTTCACCATTAGTGATAGAATATATACCATTATGCTCCATGGGCTGCATACCAGCCTCACTCAAACCGTTAATTGCAAGACGTGTAAAGCCGAGTACAATATTAGGCGTGACCTGAACAATTTGTGTTCCCTCTGGTCCACGATCATACAGGCGTTGAACATAGTTCTCATAGTTTGCTGCCTCAATAGGGGTTTTACTGATATACGCCCAAATACCACACATAGCTAAAAGTTATATAGAATGGGCGCCTTAAGCAAGCCCAAATAAGGTAGTAGAATGCCAAGACCCGTTAAAACACGAGATGAACGAGTTAAGGAGGGCTTAAAGATAATTAAGAAGTTGTTGGATCTTGGAACAAGTGCTGGTGGTACTATGAAGGATAATTCGGGATTTCAGGAGGTGGCGAATGCAATACGTAGGTGGATTGAGGATGGATTGGCGGTGCACATTAAGGGTATTAATTTCTATCCGTATGATCGTGAAGGGGAATTGATTTTGCCGCAGCTAGCTGGCGTTGAGCCGACAATGGTTTTGCGCCTGGTAAAAAACTGATGGTTTAGGGGTGTTTGAATGATGGTAACATGACCTCCCTCAAGACGATTAAGATACAGTTAGAGTGCAGTATATGCACTGAAGCCTTTAAATGTGACGATGAGCTGACTATTATAGAGCCGTGTAATCATCACTTTCACGACCATTGTTTGAAAACCTGGTTTGCCACAAAAACCGAATGTCCAATGTGTCGTTATCCCATACTCACGGCCTATCAAAAAGAGAGAATATTACGGATGTGTATATTGAATCGTATTGCAAAATGGTTTGATAATCAGGCACTTTATCTAGAGGTGTGTGAAGAGATTAGGCATATGTTAGAGGAGTTTGACATTGATGCAATTGGATTTAATATGAATGCGGGCGTTGATTTGAACTTCAGAGATTCTGTTGTGGAAGAGGTGCTGAAATTGAAGAATGAGCTTGTTCATCTACTCAATGTCAGTGACTCTGCAAACTTCCTGGAACATCCCTTGATAGTTCCATACAACAAAAAAGCACATAGATATGTACCATTAACACAACTTATTAGGCGCCATCCAAAACCTGTAGGGGTTATTGGTGGGCTAGTAAATATGGGGAAAGCCTTATTGGGAATGGAATATTAATGCTCCGACTATTAATTATTTTCTATATTTTATTAGTAATGAATAATCAAAATATTAAGAGGCTGGTTGAATCAAGAAAGAATCCTTTATTGCGTACTTTAAACAACAATATTGCATGGGGCTGGGCACACATTCATAAACGTATTCCTGAGCATTATATAAAAATGGCAAACAACGACCCTAATGGATATGGGATGCATGAATATATGGCCGAGGTTGAGATGGAGATTGCTAAATTTTTGAGATTAGGTCGGCGTATGAACCTATCAGAAGAGGCCAAACAGTATGTTGCTGATACAATGCGTTGGAAGGCATACCAGATGATTAAAGGTGCTCCAAAAGGTGGCGCTAGAGTCAATAGGCGTAGACGAACTGTTAAGAGGCGCAGAAGTCACTCTAGTAGATAATACAGACATCGTCATATTTTACTGCAGTACTACTTACAAGTAGAGTATGGTCTTTGTCGGGTCTAGTGAAATGCTTCGTGTAAATATTATAAACAATAGTACCTACACGATGCTCAGGCATGCGCAAATCATTGAAAGGGCGACCATCACGGATATGCCAGAAGATACGAGTGCGTGGCATAACATGTGTAATCTCCATACATGCGGATATATACGCTAGTCGGTGCTCAAATGATGGATTGGTGCTATCAATAATACAGCTTTTACCTGCAGCCCACGCCTTCTTCAAGGTTGAGAGTACCTTTGCCTTAGTGCCAAGCGTATCCTGATTTATCACATCATATCCCATTGGTTCGTAATAACGAGATGTGGTTGATTTTCCTGAGCCTGGATTACCAACCATAATGATGAGCTCTTGTTCAAGGGAGGGGGCAGGCAGAATACATTTAGGGATTACTTCATCAGGGGTTTTGAAGACAGCGCCGATAGTCTCTGCGAAGAGCTTATCTGAGTCAGCCCATCTGTAAGCTGGGTATGGATGGTCTTCTCCTGCAGCGTCACCGACGAAATACACCTCCTTCAGCGCCTTATGAGTTGTCCCAAGAATATCAAGGAGGGATTTGTAAATCTTTTTATTGGGCTTTCTATATGAGGAACCCTTACCGGTAGCGACCATCTGAATCACGGATGGAAGCTCGGTCTCCAGCTTTTTGAACTTCTCTTTGGCGCCCCCATAGTTTGACCAATCGGCCTGATTACTGACAATAGCAACAACTGCACCAGTGTCCTCCAGTTGCCGCACCATCTTCTTGATATCACCAAAGAAGACAATATCGTTGCACTTATAGGGGTTACCATTAGGGTTGGCAGTCAGGGTTCCATCTAGGTCAAACATCCAGAGGATTTCAGGCTTGAGGGGAATGCCGCTCGGTACATAGGTATACAACTCACTGTTTGTGGCTTCCATATTTATTGGCTTGTTACTTGCATACTGGAACTTTGGCTAATCATTTTTTCTCGGGTTAAGGATATTACAGTTAAGGATAGTAGATTATGCGTCTTGGTGCTGTTGTAACTGCTGTTAATGACAATCCGGTTTACTGGCGGTTTATCCCTCTATTTATTAAGCAATGGAAGCGACTCTTCCCCGAAGTTGGAGTTCATATTATTTTTGTTGGAAAGGAGTTGCCCGATATATTAAATCCATGGTCAGCACATATCACTGTATATGAGCCACCTTCGGGAATGAACACAGCATATGTAGCCCAGATTATTCGTCTGGCTTGGCCGGCTCTTATTAAGACTAACGAACTTGTGATGATTACTGATATGGATATGATTCCCATGAGCAGACATTACTATGATGCTGCCGCTCGCTGGATTATGCCATATGAGATTGCCTCGTTGAGGGCACCAGTTAATGAAAAAGAGTATGCTATGTGCTATATTGCAGGGCACCCTAACAGTTGGTCTGAAGTGTTTGGTATTCGGAATAAAGAGGATATTGCTGAATTTTTATTACAGCATTACAATAACGATTATGATGGGCGTCATGGAGGAACCGCCTGGACAACTGATCAAGAGGTTTTGTACCGAGCACTGAAAGTGACTTCAGTACCTTTAAGAGTGTTTCATGATAGTGAAATTGGTTATATGCGACTAGAGTTCTGGGACTTCAACTTCAATAAGGATATACTTAAGTCTCTTATTCATATGAGCAATATTTATAGTGATTGTCATTTAGCGGCTGTTGCATGTCCATGGTCAGGTGAGGATATATTGGATATATGTAACTAGAATGGCGGCGCAGGTGGCATCAACAGTTATAGGTGGTGCGGTCTCCTCGGCAGTGTATACAGCAGTACAGACTACGGGGGAGTTAAGTGGGTTAGGATTGGGACATGGTCTCCGACTTGGGGGTTCAGTCTTAGGGGCGGCGGCCGATTGGGCGTTTGGTCGTGGTGGGGGTGTGATAGCAGCTGCAGGAACGGTTGGTGCGGACATTGTACGGCCGGCTGTATCTAAGGCTGGAATTGTAGCGGCTGGGGGAACAGCAGCTGTTGTTGGCGGGGCAGCTGGGCTGCTGGCGTATACTACAATTAAGGGATTGGAATATGTTGGGGGAGCTGTATATGAGTATGGTAAAAGTTTAATTAATTATGAGCCGTTACCGCCCGTGGAAAAAACTATTAGTAAAGTAGAGAAGGATGAATAATTTAGAGGCATTAGAGATAACTGAGGTGCCTGTTGAGATGGTTGAGCCGATGACTGTACAGGCGTATGGTAAAGAGAGACCTAGAACCCCTTTAGGTCAACTTGCACGTGGTCGTACAAGTAGAACTGTTAGAAATAATATGCGTGGAATAAAATTTCATGCCGAAACTGAACGTGCACCGATTGCGATCGTTCCAAATATAAGACAATATGCTAAACATGCTACACGTAGTGTGAGTCCGCCTGCCCCTTTGAAACGGGCATTTGGTGGCCGCCTTACTGCGAGAAGAGCATCGAGGCACGGCCGCCATAAACACGGAAGACGTTATAGGTCTCGGCATACACGTAGATAGTGTATCTTGGAACCTGCATAGGTGCTAAACAACCCCGCTCAGGTGCGATCTGTAATCGCAGCTCAGCTCGTTTTAATTTATCTAAGTTCGCCTCACCATTATGAATTGTAACTGCAGTTTGCCCTAAGCCAAACGGCAACACATACATGTAGCGATTGACCCATGGACTTTTAGGGAATAATGTACCTGGTATTAATGAACGGAAGAGTGATGGAGCCTGTGCAACCCATCTATTGTAATTACCTTCATATACAAAACTGAGTGAGGTTATAGGCTCGGAATCACGAAGGGCGAATGCGGGAATGAACTTTGAGGGGGCTGATGCAACTTGTGCTGGGTCTGTTGATGTGAGACCAACTGCATTTGGCCACCATGGAGCATATGGAACTCCCGCCCCTGATAGGTCTCTGGTACAAAGGAAATATGCATTGTAGTTCGGTGCCTCTGACCTTTGCGCCATGAAATAGAGGACTCTGCACGGGTTAGGTACTCTTATGGGGATGTTGACCTGTGGTACACCTTGAGTATCAAATGGCTCAATTATGTAATGCTGTACAACCGGTACCTGTATATCGGCAAGTCTGTAACGATTAGCTTCGGGTTTGTCGAGGTAGACATATTCAGCGAGTATGTATGTATCACCTAAATGTATATCACGAGCGGGTGGCATTAAAAATCCAGGAAGTCCGCTCCACTTTTTTGTAGCGTCTTCAGGGTCAAGACCCTCTATAATCTGCCCACCACTGTCTTCTACATATAGCTGGGCACCACCAATAGGCCACAACTGCCCACCCTCTTCACAAAACTCTTGACTTACATTTATGGAGCGACTTTCAGTATAATATACTGAATTAAGTCCACGAAAAGTCATACGTAACTGTACTAAATCGGCGGCAATTGCATCTATAGGTAGTGCAGCGGCCGAATCACCACGAGAAAACCAGTGTGGAATTGGTACACAGACTGTCTTCGTGCTCGAGTAGCCTGTGCTCGAGCTCGAGTAACCGGCGTCGAGCCGGCCGATCAGATTGTTGACAGCTGGAACCTTTTCAAGGGGTGTGTTGAATTCATCGAGGATCTCGAGCAATCGACTGTCGAGTACATCTAAGGTGTCGCCTGCAATATTGAACTCCGATCTCTGTAATAATGCATGACCAATAGAGTTTGTCCAACCAAACTTCGGGGCTACCTGTGATGCTCCGGCGGCCACTTGCGCCTGTTGTTGTATCGTGGAGATATCAGGCAGTGTACTTACAAGAAATAAGCGTGTAATAAAATGCCCCTTCCGTAAAAGTGTACAGTTACAGGTTTTTCCAAAGTCGGGTACCTGACTGAAATCAAGACGTACCCATTGTGTTGTCATACGTCCGGCCTTTAAGAAGATTTTTAGGTATGGTTGGATTGTAATTTGGATTGCCTTATTGTAGTTTATTCGAGCATCTTGAAACCCATTATTAAGTGGCCGGAGCAGAGTGCCAATCATGTCTGATTGTTATTTAGTTAAGTTCTTAGACTATAATAGATATGGGACGCACTACTCGTAAGGTAAACGCATTTACAAGAAAGATGAAGGCAACTAAGAGAGGTCGTGCAATTTTGCGGAGACGTCAATTAAATAAGAGAAAGGGAAAGACTCTTATGGCTAAGGGTCCATCGACACTAACGGTCAACAATCTTGCAAATTTGTTGTCTGCGACCAATTTCCTAAAGATTGCAAACAGTCAGACGATGAAGCGTAAGGTTGCTAAAGCAAAAGTTGCAATGCCTATCCCAACCCGTTTTTCTGCTCGCAGACGGGGTATCGCACCTGAAGTGATTGAACTACCTGGTCGTAAACGTACATCCAAATTGACGGCTATCCCAGAGGCAGCATCTTATGTTCCCATCCATACTGCAGCTAATATAGCTCCATCAAAACGTTCCGGTTCTGATATAAATAGAAATAGTAATAATAATATGGGCGACTTTGCAAAAGCCTTTGAGAAGGGCGCTAAGTTGTAAACATACGCCCGCACATCCCGTTCTGGAATCGCAGCCAATTCAGTGCAATACCATAAACAAACACCTCCCAGGTCTGTTCATCCTCTTCGTTAAAAGCGGTTGAATCGGCTCTAGGCACTCTAACAGTCAGGTCAAGACGCACACTTGAGGCACGACTGAGATTTGCTGTTCCTGAGGGATTAAACGCACCTGGTGTTCTTGCAAATGAATAACCATATACATAGGATTGATACGGAACAATCCCACCACGATGAGCCTCGGCAATATGATGACGGTACCATTCACCAGGTTGCTCTGAGATAGGAATACTATTAACATAGATTGTGGCGCTAAGAACCGGCTCTAAAGGTATTGCATTAGGGTTATTCTTCACCTGTATCTCACTCAAGGGTCCAAAGTTTAGCCAATTATTGTTGACGCCGACGGTTTTACGACGAACTACCCATAGAAGTTCTTCAACTGGATGGTTCAACTCTAAGGGTAGTTGAACACGTACATTGTCGATGGCCGAGTTTGTGCTTGCAACAGCATACTTTAAGGGTTGACTGAAGGGAAAAGACTGCAGTTCTCTATACATCATTTCAAATGGGTGTCGTATATACTGTTGCCGTGCCTCATCTCCAAGGAGGGAGCTGTAAACCATTAGCTGTGCATCAAGAAATTGTGGAGGGTCTGCAGCAGTTTGAATGTTTATAGGAGTTCCTGATGGTTGTTGTAGGAATGTGATGGTTTGGTTAAGGGGTGTTTCCGTGCAACTACTGCGAACCCCTGAGCAGCGTCTAACACATTGGTCAAATGGTCGGAGATTGAAATTAATTCGTGTTACACCCTCACGAACAATACTTAGGATTGGGAAGCTCGTCCTGTAGGGGTTTCTAGTGAAGAAGAATGGAACAACGCAGAAGATTTCGCCATTTTCTGTTGTAAATGGTCGGCGAGGGTCAAACATTCCCGTGGGTTCTTGTTGGGCGTTGGTAGAAGGGGCTGTAACAAGCTCTGACAGCGTTGTGAATCCGACTCCATCCCGAGCATATCCAAAGATGTTGTTGAGATCGGGGTATAGTTTGAGAATAATATCTGCAGCGACGGAATCCAACGTTTCAAGTACGACATCATCTACCTGTATCTCGGCGGACTCTACAAGTACCCTTCCGATAGCATTTGCATAAGTCCAGGCATCGTTTGGATTTTGATAGATAAGTGTATTATTGCTGAGATTGGCTAACGTCTGTTGGTCAAGCCAATGACCTAGTTTAACACGTAATGCAACCATATGAATGAGATCACCGGCGCTCACCTTATCAATCTCAAAGGTGAATTTACCTCCAAACTGTGCAGAACCCTTATGGATGAATGATTGAATCTGTGGGACAAAGTTAATAGTCCGACGATTTATCGGTGCACTGAACCATGAGATGTTGCTATCTATCGGGAATAGGAAATCATCTTGTGTATCACGGTCAGCCTGGTCTAAAACGGTGGTAATGTCACCACGTGGTCTAACATAGTCGGGTACACCACTCATACTACTAAATAAGAACTGGGTTTTTAAGGCTCTATATTTCCTTCCATTTATTAGATTATGGACTTCATAAACAATTGGGGAGGCAATATACAAACAGCAATAAGAATGGCTCTCTTTTTAACAGCTGTAGGACTCTTAGTCTATTTTATTGTAAGCATGTCCGATACTATGCCTTTGGCGCCTATGCCCCGACTAATACCAACTTCAGAGGGATTTCAGAGTCTGGAAGATGGGAAAATAAAGGCGAATCCTGCAGCTGATGTGCCACGTATGGCAGAGGGGAGTAATTCATGTTTAGCGGCTTTACCAGAGGCACATGCTGTCTATAACTATTTTGTTGGTAGGGTACATGGTGTTGAGAGTGGACCAGGTGACTTACAGGAGTTAAATGAACTTTTAAGTAAGTGGGGTTGCTTGAAACTAGATTTAATGGGCGACGGCGTTAAGGCTACACGTTTATCACCTTACAATACTTTACACGATAATATCCCTCTCCCTGATATTGCCGGTCAGTGCAGCAATAAATCTCTACCTTTACGTGACCTTGATATAACATTCCAGGGATGGTCTGACCGTGCTACACTGCTCCTCCGGCGACTCTGTACTGCAGCTAATATTACAATTGAGCAGACTACAGCTTTACAGACACAAGTGACACGTGCTTGGAAGGAGGTGTATGAACTGGCGAAGGGGAGATGTATTGGTAGCGGGCAGATGGATAGCTCTCGGGCGGTTGGACATGAGCCTGAAACACTTTCAGAGCAAGGTATCTATTCTGGATATTTTTAAGGGGGCTTTGAAATAACAGTATATTAGAACTTCCTAGGCTCCGTATATATACGCTATATAACTAAGGTTATAGTTGCGTAAACCTACGGAACACTCGAGAACGTTCTCGAGTGTTCATAAAAAGTTACAGGCTTGTAAAACTTTTAGCAACCAAAAATATTTTGCAGATTTCAAATCCGATCTCGAGATCGATCTCGAGATCAAAAAGTTAATAAAACTATTAATAAAACTACTAATAAAACTATAGTACTGTTAAAAATAATACTAAAGTTTTAATACTTTCAAATACATTAAGGTAAGTGGCGGACAATAAGGTGGTTTATTATATTAGCCCTAACTTTTGCTCAGCAAAGCCGATATTAGCCTTAATGCGTTGTTTCTGTGCCTCAGGACATGCAAGAATTGCCCGTTGAGCAAAGTCAAACGACTCACTGTACCGCTTTGAATGATATGTGATAATGGATGCCTCATCATCAAATGCATAATCGTAAATGTATTTCTCAGCAAACAGATAATTGGTTCTAATAGTCCGATTTTTCGGTAAAAGAGCCATTGCTAATACCTCTTGTGTGAAATTGTCCACACGCCGAGCAGCTGTTAGAGCATAGTAAGCGGCCTCCAAACGATGGGGGATAAGATTCTGCGCCTTCCATGCTAACTGTATTTTCATTGGAATCTCATTTGTCATCTTAATAATATTTACAAGAGACATGTACTGCTCCTCAATCCAGCCACCAGCAGCAAACCGACGTGCATACATGGCCTTGGCTTTCTCTACCTGACCACTGTCACGATAACTCTGTGCCAAATAAAACATGGTACGTACATTATCAGGCTCCTTTTCAAGCTCCTTCTCCAAAAGCTCAGCATCTTTAGCATACTTTAGGGGATCCTTTGAACGTGCCCCCTCTACACGTGTATGAACATAAAAGGTTGATGGCAATGTGGCAATACTAGGTGAGCCCTCACAGTGAGGGTATTCATGAAGAGCCCCTATGTATTTCCACTGGAATTTACTATTAAAGAACTGAACACGGTTGTGTTTGAGTGAACCATGATGGATATCTACACGGAATGCACCAATCTCAGGTTTGAAAAGGTCACGAGCAGGTGGTACACCCTCAGCAGTATCATCAGCATCAATTACGAATGCCCAGTCCATATGCTGCCGTGCAAGTTCAAGCGACTCTGTACGATTATGACCAAAATTTACCCAAGGGCGCTCATATAAAAACCCGGGTTTCTCGGCTTCATCTGCAACACGTCGAATAATCTCCATAGTCTTGTCGCTAGAACCAGTATCTACAATACACCAGGTGTCTACAAACTTGAATACAGAGCGTAATACACGCTCAATAATAGCCTCCTCATCCTTGACAATCATACAGACACCGATTTTGGGTTTATACTCTTGGTCGGCCATTGAGTCTTGATAATTAGTTGGTGTTATTAGTCTTTAAAACAGCATCTTTTATATAATTTAAAGTTGGCAAATAATAGAAGAATAAACTTATGTCAATTCATACTGTCGGTGATAGTCACTCACTTTACGGTTTCAATACAATTCCTAATGTAAAAATACATCACATAGGTCCAGTTTTATGTTATTCGTTTGGAAAAGAACCATTAAATAGATTTAATATAAATACATTTGAATTAAAAGATGGCGATACATTAATATTTTGTTTTGGAGAGATTGATTGCAGGTGTCATATACATAAATATGTTAAGGAGGAGGTTAGTTACCAATCAATAATAGATGAAATTGTAAGAAACTACATTAATGCAATAGAGATAAATATTAAAAAATCTGCAGTTAATCTTAAACATGTATGTATTTACAATGTAGTACCAACAATAGAAAAACACAACACTTTAGAAAATCCATTATATCCGTATCTAGGCCTTGATACAGATAGAAAAAATTACGTAGAATATTTTAATGCTTGTTTGAAACAGGCTTGTGATACTAAGAAATGGATATTTTTTGATGTCTATAATTCATATGCAGATAAGAATGGATTTTTAGATAAGTCATTAAGTGATGGTCATGTCCATATTAGTGATGAGAAATATATAACTAAGTTTATTGCTGAAAATATTGCATAGAGCTTGATTGATTACGCAACAGCTTGAGCTTCTCTTCCCTCTGCTCTAAAGTTTTCTGCATATATTGTAGCGTATTTATACCAACATATACATTAAATGCAGCAAATGGAATCCAAATTAATACCATCTTAATTATATAATTTAAAAATAACTTTAAGGTGTTTCATTGTAATGATATACCTTAATAGACACCTAGAACAGCTTGTATAGGTATTGAACCAATATTAGTAGTAGTCACCTCAACAATTAACGAATCTGTAGTCAAGATAGTCGCACTTTTATTTGTAACTGAAACAGTCTGTATAGCGTTAGTGAGTGTTGCTGTCATAATTAGATTAGGTGCAGATACACTATTTTTATATACATTAAATGTCGCTGTATTACTTGTCGTGAGAAGTGATGCACTTGTAAAAATACCATTAAAGATGACTGCGTTATGGCCGATCTTATTACCAACTGCCGAGGTCGGCGCATCATTATGATTAATTGTACCATGCATCAAGAAGTTTGTACCTGCATTGATATTACCAATCATACCAAACCCATATGAACTTGCAATTGTATTGACAGTGAAGGAGTTACCGTCAGTTGTACTATTAAGCAGGTCAGTTGCATTCAAAATAATATCGCCACCATCACGGGCAATATCGTAAAGAGTCCCTGAAAGTGAGCTGGTTTTTATCTGTAGGTAGGCGCTTGATACTGAGGTTTTGGCTGCAATTGCTCCTGTGCCAGTTGCAAATACATTAGTATCACGCATAGAGAGGCGATTTGCACCGCTGACTAATATACCTACAGCGGCTCCTGCAGCTGCACTTGTATTTACATTTACAGTACAGGCACGTAATGCCTCAATTGATGTTGGTATTGATGGACTTGAACTTGTACCTGGAGAGCGAACACCGTACACGGTTGCATTTGTTGTTGCAGTTGATGTTACATTAACGACGGATGTGCGTAGCTTTGCTGTTTGACTGGTACCTGAGGGGAAATCTATGCCAATCAATGTGAGATTGTCGGTTGCAGTTGTTAGTGTTAATGTTACATCCTCTAGACGTGTATTTGTACCCATTGTCACAAGAGTCGTATTTGTTAAGACCCCAGTTTTACTAATAATGGTGCCTGCAACACATGTACCACGAACTGCAACACCATCAGGGATAGTGAAAGACTCATTATATGTTCCTGGGAGGATCTGGATAGTATCACCTGATGTTGCTTTTGCAATTGCACCATTAATTGTTAGGAAAGAGGCTGTATACGGAGGTATCTCGGCGCCAGCGGCTGCATCGTCACCGTATATCTGGTCTACTCTAAGAATACGACCATGTTGCTCTACTGTACCGGTTGTACCTGCAGGACCAGTGGGGCCAGTAATACCTGCAGGTCGAATAAGGGAATAGACGGCACCGGTTACACCAGAGCCATCAGTAGAGTTTTCTTGGGCGATAAGATCATAACCTGTAGTGCCTTGTACTCCTAATGCACTGATAGTCCATCCACCGGTTGCCTGTGGTACAAGCTGCCCTGGACCGACATTTATGAATGGGGTTGCGAAACCGCTTTCAGTGTAGATAATAGATTGAGCGTCAGTGCCGATAGTACCTGATCCAGTTGTTCCTGAGGGGCCGGCAATATTGATTGTTCCTGGACCGACATACATCTCAGCCCAACGCTGACCTGTTGCGCCAATGGAGTATGTTAATGATGCAGATGGGAGTAGATTGCCGGTCAAAACTGTATTACCGCTGGCATCTACTTGTAAGGCATCATTGTAATAGTAGCCGGTTGTTCCTGTTGGATAGTTTACCATTATAGAGCCCTGACTTTGGCCGAGTAATTCGAAGGATGCGCCAGTTGAGCCTGTAGCGCCAGTAACTCCAATATCAGTTGCAATGCGTTTAATACCAACTATAATTGATGGAATATCGGGACCAATTACACCTGTTTCTGCCTGAGCAATAACATTAATATCAGATGCCTGACCAGCAAATTCAACATAATCGCCTGCATCCAGATCAATAAAATAGGAGACGATTGGAAGTGTTTCTGAATTATTACTGTTAATTGCAATTTTACCATTAGTGTCGGGTACATCTTCGCCATTTTTCTTCAACCAAATATAGGCATATGTTGTTGAGCCGCCCGATGTACGATTAAGTTGGATAGAGTAATAGACTTCATATGTACCAGTAACTGGAACAACCATTTTTGTTGTATCAATAAGTGTGATGCCGCCGGTCTCAACGGCAGTATTGTCATAATTAAATATTGTTTCGCCTGTTGTACCAAAAGACTGTGTATCCATTGAATAATATGATGCTGCTACATTGAAGCCTGCGGCTGGGGATCCAGTTGCACCGGTTGCACCAGTTGTACCTGTATCACCAGTAGCACCAGTAGCACCAGTATCACCAGTTGTACCGGTTGCACCAGCTGGACCTGCACCTGTTCCAAATCCCCATATTTTGAGGCGTGTTATATTAACACCTTCAGGTTGTATAACAGCAGTTGTTGATGCAAGACCAGGACTTGTAGGTATCCAGAAATAGATGTAGCTGCTCAATGCTTTTGCAACCTCAAACGCATTGAAACCGGTACCTGTAGTCAGATCTGTTGAGCGAATAACAAATGTGTTTGCCTGAGAATCTGTATAAAATGCAAATTCAAACCAGCTAAAACGTGCCTCAAGATTCTCCCAGGTATCGAGAAGACCATCAGGGTATGTTGCATTAAAATTAATAGGAGATGTATTACCATCTGTAATAGTTGTGTTATAGTCAAGAAGCAGTGTTGTGTCATCGGCGTAGAAGACTGAACCAGTAGCACCGGTTGCACCCGTAACGCCTGTATTACCTTTAAGACCCATAGCCCCTGTTGCTCCAGTAGCACCAGGTGTACCATCGGCACCAGTGGCGCCTGTGGAACCGGTGGGACCAGTTGGTCCGCCTGCAGGTCCAGCGGGACCTTCGGGGCCGGGTGGACCCTGTGGACCAGGTATTAAACGTGCACATACATTAGCTAAGGCACGCTGAGCCTCAATATACTCACCGGATGTCTGAGGTTTACAGCCTGACGGACAACTCATCTACTTGTCAATTATAGTACTTTTAAGTAATTTATTTATAGGTTGAACATATAGATAAATCACTTGACAAACTCTTTATGGATTATGTGACATGTAGTAGGTTCCAATTCCCTTTATAGGTAAATAACGTGTTGGTTTAATAGGAGGGGGAAAGGGATCCCAACGAGGGCTTATATTAGGGGCATCTGGTTGGTAATCACCTTTCCAATGCGTATGAGTAATTGGCCAATAGGTTTGACCAACAACATGAGCAGGTGATAAAGGTTTATGATGGTAAATACGCTCGTACATGCGTGGCTGTACAATTAAGAGGAAAACTATAAATAATGTAAATACAATTACGAATGTCAACATAATTGTATTATCATCCATGTAATTATTCTAATATAGTGACGTTATATCTATTTTCTAGTAAACTTGCTGTTTTACTTACCCAAGGGTTTGTTTGCAACAGCTGCAAATTATTTTGTTTACTCATTTCTTCATTAATTGCATAATAATATGCAACTCCTATACCGGAAAAGGTTATAATTGCGATAATAGTGGACAACCAGCTGCTAAATACGCATTTGCCAGTTATTAAACAGGTAACCTGATAATATGAGAAATACACTAGCATACCAATAATAATAATAAATGCTGCCGCTGTTTTCAAACCAAAATATTTAAGATTTACGAGTGCGCCTATTAATCCTGTTAATCCACCTACAGCTATTACAATATTTGCTTGCAGCATCTCCTACAATTAGGGTAGGTTAATGATGAATAGCACGCCCCCCTCCTGGTGCATGTGGTGGGTATGGGCGTGGATGAGGAGAGTGGGGTAGAGGATAAAAGGGATGGTCACGGTATCTAGGGTACGACCAGCCGGCGCCACCACGCCAATATGTGGTTGGCCAATCACTTACAACAGTTGTGTAAGAGGGAGCTGGGGTCTTTTCTATGTGACTAACCTGCATAACAAGATAGACAAGAAGGGCGACAATTAAAAGCACTAATACAAGGAAAAAAGAATTATCTAGTTTCATTCTATTATTATGCTTTATTAATGATTTATGGTAACATGAGGACAATAAAGAGTTTCAAGCCAAGTAACATCCAGATGCTACGAGCAGGCTTAGCAAAATCAAAGAGTGAGCAGACAACCTCATTCCAAAGCCATTGGCCTGCAAACGCAATTATCAAAACACTAATAACGAGCGCCAAAATGCCGGCGACCATATCAGCGTAAGCAACACGCCGGGTCTCTACACTATAACTATTAGTGGACATGCCCTCTACAACTGCACGACTGAGTGAACCTAACATCTATTATTTGTAGTTAAATTAGTGGCACTGTCGTTGCCCTAACGACCTTATTCGCTATCAAAATCCAGAGACTCATATGCAAGTTTCTCCAAAATCTTGGTTTCACGCTTATCAGAGATGTATTTTACAATATCTGCCGCCTTCTCTGCAGCCTTCTGGTCACCCTTCATATAATCAATAAGAATATCATTAAGGGTTTTAGGATTAATGGTCGCCTGACGTTTGCTCTTCTTGTACAAAACACGACCACCACTACTCTTAAGGTCTAGTGCCCCAATATTATTGCGCTTCATGATATTCAAAATGAAGTTCTCGAGTGCCTTGACACGACGTGCACGTTCACGAATCTGCTGCTTAAACTCCTTGACCTCATCCATGATTCGGCACCACTCCTTAATTGCAGTCGGAAGCGAGGCTGTGTCATTCTCCTGCTGAAGCGGATTAATACCCTCTTCAGGCATACCCATATTTAGTTGCTCACCTTTCATATTAACAATAGTATTACGCTCCATACTACAAATATGCTATCAAAAACTTTTAGATAGTATACATGTTAAGAAAATTGATTTAATGACAATCGTCTTATGGATGACAGACAGCCATGCAACAAGCCACTGACGATGATGTACAGCGTGTTATTAGTGCAGTGTTTTACACAACTGCACGACGTATTTTGGAGCGAATAATTGAGGTTACTGGTCTTGATGAAGAGAGAGCCGAGGCACTACGAAAAGTCTATTTACGCCCCAATGATTTTGAGGTAATATTGGAGGAGTCTTAGATTGAATCAATAAATGAATCATCAATCTCACGGCGCTGTTTTGCTACACGACCCTCAGCCACCTTTTTCTCCTGTTTCCTGTGACGCAACTCATAGTTGGGTTTCTCTTTGTCAGCCTCCTCATCATCCCCCTCACCTTCGGCTGCAGCCTCCTCCTCCTCCTCTTCACGGTCAAAGATATCGTCTTCGTCTTCACCCTTAAGAATCTCATCATCCGCCTCCTTAATAGTCTTTGCACCAGGATCGTGAATATGACCCTGGCCGCTGTCACTCAGCAGAGTTTCAAGTGGTAGAAGTAGACGCTGGTTAAACGTCTCCTCTTTTTTGAGAAGACCATAATGCCCCTGGTCAACTTTGGCGATAATATCACCACGCTCAAGAGCCCCAATTGTATCATGGCTCGTTGAACCCAGCTCCTCACGCTGGCTAATTACAACAATATCACCACTGTTGATCCAGACTTTCTTACGCATTCCACCACGGATATGGCAAAAATAACGGTTACCGTCATTGCCATAGACAATGGTATTCATATTACCCAAAATACGAATAACACGGCCGTACTGTTGTCCTGGCAGACAGTCAACAAACTCGGGCGTTGCTGGTCCACCGTGCTTGGCTTTCTTATAGTTTTTACCTCCTTTAACGTTCGGCATCTTCTTACCTTTAAGATGCGATTATGATTTAGGCCTCCATGGCCATCTCTCTGGCCTGTCTAAGTGTCATTGCCCTGGGTGCTACTGTCGGGTCTGTTGGGTCTCCACGAAAAACAATTGTATCACGGTCATCGGCAACCAGCATGCCACCCCAGGGTTTTGTTAAGGGTGCACGCTGGCCACCTTTGTAGCGCCGATGCCGTCTAGTTTTTCGTCGATTTCTGCGATTTCGTTTATATGTGCAGTTTCGCCGGCGCATTCTAAACAAAGTTAACATTTTCGTAACCGTTTTCTAATGCCCATTCTGTCACCTTCTCCTGTAGTTCATCTGATTTACCTGCAATAGAGAGACCTTTACTGAAGAGGAATGCACGTAGAACACGGTCTTTATTTCCAATCATAAGGACATGCTCAGTCGGCTGTTCAACAGTGGCTTTAATATATGTAGGTGGTTCAGTGGGTGGTGGTAATGCATCAGGGCAACTAGTTTCTAAGTGTCCATAATTACAACAGAATGAGCAGAAACAGGATTTGGCGTATGGGCAGTGATTTGGGGTATGCTTGAACGGATATTTGGGAAGGAATGGCTTGCAATTATCACACATCTTTGGTTGCCTTTTCATGGTGTGTTTTGCCTGTTCAAGTTTTATTTTTTATTGTAAAGTCCAATAAAATAAAAAAATGAAGATTTGGGGATTTGCTTTAATTTTGTAAGCCAAAAGATGTCAACAATTAAGCGCAAGCGTGTCAAGCCAACTGAAGATGAAGAGGTGGGTGAATTTGATATTTCGGCAAACACGGGAATGTGGGAGACATATGCAGCTCAGCAATACGATGTTCTTCAGCCAATTAACGAGCTGTTTGACAATGCATTAGCCGCAATTCTATCGGCATTTCTAGCAATTGTTAGTGGAAACATCTACGTGTCAATTGATCTTGAGAAGGGACGTGGGAGTATCGAGCATAGCGGTGGAGCAACATTTCCAACTGACATGAAGGGTTTGGCTGAATGCTTTATGTATGGCGCAAAAAAGCGGAGTTCGTCGTTGAATGAGCATGGATGTGGACTCAAAACCTCATTGGCTATTCTTGATCCTGATAACAGCTCCTGGAAACTCACAATTAAGAAATTAAATGAAGACAATGAGTTGGACTATTACGTGGTTCAAGCACCATATCAAAATAAGATGCAACTGAAGCGGACAATAAACTGGCCTGGTACCAATTCTGAAAAGAGAAACGGCTCAATTATTGAGTTCCCCATTAATAAAAGTTATTTCAAAGCGCTATACTCTTCAAAGTCCCCTAAAATGAGTGATATCGTCGACCTTCATGATCGCATTAAATGTCATTTAGCCTATATGTGGATGCGGGTACCCGAGCTTCTTGACAATAGGATTCGTATCTACTATAATGGTGATATTGTAACCCCATTCAAGTTCAACCATGATGATGTAGACGAGTATGTTGAAAGCAAAACCCGGTGTGACCCTATTAAAATGAATGAGGGGCGGTATTCACTTGATATTGAGAAAATTAAACTGAAAAAAAGTGCTAAAAAGATCCCAGGTACACGCAACTTCAAATATGCAATGGACGCTAATGGGGTGTATATCTACAAAAACGGTCGTTTGATTGAGGCTGTAAATGGAAATGAGCGTGATCGTAAACTCTATTCACGTATCTTTGGTGTTGTTCCTGACCCTCATCATAACGGTTATATTGTGATTGTTAACATTAGTGGAAATCAGGTTGATCTACCTCAAACCGTTCCTACTAAAAATCGTTTCAAAGATGGAGACCTGTTCAATGAACTGATAGACAAATTGCATGAGCAGTTGAGGGATCTCTTTCCAACCAGGGATCATGTTTCCGAAGCAGTAGATATTAGTAAATGGAAAACCGCTAAGGAAAACATGTTGGATTCTACGGGAATATCATATTCTATACGGCAAGAGGATAGTTACATATTGCCTGATGGACATCGCTCACCTAGGATTGATATTATTGAAACTGTTAATGGTGTAGACAATATCTATGAGTTCAAGGCTAAAGTTAAACCTGAGACTGAGCATATTGCGCAGATATTCTTTAATTGGATTATTGCTAAGCAGGCGAATCCCGACAAAACGATTAAGCCTATTCTGATGTTACGAGCTACAGACATAAAACAGGATATTCCAGCTATAATTATCAGTTATCTGACATACTTGAAATCCATGTTTAACTTTGATTTGACAATAAGGAACACAAAGAATGAGACGCTATACCCTACAAGTAGGATTTAAAATGTTTGCGTAAAATAGAAATGGCCAAGAAGAATCGTAACACACGCAAGAATCGCAACAGCCGCAAGAACAACAACTCCGCTATGATGATGGGTGGCAAGCGCCGCAAGAGCCGCAAGCTTAGCCCCGGCGCCCGTGCCTGGTCTGAGCACATGATGAAGGTGTACCGTGAGATGAAGGCACGTAACCCTGCCACTAAGCTCGGTGATGCTATGCGTGCTGCTAAGAAGACTTACCGCAAGTAATTAAGCAAATACCATAACATATTACTATTACATTATTAACAATTAAATGTTAGTTATTAATAATGGACGTTAAACTAAATAATCTTAATCTAAATAATATTTTTGGTACAGCAACTACAAAAAAGAGAAGGAGAAAGGTGAAAAGGGCATCGACCAGTAAAAGTAAAACACCATCTCCAAAACCACCAACGATTGTGAATGGGCAGTTTGTGTTTCCAATGGGTGGTCCAGGAACAGGTGCAATAGAACCCATAACTGTGTCATCTAAAAGTAAATCTAAACACAATTCCTATCTTGTTAAGGGCACAGTTACAGCGGAGGAGGTTGTTGCTAGAATTGAGACCTTTATTGATACATTTTTCAAGGAGCATGCTGGCGATAAACTGACGGTTGATGATTTAATTAAGGATACTGGTGAGAAAGACTTGATAAAATATATTAAACCAATGCCTGAAACTGTAACGACTGAGGTTATTGGCTCAGGTGGGTTTGGAAATGCATTTGTTGCAGCTGATCCAACCAAGATTGTAAAGGTAATTAAGTTTTACGATAGAATGTCTCGTTTTTTCAATGTCCAATTAATTGATATTATTTTAGAGGTTTTAATACAATATATAATACAAAACGATGCAACACATCCAGAAATTGTACCTGTAGTGCACGGTATATATTGTAATAAGGAGAAAGATACAATTTATGTGGTGATGGATCGCTTGGATAAAACGCTTGACAACATTTTTGAAGCTGGTCGAACATCAATAGCTACTTTTAAGGATTTAATAGGCCAAGTTTTAGAGATATTGATTTATCTAAATAACACATATGGTTTTGTTCATCGTGACCTTAAGGGAAATAATATAATGGTCAAAGTTGAGAAGGTGATGCGTGTTGGATTGCGAGCGAAGGGGAGGGAGGTGGAGGTGAATAGGGTGCGTTTAATTGATTTTGGATTCTCGGCAATGAACCTTGAATATGCGGATGGTAAACCTTTACGCATTAGTTCCACGCATTCTTTCCGAAACGATAGTCCATGCAGAGGTCGTCAGGACACAACTTTCCTGTTTGTCTATTTGAACGGCCACCGTGATTGGTTTGATGCAAAGACCAAGGAGTTTTTGGATGAGATTTTGGCACCGGTTGCAGGTATTAGAAGTTGGGGGTTTGCCTATAACCGTGATGGTAAATTGCTAGCCTGTCCAACAACAAAGATACTTGATCCACCGGCGGCGCTTAGGAGATTGAAGGCGGTGGTGTAATTTCCCTTAAAATCATTATCAATAATTAAATCTTAATAATTAATAATGAGTATCCCGGTTGCAAATGCTCCACCCACCATTATGCCGCAGCGGCCATTATTTATCCCTGCGAAGACACGTAGGAATCGTCAACCAAACCGCAATTTACTAACCCCTGTATATTCACCGGGTGTCTATCCATTTAGACCTATGCCTAGAGGCATTGCACAAGAGCCTGTTTATTCCTCGCCGCCTATACCTGTAGTGGCTGTACCGAACGCTGAAGCTGCAATAATGCCTGTTAGAAGAAGACCTCTTGCACGAACTCGGTCAATGATTTTTAGTGGGTCGGCAACAATAGAGGATATTAGACCGAGAGTTCAGGCATTTATTGACAACTTTTTTATGCCTGATTCTATAACAGTTGATGAACTTTTAGGGCAGTACAAATATTATGAAAATAATGCAAATGCTCCTGCTAAGTTACCATTATTATCAATGTTGAATCCATTACCTGTGAGCGAAAGATACAAAAAAAGGGGTGCTCTGAGTTTGGAGGGGACATATGGTACGCTTTTTCTATCATCGGAGCCTGATAAAGTGATTAAAATATTGCGCTACGATGGACCAGGACAAGTACTAGATATACACAATATTATTGCCGAGTTACTAATACAGTATATTATACAGACAGATTTAGGGACAGAAGGTGAGTATGGTATGCAAATGTGCCCTGAGATATATGGTATCTATCGTCATTCGGCAATGAATGTTGTTTGGGTGGTTATGGAGAAGTTAGAGAAGACATTGACTGCTAAACTACGAGAGTCTCTTCCAGTTACTTGGCCTGCATTTAAACAACCTATATTACAATTGGTGAGGATATTGAGATTTTTGAATAGAAGATATGGATTTGTTCATCGTGATTTGAAAGGGAACAATATCATGATGGATGGCGTGTATGTCAAACTAATTGATTTTGGGTTTAGTGCTATGAACTTTAGTGCAGCAGATGGTAGTACAATTAGAATATCATCAAGTGCCTACTTTGATGTAGCATCACCTTGCAGGGCACGTCAAGATATGGCCTCTATATTCATATATTTTCATGATATGGATAATCCAAGAATTAATGAACCAATCATATTAAGCGAGGATGTGAGGCGATTTATAAGACATATATTGCCTGATAGAGTTCGTAATCATACCTGGTCTGAATCGTATAATAGAACAGGTAATTTACTTAGTTGTCCAACAACTAATATACTTGACCCAGATAGGGTGTTAACAGAACTCTCTACGTTTAGTGGTGGTAGAAGAGGTACACGTCGCAGACGTCGGCATAGGCGATAATTGGTTGCTTAAACTACTATTGAAAAAACAGTTAGATATGTTGTCATCGGCAGGTAAAACAGTTACAGTTGGTGATCCAGATTTAACAGAGCCGGCTATAAAGCTAGGAGCATTGGTGCCTAGGGCGGAGCGTGGAAATATCTTATTGGCCTCTGCACGTATCACTGAGGGTAGTATCTTTACGAACGGTTTATTTCAGAACATCTATTTCATTTATAAGATGCTTGATATTATTGGATATAATCCCTACTTCCTTTTTAATGAGAAGGATAAGCCGACTGAGTTGCCTACATTTATGGTTGGAATGAGGATAGTTACATTGGAGGATATTGTAAAGTCGCCATTGAAACTGCATGCCTACATTGAGATTGGGATGTCAATTGACCCTTCGTTGCGGCGATTTTTGAAGATGCTTGGTGCGAAGGCTATTAAGATATATTTAGGGAATATTTTGAACATTGACATTGAGACGCCCACATATTATCATAATATGCATTTTGCACACCATGTTGTTGGTGAGATGGATGAGATCTGGGTGTCGCCGCATTATGAGATGCACCGTGAATATGCAGCGGTTCTGAATCATGTACCAATAGAGAAGAGTAGGATTGCGGCCTATGTGTGGGATCCCTATTTTATTAGTAAGGGTGGTACCAGAATGTTGAAATGGAGGCCAAAGACTGATGGTGCGGAAGATACGTTTGTAATAATGGAGCCTAATATCAGTTTTCAGAAAAGTTCATTAATACCTTTACTGATGCTCGAGGCGTTCGCTCGAGCAAACCCAAACTGGAAAGGGAAAATCGTGGTGGGCAATGGGGAGCGGCTTCGACAGATCCCTTACTCTTTGCACTGCTTCCTCTCGAGACTCGAGATCTTCAAGCGTGGATTGATTACATTGGAGGGACGTCTAGATATGCCGACAATTATGGAGAGATACCCGTCATGTATACCTATTTGTCACAACTACAATAATGAGTACAATTACATGATTTTCGAGTATTTATGGGGTGGTTTTCCTGTTATTCATAATGCTGGTTCATGGCGTAGTGCGGGCTACTATTATGATGCGGAGTCTATCGAGGAGGGGGTAAAGGCGGTGGTTCAGGCACTCCAGACGCATGCGGACAATCTTAATAGTTTTTTGGCAACTGGCAAAGTGATTATTGAACGACATAGTATCTGGAATCCGAAGGTGCAAGAGGCTTGGAAACAGCTGCTTGCCTAAGGAGATTGGTAATCTTGTTAATAGATGCGTGTATATATTAGTGCATATATACAATTTTCTATTTTTAGTAGTGGACATCATGTTTGTGCTATGCAGTTTGCGCATGAGTTGCGTAGTTTAGGGCATGATGTATCGTTAGTAAATGTTCTGGATAATGATGCAACTTGGTTCGATGATTGCAAGGAGATTGCATTACCTGTAGTCCAGCGGAATAACTGTAAGGAGAAGGCGGATCTCTTTATTGATATTATTGGTTGTACAACGGGCGATGAGCGTGCAGCATTAGCACATAAGACCGTCCTATTTATTCGGCAACCCCCTGTTCAGCAGGAGTTGGAGAATGTGGTGTATCCAGCGGCGACATTGAAGCGTTGTTATGATGGCATTAGTGAAATCTGGTCATTTGACTTTTATACAAGGAACGATTATGTGATGCTCGGTCTACTTGGTCGCTGTCCTGTTCGTACATTGCCATTTATCTGGTCGCCGGTTATTCTTGATGCCTACTGTAAGGAGGCCGGCATCGCCCCATGGTGTATGACTGCGGCACAATCGTCGGATAAACATGTGCGTATCTGTGAAACAAATACAAATAATAGGAGTAACTGTACATTGCCTTTAATTATAATGAGGGAGTACTTAAAGAGACCTGATGCACAGGCGGTGGCGTCGGTGGATGTTGCGAATGCGAAGCAGCTGTTAGACCGTAAATTCTTTGTGGAAAACATTTTGAAGCACATTGATATTCATCCTGCACCAAATCTGATTGGTCGTTGTCGTTTACCAGAATGGTGTATGATGCCACGCACATTCATGGTTGCTCATGAGCGGTTTCAGCCTATCCGCTGGGCATATCTAGATGCAGCATATATGGGTATACCAATGGTGCATAATTCGGAGCTCCTACGTCTATTTGGAGGCAACTTTGAGAAATATTTTTACCCTAATAATACTGTGTCTATTGCAGCCGATAAATTAAGTACTCTGTTTAACGATGCTATGACGGACTACACAAAGGAGGATTTAATGCGAACACGTCATTTGCTGATTAATGGTCTGACAATTAGAAGAGATAATGCCAAGGGGCTTTGGACAAAGGCGTTAACAGGTGTTGGAGACGCTGTCCCAATTGTTTCGCCTCCTGACTCTGCACTACTGTCGCAGCCTATTCATCGTATTGCAGAGGAGCCTGTTAACGCTAATGTGCCGAAAGACCCGCCTAATATCTTCCGTGTGCAGTTTGTGGGAATGTGGGAGAATTTCCAGGCCGATTACAACTTTTTCACATTATTACTTGCTGCATACTTTAAGGAACTGGGTGAATTAGATGTTCGTGTAATTGGTTGTGGACCCGAGTATCTTGGTGAGCCGAGCCTGCGTGTTCTTGGACCATTTGGTTGTAATCAGCCGGTTCGTATGGGGATTCCTACTGTATTTACAACATCTGAAAATAATCCACCATTAAGTGATGAGACATGTAAGCAAAGTAACATCAAGCTACAGTTAGGGTTCAGTAAAAAGTCGATTAGTGAAAACTATATGCGCCTACCTTTATGGCTCATGTCAATAAACTGGTTTGGTGCAGACAATGACAGGCTGGTGAATCCTCGGATAATGCCTCTTGATGCATGTATTAAGCCACATAAAAAGGTGGAACGTGAGAAGTTCTGTGCATTTGTTGTAACAAATCCTACAAATAAGAAACGGAATGATGCCTTTGAATTACTCGGTCAGGTTGGACACGTAGATTCTGCGGGACGTTATAAGAATAATATTGGCAGTGATATTTTTGCGGGGCTTGGGGGTGGTGGAGGAGAGGAGAAGAAGGTGCGGTTTTTGGAGAACTATCGTTGGAATATTACATATGAGAATAGCATGGGAGAGGGTTATGTTACTGAAAAGCTGTTCCACGCTAAGATTGCAGGATGTGTGCCAATCTATTGGGGGAGTGAAATAGTGAACGAGGACTTTGATGAGCGAGGGTTTATTAATGCAACTAATATGAGTGATGAGCAGCTTTTAGAGAAGGTGCGTTGGTTAGAATCGGCAGAGGGGGCGGCAGAGCGTATTAAAATTGCACAGACCCCTCTCTTCAGCCAATCAAAGGTGGATGAGTTACGGAGACATTTAGCAGCTATAGCTCATAGAATGGTGGGCGTGAGTATGTTTTCTAATAAACCGGTGGCTGCACCATTAGGTATTGGTATAAAGAGTGGTCAAGAAAATATTTCTAGAAAACTCTATGGCCGCTCGTATTGAGGACTTTAAGTACATGTTTTGCACATATGCAACTGCGAATTTTTTACCGTCATTGCAGCTATGGTTGCGAACCACCTGTATTATGGCAAGTGGATTTCCTGAGGGCAAGGCAAAGGTGCGTGTATATTTAGGAGCCGATATCTCTGACTCAGTTGAGAATTCACTAAAGGAGCATTTTTCTGATGTTGTTTTTATGCGTTTGCCGAAGGAGAGGCACGAGGGGGCATTTGATGATTACTGGGCTAATGAGCATTATGCGTGGAAAATCTGGATCTACAATCGGCTTGCTAATGAAGAAGAACTAAAGGGAAATATGATTCTCTATTATGATGCTGGCATTGTTATGACGAAGCTTCCTTTTGCTATGTTGGATTTAGCAGCGGCGAATGGTGTGGCGTTTATTAAGGATACAACACAGCAAAATAAGAATTGGTTTTCTGCGAAGTTCAAGGAGCGTCTAATGCCCACGGAGACTGAATTGGAGGAGAATCAGATTCTGGGTGGAATATCTGCAATGGTAGGTGGTTCAGAAGCAGCGGTTGCTCTATTTAATGAAGCATTTACACTAAGTAAAGAGCGGGATATTATTGTAGGTGCAAAATGGGCGGGGCTTCATGCTAATGGACAGCCGTTTGGTCATCGCCATGACCAGGCGATTCTATCACTATTGCGTCTTCGTCAGAATGTATCGACGGTGGATATTGATAGTATGGTGACACATGAATCGCTGCGTCGTGCAAAGATGGATAAGTTCAGTTTCTATATCCATCGGGGTAACTTCAAGCTCAATCAGGATATTTTACCTGGTGTAACAGATGGGTATGTAATTAATCTTAAGCGTCGTACAGACCGTTATGAGACCTTTATGAAAAATCACGGGGAGTTTGGAAAACGTGTGAAGAACTACATGGCGGTTGATGGGCGTGCTTTACAGTTGACCCCTGCATTAGCTCGTCTTCTGCGCCCTAACGATTTTTTCTGGAAGAAGGGGATTGCTGGATGCGCACTCAGTCATCTTTCTCTTTGGATGCAACTGATTAATGAGCCGGCGGATACAAAGGGGTATCTGATTCTGGAGGATGATGCAAAAATGATGCCTGGATGGGAGAAGCAGTTTGCCGCTGTACCTCCTCCCGAAGATTATGATGTGCTATATCTTGGTGGTATTCTCCCTCCTAATAAGGCTGGTTTTAATCTGGTGAAAGAGCCTGTTGCACCTGGATGGTGTCGTGTAGCACTAAACCAGAATTTTGGTCAGAGTATTCCTACCCGCTATTTCCATTTCTGTAACTATGCCTATGTACTTAGTAAGCGTGGTGCTCAGAAGGTGCTTAATATCATTAGGGAGCGTGATGGATTCTTCACGAGCGGCGACCATATGATTTGTAATCATGGTGATA
>JACCDO012185659.1_pt1 | contig 31090 bp, 22 predicted proteins | sample 7446101 | NCBI WGS metagenome assembly JACCDO01 (sample SAMN15323440, study PRJNA562643) | freshwater metagenome | isolation source: river surface water | place: USA:Blue River Watershed | collected 2017-08-16
AGCATATATCATATGTCATTCATGGGTAGAAGTATATAATATAAGAAACAATATTATTGTTTATAACAATATCTTGAATCATCTTTCACATTCAATTGATGCATTAACATTATTGTGGTACATTATTATTAGATTCAAGAGATTTTCGCTAGTATAATATCTTTTCTCATTCTATATATTTATGATCCTCATTTGGAAATAATTAGAAAGTATGCTTTAATAGATTGCACTTAAAAACCTGCTACAGTAGACAAGCTGTGATTCAAGTAAGCGAAATCGCGTTCCTTTTGAAATTCCTGTTATTACCATACCATATTTTTTTTGGAAAATTTATTAATTAAAAATTTATCAAAAACTCAAAAAAGACGGGAAAAGTGGGTCTGCTTGATCATTGATACTTACAACTTGCAGCAAGCATCGCCCAGTTATCACTTACGATCAACCATTTTTAATATACAATATTCAGTGACCATCGATAAAAAACTAAGTTATAATGGCAGAAAATAACAATGAAATTGAAATTAACAGTAATAATAATGATGTCAGTAGCAAACGTAAACGCCCTATTGATGTTGTTGACATTGATGTGACAACAAGTAATACCACTACTACCACCACCACTACTACTACTACCAATAACAATAATAATAATAATTCAAGTAAAACTAGTACGAATATGAATGATAACAAGAAATTAAAAACTGAGTTACAAACAGTAGTTAATATTGCTGGTGAAATATTATTATCGTTATTACCTGAAAATAAGACAAAAGAATTTCCAGAACCATCAATGCGTCGATTGAATTTAGCACAACAAATATTTGAAAGAAATAATAAAATTATTGATGGTACTATTTATATTATTAACATATTAATACTTTCAATAAATACTAATAATTTTTTAATATATAGAAATAGAAAAGAATGAGAATAAAATCAGTGCAGAATTATTATATGAGTTGAATGGCAATATACATGAGGTTAAATCTATTAACTTATTTCATTCTAATTTTTAATTTTATTTCTTTTATATTTAATAGATTGTGCAAATATACAGTGGATTAGAAAAAGCATAGTAGATTGGTGATTCAATATTGTGAATACATATGTATAATGTAAAATATGTTAAAATTGTATTCGTTAATTACATTAAAATTACATCGTAATCCCTTATATAGTCGTGAAATAGTGAAAATAATATTTTATTCATCATCATCATCTGGTGAACGAACAGCTGGTTGTGATGGATTATTAATGAGTAGCCATTCTCCTAAATATTTAACAGCTTCAGTACCAACTGGTTTAACTTTGCATAATTCAGCTAAACCAGTTATTAATAATTGATTAATGGAAGTATTATTACCAGCACCATTTGGATCTTTTAACATATTCTCTAATTCATCACCAGTTGGAACTTTTCTAATTTTACTTATTATTTCATTTTCAGATTGTAATATTAAGTCATTTCCTTGTTTTATCATTATTATTGTATCAATTAATGCTTCCAAATGTTCTTTTTTTCGACTATATCCAGCAGCAACAAGCTAAGTAATAATATCAATAAAATATAAGAATAATACTAAATTATAATAATTAATTAAAAGTAATACCTCTTTTTCTGATATTGGTAGTATTCGTTCTTTGCTATCCATTTGACTGTATGCTTGTATTATAACACCTGATGGTTCTAAGTCAAAGACATTAATAACATAAACTAATCCATTTGAAAGTTTTTTTCCTTTACTAATCAAAGACTCCTTATTCATTTTATTCCTTCACTTATTAGTCTTCTTTGGACTGGATTTAATTCCTACTTTTTCACTTGGTAAAATTTTTTTGGCAGTTTTTCAGCGATGACTGCGGCCCTCCTGTTCCAAGTAGAAAGAAAAAAGTGAGAGAGAACAGAGGCGACATCGCGGATAGAAATAGTCTTATCTAACAAAGAGTGTCACAATTATTTTAAGCGTATACAGTTTTAAACAATTTTCTACTTCTACAGTTATTGCCTGAAACCTGGAACCCGAGTACCGGCAAAAATAACGAACCAAAAAATCCTAGCGATACCTATTAATTTTCCCCGTTTCCCCTTGTATTTTGATTTAAATGTCAGCAAGTGGTGGCTACGGCATTTGTGGTGCTCGTAATGTGTATAGTTCGAGAACAAAGTTAGATAACTGGGTAGAAGATGAAATTGGTGCAATATTAGCATCACAACCACGTCCTGCTTATGGTGAATATACAACTGTCCAAAGATTAGTTCATTGTCATCCAGATGATATGATACAAAAGAAACAACCAAAATTAAATTTACCAACTACATTAGAGTTAATAGCAAAAAATAAAGAGGGCACTCCATATCAAATGTTATTTGGACATGGTAAATCAGATATGGATCCAAGTGATAGATATCAATCAATGGCTAGATTAACAATGTCAGGTTCAAATAGTGATTTGTTTCATCCACTACCTGAAAGATTTATGGAAATACAAAAAGCTAAAAAAATTAAAAAAGAAGTTGATTTAGCATATAAAAAATGTTCAGAAACAAGAAAAGCAACTTCATATATAACACCTATTGAATCAAGAATACCAAATAAAGCAATCGGCGAAGCAAGTCCATTGCCTGATTTTAGAAGAAAAGGAGGAATAACTGGACCAAGATAAAATTGTATGCTATAAACTGTAATTAAATATAACTATTTCAGTGTTTCTTTATATAAATCATAATAGTACATGAGAATGCCCATTGGTTGGCCTAAAATACAAAATACTAGCCAAAATATGGCATTTCCAACAAATTGGTTGTCAAATATCCGATCAATTTTAGTAGTTATAAATATTAATGGGGCTTGTAATATCATTCCAAAGAATGCATGCAACGTATAGTAATGAAATGGCGTGGAAATTATCAGCTCATGCAACACGGCAGATAATAAGAAACAGCAAATCATCCCAACATATTTTGGAACTTTAAGTCTGATTAAAGGATGATATAAATGTCTCAACATCCAGTTATGCACAGGAATATTCCAGTTGCGCCAATATGATTCGATGGTGCGCGAATTCCACCAATCTTTATAGAATAAACGATCCCCAAATCTAGTCAATTCTGCGAATAAGTTCAACCATAAATGAAAGTAAAAATAGAAGCCTAAGAGCCAGACGTACGTATTTGGGATACTTAATTTCAATAATCTTTCGGCTACTTCGGCAACATTTAATGTGTGCATTGATAGTAACGACTGTTCCAACGTCGGCTGCAGGTACTGTGCAACTGTGAATATTATCAATCCAGCAACTAGAAACATGCGCAATATAAGGGTCAATACATAACGCCAACGGATACGTGGTGAACGAGGATAATTCAGTTGATAACATAGTGTTGGAACAATCATAAAATACAATAAATTCGGCAGAGTAACATTGAATGGGTAGGTGAGGTACGGCTGCTCCAAGTCTTTCAACTCGGCAAACAGATTAGATATCGATGGCTTGCCGTTAGTGTCGAATGTAATGGTAGATGATAACATATTAGACGTTGATATCGACACGGGTATGGGACTGTTCTCACCACTATCATTCTTGCTTTCTTGAGCTGATAATTCTTTTTGTTTACGATAAGTTTTTCTTAAATCCCTATTTGCATGTGCATATGATATTAATTTTAACCATATGATAACGGCTTGAAATAAATAAATCATACTTGATCCAGGTGATGACTTGCTTGTCCATACCCAATAGGTCGGTAAAACAATATTCAATGTACCAAATACAAAATGCAATATCAATACATTTAAATCAGATATTAATCCGCGAGCAGCCATTTTTTCTATGGTATACGTTATCAATACGGATCCAATCCACGATAAGAATCCCTGTAACGGTCTTGCTGGCTCCCAGTAATTTATAGTTTCCTCAATTTCTTTTACATTTGAGATGTTTGGCAAGCCTGGAAACGATATGAGCAAGCCATGTTTGGCTAAGTTGTCGATAATCATTCTAAAATTTGATATTACTAGTATCATCACACCTAAATTAAAAAATCCTCTGTAATTTTGTTCACTTGGTTTTGCTTCTGATGATAACGGCGAGTTATTAATACTAAGATGGACTGGTTTTGACCCAGGAAATGATCGACCAACAATATTACCGTTTTTTGATTTATTTTTTGGACTTGAAACAGTTTGTGATAGTCTAGTGCCAGATGAACTAAAATATGTAGGTGATCTTATCGATAATACTTTTCTAGCCATTGTTTGTCGAGACAGACTTCGCTGTAATACAAGTGTTGACGATTTTACACGTACTAATGCTCTAGAAAGATTGGGATCATTACTATCGACTAATTCATCTGCAGCAGGATCAATATGATTCGTCCAACCGTCTTTATCTTTATCAATAATTACTTCATTATTATCATCACCAATTTTAGATAGAAGTGTATTGTCATTATAATTTGATGATGTTATATATTCTTGAAAGTTTTCGTCTTCCATAACACATCCTTGTTCTAACATATCAACCCATTGCATTGCTTCAGCACTTATTTCTGATGATAATCTCATTAATAATGCTCCAGATCCTTCAGCATCACTAGTACCCAAATATATCCCAAAAACATGATATTGGCCACCTTTTTTAGTACCTTCTTCCTTCACAACACATTTAGATAAATCTATTGTACGCCTTGGTCGTGTATCTCTTTCATCATTATAATAAGATAAAATTTTACCTTGTAAAGTAAAATAACGTAATGCCCATTTTGATGCATATGAAATCTCTCGATCACGATATTTATACAAGTACCCTCGCTTTACTATCCCTTTTGTTACTTCATCTATCTCTGCCATCAAGCGTCCAACTTCACGTTCTAAATCAGCATTTTGTTGCATTAATACATCAATTGCTTTTGTAACACCCGTTGAAGTGGAAGATTTTGTGGAAGGACTTGCATTAAAAGTGCCATCGTCCGCACTATTCTTGTTAATCGATGACATTCGCAAAGAACGTGTGTCTTCGATCTGGATTTGTTTTTTTTCTTACCTAAATTTTCTTGACAAAAATTTTCCGAATAAAATTTGGACCGTTATCAAATGTAAAGAAGATAATTTCCGTTGGAAATCTGGCGGTCAAATGCTTGAGCAAACTTGATATCAGACACGATTGTACCACCATCTTATCGACTGCGCCTAACCTTTGTCATATCTAAATGGTGGCAATGGATGGGCACCGGTACCTGAACAAAAATTCGCCATCAAGATTTACTAGATAAGAAAGAAGGTAGGTAGATTGTGGGGGAAGGTAGAATGATAGATGGAAGTGATGCCAATAATAAGCGATTTTTCAATCGCGCACAAATATACATTATGTTTGGTGTAGGATTCATGTTAGGTAAACCTTTTATTTTATCTTCCTAAAAGATTTCATACTAATTTATCATTAGGTATATTGAGTATAATAATGTTATATAATCACGAATTTTCCTCCGTGACATCTATCAGAGCTAATGAGTTAACTTCTAATCTTCGTTATACTGAAACTAATTTGGTTAGCATTGGCAATAAAACAAAAGAAATTATTTTTGATACAAATTTACTGGATAGTAAAACGAAAGAAAAAAGTAAACAACATGCTATATTAAGGTTGTTTAATTGTACTGAAGGTGGAAATATTACAGCTAGCTTTGCAAAGTGTAATCCTGCAAAAAGAAGAAGAAGTAAAAGTGGAAAAATAGATATTGAAGAAAAATTAGCATCAATAACAACTACTATCGTAAATGGTATCAAAAATCAAACAGATACTTCTAGTGGTGTTATAGGTGGATGTTCTGGTACTAGATATGGCTGTTGCTCACATACTAAAATCCCTAAAGCAGATGAAAAAGGATCTAATTGTAGATAAAATATGATGAATGTTGATTATTGTTTTTTTGTTGCATGTATTTATAATATGATACAAATATTTACCAAGATGATTCACCTGTAACAGCATTATACCAATACTCTTGACCTGTTGATTCATCTATATATGACACCCAATCTCCAGCACTACTGCCTTTAGCAGCAGCTGGTATTTTAGAGGAAGATCTAGCACTTAATGTGCCCCACATATTACCTGGCCTTTGCCATGTTGCTTCACCAGTAATATTATTATACCAATATTTAGCCTGTGCTTGTTCATCCCAAAACTCTTGCCATTCTTCACTAGCACCCATACCATCCCCATAGCCACTATAAGTGGTTTCACCACCTGATGAATAATTATCACTTGTGTAATCTGTCATTCCTCCCTGACTATCATAATCACTTTCTTCACCAGGTTTTTCCCATTGTGCTTCCTTTGTTTTTTCACAATACCAGTAATTACTTTTTTCTTCTGGATCCCATAATTGTACCCATTTATTACCTTCATGTGTAATTATAGCAGCATCATCTGGGATACCTTCGCGTGCAGATCTAGCAGTCGGTGGTGCAGAATGTTCACGTCGAGCACTACGTTTACTTCTATTTGATTTGTTACTACGCGCAGAATTAAATCCACTGCGACCAGATAACTGTCCACTCAGTACCTGTTCAAGCATTTCTTTCTGTGCTTGCATTTCAAGCTCAGTTTTCAACCTTCTTTCTTCCATTAAATCTAACATTCGTTGCATTTCTGCGTTTCGAGCTTCCGCGGCTTTAGTTGCTTCAATTAAAGTTTTTTCACGATCTTGTATTGATTTCTCCATATCTTCTAATCTTTTCATTTTTTCAGCAAATAATTGTCTTTGTTCATCATCTTCTTCGTCGTTGTTATCACCTCCTTCATCATCCGCATCATTACCAGACTTGCGATTATTACTGCGAGATCCTGGTCGACTAGACTTGGAGCCATCACTAACTTCACCTTTCTTTGCATCCTTACTACCTTTCTTACCACCTTTATTGTACATAGCCGTTAGTCGTGCAACTCGACGCTCTTCCATAATACGTTTTTTATGCTTTGCAAATCGTCTTCTACCAAGGAATCCACGGATTATTCTTTGAATTAATAACAAGCTTTTCTTTTTCTTTTCTTCGCGCTGTTTTGTTACCATTAATCTTTGACCAACCATGCGCTTACGACCTTGTCGTGCACGTGCAATACGTTGAATAGTAACAACTGCCCACCATATTAATTTACCAGCATTTTTATGACGCTTCATTGCTACAGTACGTTTTAGGTTAACTTTTGCACGTGCAACACGGCAACGCTGTCCAAGCTGAATACGCAAGATAGCTTCATCTCTTGATGGTAATGGTTTCAATGATTTCCATACTTTTTTTGGTGATACTTTTGGAGTACTAACACGTTGCATTTGTTCTTTCACTGTTGTACCAACATTTTTAGCAGTTTTTAATGCTGCAGAAGCTAATGGTGCAGCTGATTTAGCCATATTAGTTAACATACTACCTATCCTACTAGGTGGTCGCTCCTTCACTTCGACGGGAGATGCAATAATATTAGGATTTGTGGTATCCTTATCCATAAGTTCAGACAGAGATATCTCCTTCTTTCCAGGTGACGATGGCGAAGTTGCTCTATTTGGTGACATAGCTCGTCCGGTAATCGCTTGTATTCCACTAGTCAAAGAATCAAACATTCTCCTAGTTATTGGCGACGAGGCACGAGGTATCTCAACAGCATCTACTGCCTTGGTATCTTCAGCTAAAATCGGAGTATTTTCTACTGCATCATTGACCACAGTGTCCACATTGTCATTGTAATCGTCATTATCCACTTCTTCTTCTACATCCACTATAGGTTTCAGAGGCACTGGCTTGTCCTCCTCTGTAAGCTCAACCTCGACGTGCTGAACCTGGTCATATTTTGGTTTTTCATCTACCGCAGTTAGATACGATGGCATAGAAAATGTAGGCCTCTTCTCAGTAGGAGTCGTTACTTTCTGCGTATCGGCAGGTGATAAAACCATCTCTTTCGGTTTATCACTTCCGACAGAAGAGGTCTCAACAGTTAGGTTGGTGCCGTGAGAAACCTTTGCATTAGAATTACTCACACTGTCAGATTTTGTTGCTTCGTTATGCTTATTGCCCTCTTTCAAATCGGAAGCAATAGCAGGGGCTTGTGTTTTGGTTACTGGAGTTGGGGAAGGAGAAACCACATTACTACTCTTTGGAGTGGCATCGTCTGTGATGATTTTAGCAGCTGTTTGAGGCTTCTCAATCACTGGATTCGTTTTATCCTTTGATGGCGGTACAGCGACAGGACTCGCCTTCTCTTTGCTTGGCACTCCCGACACTGGATTCGTCTTATCCTTGCTTGGCGGTACAGCGACAGGACTCGCCTTCTCTTTGCTTGGCACTCCCGACACTGGACTCGTTTTATCCTTGCTTGGCAATGCCGCCGCAGGATTCATTTTATTGGTTGGACTTCTATCACTCTTCTCGGGAGTCGCAACAGTTCCAACATTTTCCGGGACTGCGCTGCTCACCTTCGCTTGATTAACTGGATGGTTTGCTACTACTTCTGCCTTTGGTGACGACTCCTGCTTCTTACCTCCTGGAGCATTTAAACCAGAAGACACCATCGTTCCGTGGGATTTAGGGTGTTCGTCAACCTTTTCTGCATTTTGTGTTTTGTTTCCAAATAATCCACCCATAATCGTATGCTTTGAGTTCGGTTTCGCATCTACATGGGTACTGTCACTAATTGCTGAATCTGTGCCTGTAGTTAACAACGCTCCTTTTTGTTTCTTTTCAACCATTAAACGATGAGTCTTTTGCCTACCTTGTCTTCCTCTGGTGATCGCCTGAAGTTTCGCGGCAGCAGCATCTTCTTCTTTGCTAGTTCCAAGTAAATTACCAATTCCTTGAGATAAACCACTCAAAAATCCTTTGTTTTCTGGTACAATTTCTACTTTTTGATTCGAAACCGACCCATCAGTAATGCTACTCACTGGAGCGACTTCTTCTTTCTTGTTGGCAGCAATAGGAGTCTTTTGTTCTGGTTTCACCGGTTCATGTACCATTGAAGCAGCGAATGGAATAAGGATATCTTTACTGGGTGTTTTCGTTTCTTTTTTACCAGCATCCACAGCCACACTTTTTTTATTCGCATCTACACTTACTTTCATACTTCCAGGCATTCCTTTTTTATTATTGAACTCTTCTGCTTCTTTACGTTTTTGTTCTGTAATACGATCTTGTTCAGCCTTAGCAGCTGCTTTAGCTGCCTCTTTTGCAGCAACTTCAGCGGCAAATTCAGCATTCATTTTCATTCTATACGCTTTAATACGCTTAAATTTCGCACGACCACGGATTCCGCGATGTATTTTTTGTATTTTAATCGCAGCTCGAATACGACGACGTCTATCGGCTTCAGACTTCGCATATGATATGGCAACAATACCGCGGAAAAATTCTACTAATCGTCTTGCAGCCCTGTCCTTCGCCTTCTTTATAAACCTTATTCGACGCTTTCTAACTACCATCTTGGCCTTAACAACACGAAATAGACATTGGATTGGTATAACGGCTTTATTATAGTAAATTCTCCAATATTTTTTACGTCCAATAAAACCTCTGATAAGACGACCTATTTCAATCGCGGCAGCTACTTGCTCACGTCTTTGTTGCTTCTTAACTATTAACATCCAAGGCATCCACCCTTTAAAATATTGCTTATTCAGGGCATTATGGATGACACGTGTTAATATTTCAATGCTTTTACTGCGTTGATATAGTATTCCTATTCTCTTGTAATCATGATATAATTTGAAGTTTCTCCAACGATTGAATCCCCACCGCCTTGTATTAGTGAAATGGCTTTCAACTGCATTCACAAATCGTTCAATTGCCACCTTGCGACAGCGATCTTTTGTCCTTCCAGTTATATTTATGTTTGTCGTTGTCTCTATGTTACTATGTACCCACGCAATATTCTCATCTAACGCCGATGTTAAGGCATTAACCCCTTTTTGCGCATCTTGTAATTCTTTTCGTAATAAATTTACTTTCTCAATTATTGAAGCAGAATCTGAACTCGGATCAACGAATGCTTGTTTCACTGACTTCTTTTTCGATAATTTCTTGTGGACATTTTTTAAACCTTTCACTGGAGGTAAGACATCTCGAACTTTATCACCCTGAGAACTAGGTCGCTGTAATGTACTCTTTGCTTTACCTACACCATTAACAGGACCCGTTTTATTCATTTTCATTCGCTGTATACTACTGCCATTGAACAAATCATTATTATTATTTACTTGCGACGTTGTTGAAGAGGTTGGGATATATGGTGCAATAGCTCTTGTCTCAATATAACCAGGCATTATAACTCCTTTTCTTTCAGCAACTACACAAGCCATCAAACGCTTCCTTAAGAAACTTAACACACCCTTCAACCATAAATCATATTTGATAATAATATGATCATCGCTAATTAGGTCACTATCTACTACTGCTTTACTTGATGGTTGCGACATTAATGATTTCTCTTTCTCATAATCTCTAGCATATTCACATATATTATTAAAATCTTCGTCTTCTATTTCAATATTTGCATAAGCAGTAAGTATCCCAGCATCTTCTAGAGTAAATAATCCTTTATCGTTGCTTAATGATTCTCCAATTAATTGGTCATATCCAGATTGCAACTTACTGCGACATGTTGTAATTAATAAATTAATTTTACTTAATGACCGTTCCAAAGATGTAATATCATCTCTGTTTAGACCAAAAATATTCGCAAATGTATACACATTATTCATTGCTTCATAATATGCCTTACATTGGTCAAAACCTTTCGATGGTACTACTATTGGCATTTCATCTACTAAAGATTCTAGTATTTTTGATTTTTTACCACGTTTAACTCTTTTTTGAATTAAAGGTTTATGTTTAACTACAATATTTTTCTTAGTAGTATTTGATCTCATACCTCCTATAATACCAGTCTCCTGATGCAATATACTATTAGCTAACTCTAACGATAACTTAGCACTATTCTGCATGATTTTCTTCGTGTTGTGATTTGGTTTCTTACTGTTACTTTGTACTTTAACTCCTAATAAATTTCTTAAATTTGTAGAATTAAATAAAAATGACTTATCACTAACAATACGATCACTTGTTCCGTGAGTTACAGCCGACATGACTGAAGAAACGCTGCTCGGAACGTATTCCATTGTGATCGAGAGAGATACAACTGAGACACTAGCGCGTTACAAAACTACACACACGCTTCTACTTTGAAAAAAGCAAGTTGGAGGAAACGACATGAGAATACCGGCCCTACAAGGGATTACGATATCACAAGTAAGTAACTATAGTTTGGGCTCCCAGCTTAATGCGCATGTAAATTCATTACCAAAGTAATCCTTTCTTCAATTTTTATTTAAAATTAATACTACTATCTTCGCCTTCAATTTTTGTACCTGGGTCCAAATCAGCAAGTCGTTGAAAAAACAGATAAGAAAAAAAAATTGATCCCATTATAAAGTATTTCGCATGAAATGGCGGGAATGATTGCTGGTAAATACAATGGCAAGGTTGTTGATGGAGTTCGTGAAGCTAAACAAGCATCATTAGAGTGGAGTAATGGTGATATATATGAAGGCGGATTTAAAAATGGTTTGCGACATGGATATGGGAAATTAACAGAACAAAATGGCACAAGAGTATACGAAGGTACGTGGGCAATGAGCCAAAAGGAAGGGAAAGGAGTAGAAACATTTGCAAATGGAGATAGTTATTCGGGAGAATATTCAAGGGATAAATTTAATGGTCAAGGTGAGTTAATAACAAAAGGTGGAAGGTACAAAGGTTCATTTAAGGATGGATTAAAGGATGGGATGGGTACTATGGCATTTAAAAATAATTCGAGGTATGAAGGTGTTTGGAAAGAAGGTAGAATGCATGGAAAGGGTTTATATGTATGGCCAGATGCTAGAAAATATGAAGGAGAGTGGATTAAAGGTGAAAGACATGGTCCAGGTATCATGTATTTTCCAAATGGTGAAAAACATGATGGTTTATATAGTAAAAATAAAATGAATGGTCCTGGTTGGTGGAGATTTAGTTCCGGTAAAGTACGACCAGGAGAATGGAAAGATGATAAACTTGTTAGATACACTGGCCCAGAACAATTTGAAGCTCAACTCAAAGCGAAAAGACTTTCAACAATAAGCACAAAAAAGGACAATAAATAAATAAAATATGAAGAATTTGTAGAAAAAAGTGTATTAATTATTTTAAAAAACAATAACTGTTTATACTAGTTTTGGAAATTTTTGATTTTTCTTTATCATTTCAGATGCACTTGAAAAGTAATGCTTACCAGCTTGTAAATTATAGCTGCGATGGTCAATTGTGACGTTGATAGTGTTCAAACCACACACTCTATTATAATCCATAGTCTGTACGTACATGGCAACCATGTCTGCAATATTAGCATCTACTTTGAATTCATCGATAACAGCTTGGGTATCAACTGATGCGACTGGTACTTTGAATACTAACTTAACAGGAGTTGGACTAATATCTTCATCGTTAATGACTTCCGAGGCAAATACTGTGGCATATTTAGGCGCAACAGCGATTGGTAATGGTATTGCTTTTATTCGTTTTATAGTAGTATCAGCGTGCAATTTAAGAGATTCTGCAATTTTACCACCATCAGTAGCAGCTGCATCTTCATAGAAGAATTCAACTTTATCATTTATTGTTAATCCTGATGATTTTCTTAATTTCTGCACTTGAGCAGCAATTTGTCTTGCTCTTAATTCAGATAAGATTTCTTCATCGCATGTAAAGTCGATGGCAACAACTAGAGAGCCATCATCAGATACAACTGCTTGGTACTTGTTTTTGTCACCATTAAATTCAATTTTTACAACTAAATCGTCTTTTGTCATTTCTAGACCTGCAATGGTAATCTTACCAGTACTCATAAAACTACTTATCGCATCGGCTTTTAAGTCATTCAACTCTTTCTTAACAGCGCCGATTTGTTTGCCTAACTTAGGTCCTAATGATTCGAAATTTGGAAGAATTTTTATAATACAGTGCTTCTCCATGTCTGATGAAAGTGTCAAATCCCATGCATTGATTTCGGATAAGAAATATTGCTTTAAATAATTTAATGCTTCAATATCTTCTTGTTTGCTTGCAATAACTAATACTGAGCGTAAAGGTAAATTACTACGAATTTTCTTAATCTCTCGAGCATTACGAGCAGCTGTCACAGCAGCTTGTAATGTATTAAATCTCGAGACAGCAGTTGGATTAAGTCTTGACTCATCTAATGCTGGTAACATCAAGTAGTGAATAGAGTCCGCCTTGCCAATAGCATCAAGTGGGACAGCTGGATCAGTGTTCTTGTATAATGGTTGTAACTTACGTAATTGCTGATATAAATACTCACAAAAAAATGGAGTAAATGGTGACATTAATCTAGTCATGGTGAACAACACATCCGATAGTACATTTAAACCAATAATAGCTTCTTGGTCGCCTAATGAGCCTTTCAAACGGTCACGATTTAATCTGACATACCAGTTAGTTAATTCCTCGATAAATCCAACTAATTTAGGGACCACAGTGTATAGACGATAAGCTTGCATTTCTTGATGAACGAATTTGACTAAATCCACGGTAGCAGCTGAAATCCATACATCGACATCATTCGATGAAGATTTAGCAATGGCTAAGTCAGGAACAAATGTTTGGCCAGTAGCGCTTTCAATACGTTCAACACATTGAATGAAGAATCTAAATGCGTTAAACCAAGGTAATAAAACACCTCTAACAACACCTTGAACACCTTCTTCTTTGAAGGCTAGTGTCTCAGCGCGAACAACTGGTGAATTAATTAAGTATAAACGTAACGCATCAGCACCATATTTATTGATAACATCAACAGGATCTGGATAATTTTTTAATCTTTTAGACATTTTCTTACCATCAGCTGCTAGCACCAATCCGTTGGCAATTAAATTTTTGAAAGCTGGACGATCAAATAAACATGTTGAGATAACCATTAGAGTGTAAAACCAACCACGAGTTTGATCAATACCTTCAGCAATAAAATCAGCAGGGAAACCATTTTCAAATCTTTCTTTATTCTCAAATGGATAGTGTAACTGGGCATAAGGCATAGAACCAGATTCAAACCAGCAATCGAATACCTCATCAACACGGCGGAGAACCCCTTTACCTTTCTGTGATGGAATTGTTATGTGATCAATATTCTCTTTATGTAAATCAGTAACTAATACACCAGATAATTTATGTAATTCTTCAACTGAACCGATTGGTACCATTTCCTCACAGTCATCTGATATCCACAATGGTATAGGAGTACCCCAAAATCTATTTCTAGATATAGCCCAGTCTTTTGCATCAGCTAGCCAATTATGGAAACGTTTCTCTTGCACAAAACTAGGTACCCAATAAGTTTGTGAATTATTGTGTAATAATTGTGCTTTAACTTTTTCAACAGCAACAAACCAAGATGGCACAGCTTTATAAATTAAAGGTGTCTCACTGCGCCAACAATATGGGTAAGGATGCTTGTAATTTTCCTTTAAGACTAGTCGACCAGTTGATTTTAATAACGTGCAGATAGCATTATCAGCTTCTTTCACATGAATACCTTTGAATTCATCGACAATTTCAGTGAATCTACCATTAGCATCAACTGGACAAGGTAAATCGTCACCTTTGTTTACAATGCCGTTAGTAATACATACCCGGTAATCGTCCTCACCAAATGCTGGAGCTTGATGAACGATTCCAGTACCACCTTCTTCCGTAACGTAATTATCACTAACAACACGAAATGCTTGATCTTTTAATGAATCAAAGAAATATGGGAAAATTGGAGAATATTTTAATCCAACCAAGTCTTTACCTGTCATTCTTTCTACAACTTCATATAGTTCGTTTTTACGTGCTTCGGTGCAATCAGCTTTAGCTACTTCAGGAAATAATTGAGCTAATCTTTTTTCTAATAGAATAAATATTTTATTATTTCTTGTTTTATCGATAATTTTAATATATTGAAACGATTCATTAACGCATAATGCTAAATTGGATGGTAAGGTCCATGGTGTAGTTGTCCAAGCAATTAAATTAATATTAGGATCATTAACTAGAGGAAAAGTAACTACAATAGCTGGATCAATTGTATCTCTGTAATCTAAACCAGCTTCAAAATTTGATAATGGTGTGCCACATGCTGTTGAGTAAGGCATGACTTTATATCCACGGTACACTAATCCTTTGTCAAATAATGTTTTAAATACCCACCAAACTGATTCCATAAATTGTGGATCCATGGTTTTATAGTCATTTTTAAAATCTATCCATCTACCTAATCTAGACACAGTTTTCTCCCATTCAGCAGTATATCTTTGTACAATACTTCTGCATTCAGCATTATAATTAGCTACACCCATTTTTAATACCATATCTCTTCCTGTGATACCTAATTTTTTATCAATTTCATATTCCACAGGTAAACCATGACAATCCCAACCAAATCTTCTTGATACATAATGATCAGTTTGATGAGCATATCTGGTCACAGTGTCCTTGATAGTACCTGCCAATAAATGACCATAGTGAGGTAAACCTGTAGCGAATGGTGGACCATCATAAAATGTATACTCTGGTTTTCCTTCTGATAATTTTAGTGAAGTTTTAAATGCATCGATAGCTGTCCAGTACTCAAGAGTCTGGACTTCAGCCTCTGGAAAGTTCAATTTGTCAACGATTTTATCGAACTTGCTCATTTTAGTTTTATATTTGTGTGTGGTCAGCGATGGGAGGCATGTGGAGCGATTTTTATTCCAATAATAGAAAAAAATAAGGAGGAATAATAAACATAGTAATAATAATAATAATAGTAATATTCATAAGTAGTAATGAACGAACAAATTTGTAGAATAAATTAATCAAATTTTTGATCGAATAATATATCATGTAGTATTAAAAACTTTTCTGTATTCTTCGCGAAAGATTACTATCATTTTAATTTTGATGCTATAACCAATATTAAATGATAGTTTAAAATACGTTCAATCAACATTTACCGGATTTACAAAAACTAACCCTACCAGTATACGGTCCAGTATACATGACATTCATTAAAAATCGCGCTGTATAAAAACCGCCGCGTCAATTTTAGTGTTAGTAGAAGTAGCAGGAACTAGTCCATATCACACACAGGATCAAACATGTCTGTCATACCGAAGTTGCTGTCGACACTGATGATATTATCGGCAATCATGATATATTTAACATATACACCATCTGATTCAACATATTTTTGGATATATTGGTGCGCTATTTTCGTATTTTTAGCATTTGCTAACTTGTTAACTGCTTTGTTTTCAGCTGATTTAATGTTTGTATATGATCCATCATTTAATAATTGGCAAAGAAAAGTAGATCCATTAGCATAGAAATAATGAGTCACCAAATATACTCAAAATAGGATAATTATATTTTTGTATATTGTCGATGGATGATGCAGTTTTTGTTTGTATACCTGTAATTATATGATAGTAATAATACCAGTGATTTAAAATTTTATTTATCTTATTTAATTATGACAGTAACCTTTTACTTTCGAATACTACATAAACTACTGGTGTACATTTTTCTCATAATGTTATTTAATCGGTATTACAGCTAATAATTGCTTTTTCAACTTTATGAGATTGAAGAAAAGCAAATAAATATAAGGGAGTATTGATAAAGGTATTGGTAATGATAATACGAATAAAGGAAGTCATCTAACAGATGATGCTGCTTATGTATACAATATTTGATCAATATAAAACATTTTATGCAGAGTATTAGCATTATTATTCATTGGTTCTTCGTATTTTTTTAATATGTATTTGCTTCAGAGCTAATGCTTTCTCTAAGTCGTCAATATCAAACAATTCTTGCATTTCAACTGCATTTCTTTTTTTATTTTTAGCTTGACTACTTTTTAATGCAGCATTTTGCTTTGCATCATATATTGTTTCTGACAAAAATTTATCTGTAGCTAATGCAACTAATTTAATTATACGTTCATCTTTTATACACCCACCTGCTTTTTCCATGTAGTATTTAACAACTGCCTCAGGAATTGATGGAGAATAAGAATCTAATGAAACCAAGAAATCATTTAACTCAGTACTCCACATTGCTTTATCTTTATTAATTGAATCAATTCTAACTAAATTATCATCTGAAAGTAATTGCTTCTCAGCACTGGATTCAACTCCGCTCATAATTACCAAATGAAGAGAGAAATTATTGGATTTTTATTTTTTACGATTCTGGGACCCAGATAGCACTGAAACAACCTTCTACCCCTGGCTGATAAAACTGTTTCTGATTCAAAGTTATTGATCAACCAGGACAAATAAGGCCTCTCTCCCGACTCCCTCCTATGTAGAAAAGCTGCCAGAGACATTCAGAAAAAGCACAATGGGCGTTGTTTAAGTAATTAATAGTCAAATTCGCACGATATTTACACTGATTATATGGTAGAAATGATGCGTATTTGAATCGCAATCGGCGACCGGTACAGTGACTCGACTCGAGTTGAAAATACGCATTCATCACTTCACTCTTGTCAGCATTGAGTCGAAGCAAAGTCGAAGTATTATTAGCGAATATATAATTATCAGCCACTTGTCTGTTGTGCAACAATGAATTCCCGTTTACAAACATTCATAGTATTAACACTATCATTTACATGTGTCTATGCATTTTATAATACAATGCGACCATTTGTCACATCAAAATCAAGTTTAAATGCTGAGAATACATTAGAAACTTCTCGTTTTGTTTCCCATGGATTGGCTAAAAGTATACGAGATCAATTTCAAACACCAATATTCGTATACGATGAAAAAACATTACGTACCCAAGCAAGTAATGCATTAGGATTCCCTAATTCATATGGTTTAACTGTTAGATTTGCAATGAAAGCCTGTCCAAATGCTGCTATATTACAACTTTTTGATTCTATGGGATTACATTTTGATGCTTCAAGTGGATATGAAGTTGAACGTGCAGAAAAAGCTGGTATTAATCCGTCAAAAATGTCTTTATCATCACAAGAATTACCTAATAACTTTAGTGAATTAATAAAGAAAGGCATTGAATTTAATGCATGTTCATTAAAGCAACTAGAAACATTCGGTAAATTATTTCCTGGTGGAAGTTGTGGTGTAAGATTTAACCCTGGCAAAGGCAGTGGTGGTACTGGTAAAACTAATGTAGGTGGTCCATCATCATCGTTCGGTATATGGCATGAACAGATCGATAAAGTTAAAGAAATTGTAAAAAATTATAATATTAAAGTAGTTAGAATACACACCCATATTGGATCTGGTAGCGATCCTGTTATCTGGCAAAATGTTGCATCGATGTCATTGTCACTAGTATCACAATTTCCAGATGCAGTGACATTAAATTTAGGTGGTGGATACAAAGTGGGTCGTATGTCATATGAGTATTCTACTGACTTGTTAAAAGTTGGTGCACCAGTAAAGGAGTTATTTGAAGACTTTGCTAAAAAACATAACCGTAAATTAAAATTAGAAATTGAACCTGGTACATATTTAGTGGCTAACGCTGGTGCATTACTATGCTCAGTACAAGATTTAGTTAGCACCAAGTCAAGTAATTCAGATGCAGGTCATAACTTTATTAAACTTGATAGTGGAATGACTGAAGTTTTGAGACCATCATTATACGGTGCTCAACATCCTATTGTTGTTCATAATGATAACACTAATACTGAAAAATACATTGTTGTTGGACATTGTTGCGAATCTGGAGATTTATTTTCTTGTGCTCCTGGTGATCCTGAGGGATTACAAGAACGTTTACTAAATAAAGTAACAATCGGAGACTTGGTTACTATAGAAGGAGCTGGTGCATACTGTGCTGGTATGAGCACTAAAAATTATAATTCATTTCCTGAAGCACCAGAGTGTATAGTAGACACAAAAGGAAAAGTCCATTTGATCAGAAAAAGACAAACATTAGACCAAATGCTTGCAAATGAAGTAAAATATACTATGTAAACAAAAATTAATAATTTTATACACTATTTTCATGTTCTGTCCCTTGTTTCTGTACTTTAAGTGTACATTTAAATGTATGCTCCAAGATATCGATGTATCCTAATAGCTTGGAATTCTTAAAGGAGTTGCATAAATGTCGTAAATCGTAGCACTCGTGTTTCAATTGATGAAATATATCTTTATTTTTTTCCTCATTGTCACCATCACCGTCTTCACTATCCATTTTTTCATCATCTATTACACAAGGAATTTTAAACCATGCATCACCACAATTCTTTACAATATTATCAATAACACCCAACAAGATATACATATGTAGCAACAAAGTGTTGTCAACTTTAGAAATATCGCTTTCTATCTTATTGCGTATAAATCTAATAATTGAAATAACTTTCATCGGCAAAATAGAATTGTGCAAATTCTTTGTTGTGATAGCAGTAGTAACACCAATTTCCTCAATCAAACGAGTTAAAAATAAATCATAAATATCGTGAACTAGATATTTATTGATATCTAAGGGCAACATGCTACAAATGTAGCTCAAATCTGCTAATCTAAGTAGTTTATTGGACATAATATTATTCCAAAAGCTGAGAACTAATGCCAGATTACGTGTTGAACTGTCGGTCTGTAGTTCTTGTGTTTTTGAAGTAGTGCAGCATGCACATATGTCAGTATTTGAAGGAATATATTGATTAATACGCATTAATATGCTGCTAATAGCTATATGACATGCACTTATTGTTTCCCCATTGCCATGCACAGAATTATCGAGTGAAATTATTAACAAACTTTGCAAAATAGACAATAAACGTTGTAACAATTCATTATTATCTGTTGTAGCCCCGATACGATCACTTAAATTATCACTAAATATACAACTTATCATTAGTAACCAATTCTTGATAAAATTTAGATTAAAAAATGTTAAAATCTCTTGATTTTGTATGTTACACTCAGTTGTTTCAACTTTTGTCTCAAGAGATTGAAGTGAGAAGATATCATCATTGATCCTTAAATTGTTCATTGTATTTTTAAATTCAATAGATGACGGAGTCCATTCAGTCTGACTCTTTGTGCATATAGCACTTATTACGTTAAATATATCATTGTTATCATCAATGTTAAAAATATTATGGTATAATGCAGTCATAATGTAATCTGGAATACGCAATTTTGTTTTACAACTCCAAGCAGAAAATAAATTATATTGCAAAGCAAATTTTAACCCATCTAAACTGTCAAAACAATCTATTAATAATTGTACTTTATCAGTAACTACACAATTTGGGGGTACTATTGGTTTAATAATTGAATTATTTTTATAGAGAAGTGTTTCATATCGTAGCAATATCATTGGTGCGATAAATTCATCAAAGCAATAGTTCTTAGTATTATCTTCTGTGATTTTAGTACTATTCACCGTTTTATTGATATTTTTTATAAACTCATCCATATCATCATCACTATCTTCATTCATCGTGGCCAAGAAACGTTCAGCCTCTAGTTTAGAATCAATATCTTGTCTCAAGTACTCTGCAGCAGCAGAGCGCGACACACTAAGAGGCTTCATGACTAGAAATCGAAAAAAGATAAAAGATAATGTCGACTTTCAAAATTTTTAAAAATTAAACTTGGTCATCGGCGATCCGCGTAGGACCGGCGGAGTTTTAAAAAACCAACAACTTTACTAGCGAAATACGAGTGATGCTTTGAGCATACTATTTCCATCATTGATTGCCATTATTTTCTCTTCTTTCTATTAATTAAGTAGACTTACATTAGTCTTTACCGACCGCGGAACTTGCTTTCGGAAGAAATGGAACGAAGAAAAAAAGAAGGTTTGTCAGACCTTAAAAAATTTATGCAAATTAGCTTCAAAGAATACATCTATCCTGCATCGATCGGAATACTTATTTTTATACTCATCTCTATAATGTCAAAACAAGTGAAACCAAAGCAAACATTGAAGTCATCAACATTAACAAGAGAAAATATATTAGTATTATTTCGAGAATTTGCAGATCCTGAAGAACCAAGTAGGATAAACATAGAGGGAATATCAAGACTTGCTGATGCTATAGGTTTACCGATAGATGATGTAAAATTATTAGCCTTAATGTGGAAATTAGGAGCAAAGGAAAAACCAGCATCAATTAGCGAAGAAGAATTTGTTAATGGTTGTATGAATTTTAATGGTTTATCATCCGTATCTGTTGATGCGCTTAAAAGTGTTGTACCAATATTAGATCCTGGATTCCTAGAAGGATCTGAATTTAAAGATTTATATAAATTTTGTTTTAAATTTAATTTGTTAGAATCAACTCATAAATATATTGAAAAAGAAATTGCCCTTGCATTGTTACCTGTAATATTGGATATTAATCGTGCACCACATTTGAATTATTTTATGGAATTTTTACAACAAAATACCAAAATTGTTAGAATTACGTTAGATGAATGGGATCAATTTTATGACTTCAATTGTAGAATTAATGTTGATTTAAATAATTATGATGCAGATAATAGTGCATATCCCGTTTTAATAGATGAATATGTGGAATATCGCACGAAAGCAAAAAAATAATTTAATTCATTTTGTTCTTTTCCACTGTAATTTAAAAAAAAATTAAAAAATAAAAATAATAATAACATATGTCACTTTATTATTTATTCCATACAGATAGTATACTATGTGCTATTTTTCTTACTTTCCAAATAACTTGTCACGAATATTTGGTAATTTATCATTGTAAGCAATTGCTAAACGTTCATCAAGTGTCTGATTACATAATATACGTCCTTGTTGTGCAGCTAATATAACACCACCAGTTACATTTTGAGATAAAGGATATTCACTAACTGTGACTTTAGGACTTACACCACCCTCTGGCATATTGTTACGATATTCTGTAAGAGCTTCAGCGATTACTCTAGTGACAATTTGTTTATCTTCAGTACGTGCTAATATTTCAACAACTGGTTCTTGCATTTTTAATAATCCTTGTACTATTAGTTGACGTAATAATGTAGGATATTGAGGCGATTTAACAAATGCTTTTAATTTTTCTGTAACACTACCTTTCAATCCATCTAGTAATGCATCTCTTGATTCCATTCTTTTAACCCTTGCATTACTAACAGCATTCGACTGTTGAACTCTTTGCTCTTTTTCTAAATCCTTTTCTTTCTTGACATATTCTTCATCTACTTTTTTATTACCTTCAATATGTAAAGTTTGTTTTTCAACATTAAAATCATGTTCGGCTTTAATATTTATTTCATTTACTTTTTCATGGGCTTCTTGCATAATGAAATTTGTCATTTGCTATAAAATATAAAGTAATTAGATAATTATATAGTAAAAAATATTTTGTTGCAAATAGAAAGATTTAAACGATGAGAATATTGAGTGTCCTCATCCAATAAAGACTAAGAAATCTTGAGATATTTTGCTCACTCTATAGCAAGCCTTCTGGCTCCAAAGAGTATTAATCATCATTATAGATTTTAAAATCATTCAAAGTACCTGAATTTGCCTCTTGGAGTCAGCGGATTGTGCCATTTTTGTGGGTAATGTACAAAACAAGTCTTTTTGTTTTTCCCTTTTCCTCATCATCAGGCTTTTTCTCCAAATTACCCCTAACCCACGTGTGTTAATGTGATTAAACGTTAAAATATACAAGCCTATGTGCAGTTTTCGGCTATTACTCATTAATATATTCTATAATTTATGCTGAATTACAATGACTTTTATTAATAAGTATTTATTAAATCTATAGTATGAATTATAACCATATAATTGGTAATTTCTTATTATTTCTAGATGCTATATAGTATAAATACTTAAAACTTCATTTCTAGGAACAAAGTTATTCAAGGGTTTTTCGAAGAGCTGTTAAAAAAAATCGGAACCATAAAATACCATACTAACCGCCACAGTTAGACCTATTTCTATCGACATGTTGGAAGAAATAAGTGATTCTAACGCTCGTAGGCGTCGTAAAACACTCAGTAGCAATGAAATCAATAATTTTTTATCATCTTTAGCTACTACTGATAGTGAGAATGTGCCACCTAATTTTACCGTTGTTGGCGTCGATGATAAGTTAAAATTAAATGATTTAAATGCATCAAAAGTAGTTGTTAATGATAATATACCAGAAAATGATATATCAATTGAGCCTACAGCTGAGGAATTAATAAGAATGTTTTGTACAATAAGTTATAAAAGAATTAATGAACAAAATGATTATAAAATGTTATGTGATATTGGAAAAAAAATTGTAGAAAACACAAAGTATAAATTATTACCAAGCCGCTCAATATATCCTGAATTATTTCCTCATCCAATAAGCACTATTGAAGGGAAGCGTGCATTATTAATTAGTTTAACACCAATGTTAACAGAAGGAGAAGGACAAAGACAATTAGAAGTTACAAATTGTGAAACATTTACAAGATGTAAATGCGAAAAAAGTAGAAAAATAAACTCATCATATGAATACATTGATGTTGATACTAATTTATCTGTATCATCTGATAAGTATGAGGAAAGATATTTAACTTATATTTATAGAAATAAAGTGAAACATGTTCCACCAAAACCAACTAATATTGAAATTGCTGAAATAGTTAATTCAAACAGTATAAGTAATGAAATAAATTCAAATGAAGATATTGAATCTAAAATTGTGATAGAAGAAAATAATGAAAACGAAGAAAATGAACTAATCATGGACATTATGTCACCCATGAATAACATAAATAATAATAAATTAAGACGACATACTTTGTCCCCAGCATCAGCTCGGGCACATATGTACGAAGCAATAGAAGGAGAGACTGATGAAGATTGTACAAAAGTAAGTAATTCTACTGATGATATTGTAGTTGCTGAATTAGGAAGGGAATTAGATAATATACTTGCCAATATGGATGATGTTCCAATAACTTGTGATAATGATGTAAACTATTTAGCCGAGACAATAAATAATAGCAATGATAGTTATGATTCTAATGACATTGAAGTAGTTGTAGTAGAGGAAAATATAATTTATAGTCATGAGAGTATTGTTAATTCAAACGCTATAATAAATGATAACTATGAACCAAGTAATGATATTGTTACAGCTGCTACTGATATTGAAGATATTTGTATTGAAGATGCTAACCAAGATGTAAGCCTTAATGTTTTCCCAGATGTAAAGAATGATGAGGTAATAGTAGAAAATATTAACAATGAAATAGAAATTGTTTTAAGTGATAATAATTCTGAGATTATTAGCTCCATTAACGAAGCCCAACAACCTTGTACCGTGTTAAATGTAAATCAAATGGATATAAGTGATGAAATGGCTGAAAGTAAAGCTCATGCTCGATTATTTATTCGATTTGAACAAGCTCGTTGGAAATATCAATGGGAATTAGTATCCCATCAATGTATTAAAAAGGTTTATGAACTTAATAAATATTGCGTGTAATTACTCATACATTAAATAAATTCTCGAAGTATTGAATAGTAGTTAGGGTATTAGACTGAGAAAAAAAAACAGGGGCTTGTCACAGTTTTCGCCAGTAAAGATCACACTCACTCGGAATAGAAATGGCTGACGGAGATAGAGATAGATCGCGCTCTCGTTCCCGCGGAAGAGATGCAGATGCACCAGCAGAGGGATCCTCAGGTCATGAGAATTCTGATCTTAGAGTATACGTTGGAAATCTTAAATTTGAGGTAAGATATCACTTGTAAGAAATTTTATTGCATAAATCTTATGTTACATTATTCTAGACAAACGACAACGATCTTAAAGAGCTTTTTGCTAAGTATGGTGAAGTCTTAAAAGCAGAAGTTGTTTGCTTTCGCGATAATCCAGGTAAAAGTAAAGGATTTGGTTTTGTCACATTTGCAACAGCAGAAAGTGCAGCTGATTCTGTAAAAGGTCTTAATGAAACTGAATTCCAAGGAAGAAGAATTAGAGTCGATTTAACATCTAACAAAAAAGAAGGCGAAGGAAGAAAAAGATTCGATGACAGAGGCAGAAGAGGAGGTTATGATGATAGAGGCAGAGGAGGCTATGGTGATCGTAGAGGAGGTTATGATGATCGTAGAGGAGGTTATGGTGATCGTAGAGGAGGTTACGATGATCGTAGAGGAGGTTACGATGATCGTAGAGGAGGTTACGATGATCGTAGAGGAGGTTATGATGATCGTAGAGGAGGTTATGATGATAGAGGCAGAGGAGGCTTTGCCCCTAGAGGTGGTGGCGGTGGTGGTAGTAGGGCTTGTTTTGATTTCCAGAAAGGAAATTGTAAATATGGTTCAACTTGCAAATACTCACACGATTCTGCCTCTGCAGGACCAGAAAATTATGATGCTGGTTATTCAAAATATTAAGAAATAAATAATAGTAGTACCTTAAGCAATATTTTTTGAAAAGTTATAATTATTCGTAATGAGAAATTGAAAAAATATAGTGAAATATTCTTTAGAACACTTCAGCTCTATCAGTAAAAATTCCTACAACTAATGAACGCTTGTAGTTGTCAATATGTGCATTTACGTTATATCCATGTTGATTGGATAATAAAAGTGTATGATTTCGATATTGAATATTATTATAATGTGTGTGACCATACGCCCAAACACGAAGGTCATTATTAGTTAGTAACTCATCCATATTACTACTAAATCCATGTTTAACGTAAAAATTTGGATGAGAAATGTCATAATTATACATTGGATTCGATGTATTTGTTAGACTTGGTGTATGGTGAGTTAGAACACAAATTGGTAACTTACCATTATTACTTTCAATATTATCAATTAACCATTTTTTATTTTTAATAAATAATTCATGCGTCTGAGTACTATTAATTTTTGTAGTTTTATTTTCTTTAAAAATAACTTTATAATCTTTTAAAAAGCCTTCAACAACATGCTTACAATCAGTATTTAACATTTCACTCCATAAAGTTGTACCTAAGAATAAAACACCATCGATTATAATTGATTCTGAATTCAAATACTTAAATTTTCCATTAAATGTATCCTCAAAACTATATAAAACTTGATCAATATCATCCATGCACATTATCTCATCGCCCTTTATACCCGAATTATAGTATTCATGGTTACCACTGATAAACAATACCTTTTGAAATGAATCACAACAGTATGTAAGAAATCGTAATAACCTATTCCTTTCACTCTCAATTGATATTATTCCTATATCACCAAGCAAGCATAGTATTTCTGCTTTTGGTTCAATTATTTCATTCCAATTTGAGTAATCAGAAGGAAGAAATTCTAAATGCAAATCGGAAGCTAATTGAATTTTTGTTAATAATATTTTCGTATCTTCTACCATCTTGTCACTCTTTAAGCTATGCGTTGCTTCTGTCGCACTACTCATACTTTTACTTATACAGCAATCCATTGACTGTTTGCTCAATGCTGCACATTTATAATTTTTTTCTATTTGTGCAACAAACCAATTTGTTGACACAGCAGGAAAATTCTGGACTTGGACCTGATACCGGTGGTCTCATTAATAATAATTATAGCAGCGATGCCAACATTATACCAACATTGGACTAATTGTCTATATCCATTTTAAATACATTAATTACAATAACATATAAAATTTACCGGGAACTGAGTCTATGTAATGAATTCGATAATATCTCATCAATTAGTAGCTCTGTTGTTCGACGAGTTGTAGCACTCACAACATTTCTTTTTTCAACTGCACCGACTATATTATCTATTATATCTTGATGTTCTATATTATTGTCATGCTGTTCTTCGTTAATATTTTGTTGCTCCTCGATATTAATGGTAAGCTCCTGATTAATTGTTTCTTTCACATCAGTAGTTGGTGGTATACTGATACTTACATACTCAATTTCTGTATTATTTTCAATAATTTTAATATCCATTGGTTCAGTATTCAAATCATCATGTGATTTTTCGTATTCTTTTTCCCAACTTTCCCAATCATCCTCATAATACTCATTATTATAGTTTTCATTGTAATTATTGTATGATTCGAATTGCTTCTCAATTAAACTAACATCTACATAATCATACTTCAATGCATTTAAATTATTGTTTTCATTAGTATTAACTTTAATCGCAACATTATTATTTTTATTGTCACCTCTTCGTTGACCTGCACTACTACTTAATCGATCACCGACACCATTCCAATCGTTATAATTTTTTTCCATATCATTAAATGAAAATAAAGAATAAATAGAAGATTCGTCGCTATCACTAATAGTTGAACAAGGAGTATAAACTGAAGAATTATCCTTGGGAGTCGATTTTCGTTTATGTTTTTTATTCTTTATTGGTGGTAATTTTCTAGGTTTATTACTTTTACTTGATTTACTATTATAATCATTACTGTGGAAAGATTCGTCAAGATGACTGTTATTATCTATATTATATGTTGAAGAAGGTGATTTCACTGACCTATGACCAAAATAACTTGGTTTAAATTTTAATATATCCTCTCTAAATTTAAACTCCATTTCTTCAACATTATAAGGTATACTATCTAACGGTAAATCTTTGAATTCTTTTCCACTGACCTTGATTTTATGTAATTTTTTAGGTATTTCATAAATTTCATTTGGATATTTTGCTGCAGGTGATATAAGATACGGGGAATACATTAATTCACCGAGTACAATCTCTAAATGCGGATGATTTAACTTACTTTTCGTTTTCTTAGATTTAGTCGTAGTAGCCGAACTTATGGAATTGTTAGATGAAATCTTGTTATTCTTTTCATTTTTCTTTTTATTAATTGGTTGAAATGGATCTTTAGGTTTCAATTTCTCTCGCAATAATTGAACTTCTTTAATCTTTTCTTCTATTTCTCTTAATTTTTGCGCTGTTTTATCTTTCTTACGTCGTCTTGTTGTATTTTTTTTCTTATTATTTAAGTCATTATGATAACTTACATCCTTTACTCTATTTACTGCTATATTATCACTTATATCACTACTTAGAGTAGTTTCGTCTTCAATTTCTTCATAAAATGAGACGGCATTACTCTTACTCATCTTTAATTCATGTAATTTGAGGATAGAAGGGTAAGAACTTCAATTCCTTCAAGGAGTTTCAGAAAACGTTTTACCTTTTCCAAAACTTTGGCGATAAAATCCGGCCGCTTTCTACCGGTGAAATAAAGATTGGTTTATTTTTACATATCTATACTTATTAATTATTCATCGTTGTCATCGTCGTCGTCGTCTACTTCGTCCAAATCATCAATAGATTGGTTAAAATTAAAATCGGGATCAACCATATCATCATTAGTTTTTCTTTTCTTGCTTTGAATCGTTGAATTATTATTATTTTTTTTCTTTACGTCTATCGATGCACGTTTTCTAAGATTATTGATATTACTACTGCTTAATCCTTCATTGTCATCATCTTCTTTTGCCCATTCAATAACTAAATGTCGACCATATAAATGAGTAGTTTTTAATGATTCCATTGCATTTACAGCCTCTTGGTTCGTAGAAAAGTCAATGAAAGCAAAACCGCGATGTTCGCCACCCATTTTCTTCGGTATTCTAACTCTTTTGACATTTCCATAACTCGAAAACAATGTTTTTAGTTCCGATGAAGTAGCTTGAAATGCAACATTTCGCACCACTAACTTATTGTTCTTACTATTATTAGCTGAGATACTACTATTGCTGGACTTTTTCACACTAGTTAACCTTTTCTCAGACTTTTTAGCTTCTAATGAATGATCATGTAGCACCGATTCATTCAATTTAACCAATGCTTGAGTTGCATTCGCACTGTTGTTATATTCAATAAATCCATAACCCATTGACATGTTTCCAGTTCCTTGCTTACTGTTCACTGGTATTGATATTTTCCGTATTCCTTTAATTATATTCAATCGTTGTAAATGATTGTATAAATCCTCTTCAGTTGTAACAAAATTCAAATTTTTGACATAAATAGTTCCATATTCTTGATCATCCACGATTTCGGTAACGGTATTCTTCTGCACTTGCTCAATCTTGGTGCTTACCTTACCTGGCTTCATATCTTTTATTATATTTAACGGTGCCCATTCAATGTACAGCGGCACATGCTTGTATTTTCTATATGCTAATCCTTTAAATGCAGCTCTTGCTTCCGATGGTTCCTTGTTTTGAGTAAGTAAATAAAGAAGTGATTGAAGGAGTAAGCAAGTGAGTAAATTACCTTGTAATTAACTAATGCCATCGACTTACTTGGCGGGATTAAAAACGATAAAATTGGACCATATTTTGTAAACATACTTTTTAATTCATCTTCGACTAAGTCATGTGGCAAATTCTTGATTAACAAACACGTAGTTGATCTTTGTATTGATTTATTAGTTGAGTTTACACTATCTAACGCTGTGATATCAACACCATGTGAAACAAAATATTCTTTATTTTCTTGTGCTATTTGAGCCTCACCCATTGCTAAACGAATAGCCATTTCCCCCGAGCCCTCGTTGATATCCATTATATCACTACGCTCAACTCCGTACTGATTAGCGATGGCATCAATGACAGTGTCTGAACGAAGATATGATGAATTCCAACCGTCTTTTACATTTAAATTCTTTTTACGATTCAATTCTTTTTTCAATTGAAAACTGCTTAGTTTACTATTTTGAATCGCTGAATAATCTACTTCTCTTGGTTTCTTTGCGAGTATAATATGCAATAATCGACCTTGAAATGATGAACCATCTAATGTATCCTTTGCTTTTAATGCGTGTTCAGGCAACATAAACTGCACAAAACCATACCCTTTTCTATTTCTATCTGAATCTAATGGCAAATGTACTTCGGTTATAGGGCCATAGGACGCAAATAGTTCTTTTAATTCATCCTCAGTAACAGAAAAAGGTAAATTACGAATAAATAAACGTCCTGTATCATCTATTTCATCGTTATCATCAATATAAGTTTGATTGTCTTTATTAGCATCATCCGTTCTATTATTATCTGTTTCGTTGTCTTCATTTTCATCTTCACTATCAGAAAATGATGTAACTTTTTTTGATTTTAGGTAATCCAATGCTGATAGTGATGTTAAATTATTTTTATCTACTTTCGTTTCACTAGCATCACTTTCACTACTTTCAACGCTTTCACTATCACTCTCATCATTGGTATTATTATTATTATTATTATCAAGATTTGTTGTACCCGTAATATCACCTTCATCATTTGCCCAAAATTTTGTATTTTTTCTAGGTTTCATTGCTTCTAAAAAATCAGCTTTTTCTTTTGCTTGTTTAATTTCTCTAGCTGTCATAACAGAAGTTTCTTTTGTTGTTTCTATCTTTTCATCCGACACTACATCCTTATTTCCTTTCATTGATTTTGTAGATTTAAAAGGATTTAATGGAGCATCTCCTATTTTTTTTGCCAATTCAACAATTATTTTAGCTGTGCCTAAAAATGTATTATTGAAATGTTTAATAGCATCAAGTGCTTGTTCATTTGTACGATATCCAACAAATGCAAATTGACGCGATTTGCCATCTTTAGTTTTTACTATTTTTACATCTGTTATCTCTCCTTTACTTGAAAATTGTTCTCTAATGTTCCCTTCTTTAGTACTTTTACTTAAACCTTTAACTATTATACGAGACATTTCAATACTATATTCAGGCAAATATCGAATGAAAAGTATAAAGGCACGATCCAGAAACACGTACTACTAACCACTGGCGACTCGCCAAAAAGAAATAGTACCGGTGCAAATCCACACCCGCTGTTCTGAGTAAGATGAGAGAAAGATCCTGTAAACATGTAAATGATTTTAATTATTAATATTTCTTCGTTTTTGTAGTGCATAAAATCTGTTTTATCTCGGGGATCCTCATTAAATGAAATAGTCCATGACGGTGCAGTTACTATACAGGTAGACTTGAAATAGAGACACGATATAGTTCACATAATTGATGGTATCGTCTAACTGCTAAAATTTTGCTG
>JACCDO011908395.1_pt1 | contig 31084 bp, 24 predicted proteins | sample 7446101 | NCBI WGS metagenome assembly JACCDO01 (sample SAMN15323440, study PRJNA562643) | freshwater metagenome | isolation source: river surface water | place: USA:Blue River Watershed | collected 2017-08-16
CTCTTCATTGTAACAGATCTTTCACTTTGTATGTAGGGGAAAAGTTCATCCAATACTAAACTACTTCCTTCTGTTAGCAATGTAGACACTACATGTACCAATTTGTCGTTATTATTGGGATCAAAATGGTGTACAGAAGTGCATGAATTCTTGATTCTATCAATTTCCGCCTCCTTCCAAATACGCTGTTGTTCGAAGTATGACAACAGCAATAATGAACCAATCGGCGATATGTAAGGAATAATATCGCTCATTTCCAGTCAACAATCGCCTCCTTCTCAATATCTGCTCAAAATGTCTCAAATTATATTGTAAAAATGACAAATTATGTCACAAATTTTGGAAATTAAATTTTTTATTGGTACCGGTACGGTAACAAAAATGGTGTGGAAAATAGTTAAAATTTTGGAAAATTTTGACATTCAAGGTAACTTACCTTAGGTAAGGTTGTGGAAAATTGACAATTGCCACAATTCTTAAAGAATTATTCTTGTGCTTTAGTCTTCTAAGAGAAATTCGCGAAATAATGGAATTCAGTCTAGCTCTGGCGACTATGAACGATGCCGTGGCCATAGAAGCATTGGAAGCCGCGTCATTTCCCAGCGATGAGGCGGCTAGTCTGACATCAATAACATATCGGATACAGCATGCACCCGAGTATTTTTATAAATTTCAAGATAGAAACAATAATATTATTGGTTTTGTGAATGGTACATGCATGAAAACTTCAGAAATAACACATGATTCGATGTTTGAGCATATACCTGATGCATTGACATTGGTAATTCACTCGGTGACAATTGATGCTCAATTTCGCAATAAAGGTCTTGGATTCACCATGCTGCAGAAATATATAGAACAAGTCTTTATCACAACAAAAATTGAATCAATTAAGCTTTTATGCAAAATTAATTTACGTAATTGGTATAAAAATGCTGGTTTTATCGAATTAGGTGAATCAGCTGTTCATCATGGTAGAGAAACCTGGTACGAAATGGAACTTAAAAGGAAGTAAGAACAGTAAAAGAACGTGATATCACAGAAAAAATGTGCAAATGATGTTAGATGTATAAATCAAATTTATTGTATTAGTAAACAGATATTATATTGTAGATAGCTGCTTCTATTTGTTGATTGAAAATGTATCTAATTTCTCATTAGTTTTGGAATTGTAGAAACCAAAATCTAACAATTTACCGTCAATTGACACTGACATAATGCCGTATCCAACATCGACACTGTGTGCTGCTGAGTATGATTGTAGTGTGCCATAACCGCCTTTATTGCCTTCTCTATTACCTGATGCTCCTTGCATCACATGGATTGGAGCTTGGCCGACCTCATAAATCTGATTCTTGTATACTGGATATGTGCGCTCATATGAATGAATATGACCTGTAATAACCAAATCAACCTTGTTGTTATAGAAAATATCTTCTGCCTTCTTTTTCAATTTATCCGCTCTATCGTCACAATTCATGTCGTCACTGCAGTACATTGGACGATGGAATGTCACTATTAGGAATGGTGTGGCACTTCGATCTACGGTTGCCATGACAGTATTGAGCCAATCAATTTCTTCATCCGAAAAATTACCAGTATCAATAACAGTTTCACTATTCATGGAAATAAATTTAATTGGACCGTATTCCCAGCTGTAATACATATTGTCGTGGGAGGAATCGGTGTTGTCGATCACACCAGGAAGGAAAAATCTTTGTTTATAACTTTCAAATTGGTAAATAAATTCGTGGTTACCAGGGCAAGCCATGTATGGCACTCTTGTCGCAATTGGTTGAATCTTACGGAAGAAGTCATCAAAATGAGGCTCAAACCCGTCTGCATAAGAAATATCACCAGAGTGAATGATAACATCAATTTTGCCCTCGTTAACTAGGGTGGTCAATGAGGCAACCGTGTCATCTGAGTTAGTGTCATAGGCCATATCAGCAACAATACCAAAATTTAAAACTGATTTGTCCTTGGAAAAAGTAGTGAAACTATATGTATCAGACCATACAGAACCATCTCCAACTCGGTAATAATAGGTAGTACCAGGTAATAAACCAGTCATAGTACCGTAGTGAATTACACCTCGCCATCCACCATCCTTGTACGTAGAAGTCGATCCTTTAACAGTACTGGTCAATTGAGTTTCGGTGGTGCCATATTCAACGACAGAATTATCACCAGTTAATGTTACCCAAGTAACACCCATAACAGATCTATCAGTACCAGCTAATGATAAATGAATTTGTTCAGGTACATTATCATTTGTGCAGCACTCTACTTCACACATTCGAATAAATGCGCAAGGAGCCAATGGAACTGGCCATGCTAAATCTTCAAACCCATTAAATATAGCAGCTGGTAAAGTAACCAAAAACTCTGCCATTTTAGTACATACTGCCTTTTTAACAACATTATCTTTGGCCAAACACTTCACCTTCAACTGGTCCAGTATAACTTCTACAGTAGTAGCGTTAGACCACTTGAGATCTAGCTTTTCCACTTCCGCTTGGCACTTCTTGCAAAGCAGCGCACCCTCTTCGGTGGAGGCCACCGCCCAGTGGCTCAACAACAGTAAAACAGCCAAAAAGAGCATCATTTTTTTTCTCCTTTTCCTTTTCGATAGTTTTAGACTAGTTAGGGTTATACTATCCACACCCATAATCGGTTGAATGTCGTAAAAATGGTAAAGTAAATAGGATCTTGTCATCGAGTCATCCAGTTATTCGTTTTTTAATGATTCAATCAGTCAATCAATCAATCAATCGATCGATCGATTAACCAATCAGTCAGTCAATAAGTGGATGAACACATTTACTTGTTTACACAATTATAAATTAATTGCCCCATGAGTGAATCATTTGCTCATATTCACTTATGCATTTATTTAATAGTTTATTATCGCTTATTACTATGTAAAATCTAAAATCTTCAAAACACCACCGGTATTATGAACCACCAACCAAGTTTTAGCGATGCAGTTCCCACACCCTCACAATCACTCAATAATTCCTTCACACACTGCACGATGTTGAAACGTTTACCGAAACGCATCGCGGAAGAAGACGGTGGCAAAGTTAGTAATGCAAAAACTGAAATGATTTCTAAGAAATACGTGGTTGATTCGGACGATGATGAGGTTACTCACATATTCGCTTACCCCCATGGACTTATTCACTTATTCGGTTACTTACTCGCTTACTTGATTATTCGCTTATTTATTTTCTTGTTAGGATAACGAGAATGACGATGATGATGATGACGATGAGGACGAGGAAGTAGAGAAGAAACCAGTTAAAACTAAAAAAACGACATCAGTATTAGCACCTGTAAGTGGCAGCAGTGGATCAGCATTGCAAGGATTGTACAGAAATAAGCAGAGAGTATTAATAATTGCATCTCGCGGAATAACTGCCAGACATCGCCATTTGCTTGAAGACTTAAAAAAGTTAATACCACACCACAAAAAAGATAATAAGTTAGATTCCAAAGGTGATATAAGTATCGTTAATGAATTATGTGAACTTAAAAGTTGCAATAACGTGATATATTTAGAAGCTCGCAAACATATGGATTTATATATGTATATGGGTTGCACACCTCATGGTCCATCAGCCAAATTCCATGTTGTTAATGTACATACCACCGATGAATTGAAATTAACCGGCAACTGCATGCTTGGCTCTCGACCTTTATTAAATTTTGATTCTAAATTTGAAACTGCAGCGCATTGGCAAGTTATGAAAGAAATACTAAACAATACATTCGGTGTACCACGTGGTCACCCCAAGAGCAAGCCATTTATAGATCGTGTAATGTCCTTTTTTATTGTTAAAAATAGTATATGGATTCGTAATTTTCAAATTGTTGATAAGAATGAACGAGGAATAGACGACATCAATCTGGTTGAAATCGGACCCCGAATGGTGCTTATCCCTATTCGCATCTTCAACGGATCCATGGGAGGTCCAACACTATATCAAAATATGGCTTATGTATCACCTAATGAAGAACGTAGTGATATGAAGAAACGCAAAGGTGACAGTTACGCAGAGAGAGTCGACAGAAAGAAGCAACGAAGTGAATTCATTGTGAGTAACAAGCCACCCGCGGATCTACTCAAAGGAAACACGTTATATAAAAAGTAGCTTATAATACAACGTATAAATATAAATACAGTTCTCGTTCACTAACTACCTAACTAACTCGTTCATTATTCGTTCTTATCGCCGAATGACACATTCACTTTGGCTGGTGTTGCAGGTGACAACAGGTTCCTTAACAACTCTTTACTGGGACCTTGCACTTGAACTGTCTGTTTTAGAAAACCACTTTGTGATGATGACAGTTCAGGTGTTGCGACTACCCGTTTCTCTCTACCTAATCCCTTTCTGCTGATCAATAGATTCGTTGGTGATTCTGAACGAATGGGTGAAGACACCGCTGGTTCCTGGGGAAATGAAAAAGCCTCCATGCTTTTGCTGTTGCTTATTCCCTCGGTGGTTTTCTCTAGCTTGTCCAAGCGACTACTAACCGTTACGATATTGGAATTCATCTCACTAATCTTTTGTAATAGCATTCCCATATCTGGAGAGAGACTACTTGTTACTGGAATCTCATTTAATTTTTTGGATAAAAATATAGGACTACTAACAGGGCTCGTGTCGTCGGCCACCGCAGGCGTCAAGGCGCGGTTTGGTACGATAACTGTCGCACGGTTATTCGGTGCAACGGTCGTGTTCCCCGCAGTTAATTTATTTAATTGTTTTTCGATCAAATTTAATTTTTCAGCGACGGATGTATCCACTACAACCGGTGGTGGTGCGTCATCGGTGGTAGTTACGATATTTTCAAACTTTGGTCTGACAGTACTCATGCGTTTATTCGTTTTTCCTCCACCATGACCACCACCACTGTTACTATGACTAGGGCTTATATTACCTAGACCACCTATGAGTGAGTAAGAGAGTGAGATGAGTGCTATGGTAATGTATGACTATGAGGTAGGTGCAAACCTGGTTGGTTACTCTGACTGCCTTGTTGATGCTCCGACGGTTGTAAGTCTATTACTTTATCTGAAATAACGGATTGAAAGAATTCGGTAACAACACCAATAGGGAACCACGATATATCACCGTGTAGGAGACAACTCCTTACATACGACTCAATACTATTATCTTTGTCGGATGACTGATCCCAAACGTGCATGATGAAATGGATGTAGTTGTCCACACTATGCGTCACAGTTCTATGATTATTGAAATTCACCTGCTTACCAGCACTAGTCTGTTTATCAAAATCATGCCGTTCCACACCACAAATAAAACAACAATTATTCATTTGTGTCTCACGTTCAAACTTTAATTCACGTAATTTGCCGAAGGTATCCACGATAATCGCAAAGAAAATATGCCGCAATATAGCCAGTACAATGAAGTAAAACACCATATCTAAGATAAGACGATTACCAAGTGTAAGGTTCATCTCATGCGATACACCGTACTCACCACGGATACCGTACGAGATCGCCATCTTGAACGTGTCCCACATATTGTTCACCTCTAAATACTTTATATCGGGGCGAAATGCAACAAAAATCACTCCGGAAAAAATATTTATTATGATTAAAATAATGATTAATGTGGCAACAAGTTGACGAAATGGTGCTTGAATAGCGTATAAAACATCCTTCGTGGTAGAGTCCAAGACCACGAAATCAAGGAGTAAGATGGACACGAAGAGGTAGTTGTATACGAGGGAAATAATGCAGATTACCAAGTAGAAGCAGTACCACACAGGTATTGGATCACTCATAGTGTTCAATATTGCTTCTAACTTACTCATATTCTTTTCTAAAAATGTCTCATACGTCACCGGGATCCGCACGATGAATATGATGAATATAGTAATCGATATCAATACAACCTGCACGATATTCAATGTCTTAATGATCGTTTGTACATCATCTTCCATGAATAAATCAGTAGCTAATGCAATCTGTCCTTTTACTGGTGCGAAATCATCGGTGGGTGCAGCGCCTGCTAGTGCCCGATGGTGCGACGCCGCGTAGTTCGTGTCGCCGTTGTCATCGATAGTACCGTAATAGGTAAGGATCAAACAGTTCATTATCACGGCATTGGCAAACATTAACCATGTTAATTTCGTCTTTATAGACCATAAATTACTAAACCCTAAGGAAGATAGGGATTGGGAGTGAGCTGCTTCACGATGTAATTGCTTGATCGACTTGGTGAACTCCAATAGCTTTGTTTCTTGGGATGAAACGTCTAATTCGGACATAAATTTTTCATGAGACGAGGGATTAATGAATTTGGTAATAATTGGAACGGGAAAACATAAATTATGTATTTGATCCTGGTATTGCACCTCGATGCATTGCACGTCAGTCATCAGCTTATGCTCGGCGATACTGGACAGTATCCCTCTAGACTGCTTCAATCCCTTTAAGAATACCAAGTACGTAGCTTGTATATCCGTTAACTCAAAATCAGTAAATTCTGCATTAATCGATACTAAACTATTCTCTTCCGAGATGTCAATGGTAGGAAGCACGATGACGTTCAACACGTTCAACTCTACGATCGTCATTACTCGCTCAAATACCTGTGAATTGTTGGGTTGCCCTTCCGATACCATACGCAAGACATCTACTAAGTTATGTAGTAAATCATTAAGTGTCTCGGACTCTTCTTGCTCGTGCACTTTTGATTGAGGACGAATAATTCGCATGAAACGGTTCAACGTAACTAAGATCTCAGTATTCATAACAAAATATTCTTGATTTGCTTTACATGGTCCTTGTAACAGCTTACTTATTGCTTTTAATACAGCGATTGACACCAAATGAGAAGCGTGATTGTCTACGCGACTCAGTAGTGTGGAGTACTCAGCTAGGGAGTCTAGTATGTTCACCTAGTATAGAATGAGTGGGTTAATGAGTGAGTTCATGGAGCATATAATATAGTCTTACTTGACGTGAATTACTCTCTTGTTCACGTGCCAAATGCTTGAATGGCATGTACAAGCCTTCGCAAAGTAACTGCAGCAAGTAGAAGATGAGTATGTCGTGCGGTGGCTTCTCATCGTTGGTCTCGGCATCGGTTGGATCCGTTTCATTGATTGAAGTGAACGTTTTTAAATCAATAATTTCTTTTTCCGTTACATATTTATTGGACCAACTAAATAACGAGCCAATAATCTCTTTAATACATTCAAAGAAATGGGAGGAATCCGTTTCAACCAGGTACGTATATATATTCTGTTGAATAACTGTGCTTCCCCCCACTTTGAATAACATAATCAACAACATTTTAATGGCTTCCAACATCAATTGATGGTCGATACCGTTGGCTAACAGCTCTAAACACAGGTAGGTAATGCCGTGGTCGTTGTATATCTCGCGCAACTTAGCTGCTTCAGATGACTCCGGTCCGATTTCATACTTGGTAAGTCTATCTAGATTATTATCAATGGAGATACCTACGTACTTCTCGAGTTGATAGCGTAACGTTTGCAGGAACCATATAGACGTATCCTTGATGTCCCTATCCAACACTCTGGTGTTATGAATACGTTTAATACTCGTACGGAAATGACTTGTTAACTTGTTTATTAACGGTTCAAAACGTACATCCGCCGTGTTATTAGGCGTCTCTAACCGTGGAATACGTTCAAACAAATCCACGGCATCTTCCTCGAGATATTTCTCTCCTCCCGCAACTGATTTACTAAAAAATGCAAATTTTTCACGAAAATGTTCTTGTTGAATATCCGCAAATGTGGTGTTGAAACGTGGTCCACGTTTGTGTTTCTCTCGCGTCGTAACCGTCGCATCAAGTTCACGATCGAAGAACAACGTTTCATTATGAAGACATACCGCTTGTAACGTGGCATAACAACATTTTCTTACTTGATCACCGACTAGATTCGGATGCCCATCCAGCAGGATCCGGATGGCCGAATAGATCCGTTTGCACACATTTAATATTTCTAATTCAGTATTTTCCGTTAAAGATAAAGAAATTTCTTCGTCTAAAATGAGTTCCTCGAATAATTCTATATCAAAAATTGTAAAAAATTCTTCTAAAAGTCGTAGCGCGACCACGATCCACTCACCCACGACGATTCGGTAGTCGCAAGAATAATTAAAGAACGAATTTAACTCCGTTTGCATCATTTCTAAGGAGTATGCTAAGTGATCTACCAGGTTCCAGATCGCTTCGGACACTATCAAACCGTCAATATTTGAAAGAATTAATTCCAATAATAAATTTGCTAATGGTACTTTAACGGCTAGAACCGTTACAGGATCCATAATACATGCAATAACACTTTCAAATGGGTAGATAGCTTGTAGTTTAATCCCTAGTTTACACGAGGCTAGAAGGCGTAGCAGGGTGACGTGGTACTGCATTTTCTCACTAAACATGGACTCGGTTTGCTGGGCATCGTTGTAGCGGTATACCTCCATTTCTTGACTTCGTTCCATGTAACCGTGGGTCCCGGGCGGATCCAGCCATAAATAAATATGATTTTGTATTTCTCTGGCGGATAACAGGCGGCTTATGTCCATTTGCACGGCGTTTATGTCGTTGGTGCCGGGGTCGGAGTCGACATACGCTAACAACACTTGCAAATACGCACTTATCTTGCCTACATGTTTGTATATTGTGAGTGAGTGAGTGAGTGAGTGAGTGAGTGAGTGAGTGAGTGAGCATTTTACCGTTAGCAACAATCTTATTAATCATATCTTTGAATATTTTTCTTGGTGTATTCAATATAATTTTCCTATTCCCAGCCACGACTGATTTGACCACACCCGCGGCACCAATACCCGCATCAATACGATCAATAAACCATTGCAATGAACGAAATACAATCATCTGGTTAGGCACATGATGCCGCGTAAACACCACAATTAACTTATTCAAAGCCTGCAATATCTTAATGATTGGCAGCTTCAACTCCTCTGTTCCTCCTGCAAATAATGTTTCATTTACAAACATAAAAGTTGTAAAAGCATCTAAATTCTTTAATAATAATTGCATTTCCCCATCGACGAGGATCTCCATGCGCGTGTCTAACGTCCATTTCTCCGTGGTTTTCGTGAGTAAATGGAAGAGATGATTGATCAAATCAAGCATATCCGCGGCTGATTTCTGTGACTGTTCAGACAGTAACTCCCCCCAAATTTCATACATTTCTGCTAGCCGTTGGATTTCCCGTATGATTCGTGATGCAACTTTGCTCTTATTCGACATGGAATGAGAGTAGATGATCTGTACGTGTTGCGCCGTCTCGATCCACAGCTTGCGGCGGGTGTTATGGACCATTAATAGATTCAATGCCTCTTGCGTCAAGGTGGTGTCTTTATACATCAGAATATCCAAGAGGATGTCATCGAAATAGTCGGGGATAGACGGTAGGAGATCGTCGTTGTTCTCCTTCACTTTGCGGAGGATCGTCATAGGATTGACATTCGTCGTGGTGTTGTTCTCCTCCATCCATTCCACAAACGCGGAGACACATACCCCTAAGTTTTTATCTAATATACGATCATAGATCATAGATAATACTTTTAACATACTGACGATTGTTTCTGCTTCCTCCGAGGTGACGTTAGCATAGCGGGCAGGTGGTACCCACACGATCACTTTGTTGCTTTCATCCACTATCTTCCTTACTAATCTAGCTGCTCGAATAAGACGAATTAAACGTAATAATCTCATAATACGAAATATCTTGGCAACCCTAGCGGCATTACCCAGTCGTCGCAGGCTGGACGTGCCGATACCGATGAGGATGAGGTCGAGGAGGATGAGGGAGATGTCGCCGATGTTGAACTTGTCCATAATGAAAGGGCGGGTAGCGTTGTATACGCGGTAGTAACAATAAAGACGTAGTGCATATTCTGAAGGGAGTGAGTGAGTGAGTGAGTGAGTGAGTGAGTGAGTGAGGTGGAGGAGTCAATATATAATGGGGGGAGTGTACCTGAGATGAAGTACGCAGTAATCACATAGTCGAATACCATGGCATCTGACTCAATACTTGTTATCCACAGTCGTACTACAGAGAGTGAAACCGCTACAAGCACCACTAGGAGGACTATTGACATCCCAATAATGGAGTCGTTGAACAACAACCACCGCTTTTCCCATGGAATTTGTTCCATCGAGTTATGTGAATTCCTATGTGAGTGAGTGAGTGAGTGAGTGAGTGAGTGAGTAAGTAAGTGAGTAAGTGCATGAGTGAGTAAGTGAGTGAGTGAGTGAGTGAGTGAGTGAGTAGATATCAAATGTATGTTACCGTGGAAGCATGTCCCAAACAGACGACAGTTTCGAGCTCATTTCATGGCAAGCTGTCGTGACGTAGGAGCAATATTTCTGTATCAGATTGTGCAACCTCCCTGTATTCTCCTTTTTCGAAGAATATTCAGGCGCGACACTATTTTTTCTCGCGACGTCAGTGAGCCTATTTTGCAGGTTTGAATTAAACCTAAGTGAGTGAGTGAGTGAGTGCGTGAGTGAGTGGGTGAGTGAGTGAGTGAGTGAGTGAGTGTACCTATTGACATTAAGTGATGATATCAGGGGCCCAATGACATCATTTAGCTGCTCAACGGACGAATAGAATCCAAAACGGATGAGATTTTGTAATAAATCCATCATTTCAGAAGAGTATTCATCACATCTAGATAATAATAGAGTGAGTGAGAGAATGACGATGGTAGTGAGTGAGTGAGTGAGTAAGTAAGTAAGTGAGTGAGTTAAAAGCAGATAGGAAGGTGACGTACTTCAATAGATTCAAGTCGTTCGATAAGTAGTCCGATATCACCGTCTGCAGCACCGCGAACATGTACGGCGAGCTGTTATGGTCGTCGGTTTCTTCTTTAGCGTTCCCTTTTGATCCAATTTTACAAAAAGTTCGCACTAAACGGGGATAATGCACTGCTACCTGCGGCTCGCGGTCCACGTACATACAACGCAGGATGCGACACACTGGCGCCTTGAACTTATTCGGAATGAAGTCGTCTTTTAATATGGATATTAATATGTAGTAAGGTAGGAAATGAGTGAGTAAGTGAGTGAGTAAGTGAGTGAGTGAGTAAGTGAGTGGGTGAGTGAGTGAGTGAGTGAGTGAGTGAGTGAGTAAGTGAGTGAGGGAGTGAGTAAGTGAGTGAGTGAGTACGGAATATTTTCTCCAAGATATTAATCGAAACATAATTGCGGTCAATACATAAATCAGCAACCAAGTATAATTCTGCAACGAGGAAATGCGCCACCTGCCGCTTCCTCTCGAAGATGTCACTTAGCTTCTGCACCACAGCGCTTTGGCGACCGCCAAAGATTGATACCCGACGGTTACCGCTATTCACGGATCTTCGACCGGATCTTTCTGCCGGTTTCTTCTCTTCTGTTAGTTAATAAGTACGTCAGTGTGTAAGTAGGTGAGTAAGGAGGTGAGTAAGGAGGTGAGTAAGTAGGTGAGTAAGTAGGCGAGTAAGTAGGTGAGTAAGGAGGTGAGTAAGTAGGTGTGTCAGGAGGTGAGTAGGTACGTGTGTGAGTGAGTGAGTAAGTAAGTAGGTAACTACCTGTGCCTTCAGCTTTTACAGGTTCTTGGATAGATGGTGGAGTCTTTTTGGCCGCAATGCACCCAGCTAACACGTGAAATGGCACTGGATCGTTTGTTCCGAATAACTCGACTAAGGCGTATTTGTCTGAAGACCGCCATGTTAATAGCACCTAACGAGTGAGTGAGTGAGTGAGTGAGTGAGTGAGTGAGTGAGTGAGTAGTGCAAGGAATACCTGTGGCAACCCTTGCGTTAACACATGATAAGACAATATGGTATCAGTAGGAGCAGTTGGATCCTTAGGGAAGTACACGCCATGTTTCGCCCTATCAAACAGTCAATAAGCAACATCGTAAACGAAATAAGTAAGTGAAAAGAGTACCAGACATACTGCTTCACCACGTAGTCGGGCAATATATTGATGACCACACTATTCGTGGGTGTGCCAATGACTTCTTTCCCAAATAATGCCTGAGTAGCAAGTACGTCAGTAAGTAACGTGAGTGAGTGAGTAAGGAATAGCATGTCGTACCTGTACCACCATTCGTTGCGTAGAGTCTACTCCAATAGGGCAAGTACACGTGGACTGTAACAGCTTGATGAACGTAACGGACATCTCCGTCGTCACTAGCATGTTCACCAGCATGTCAATCTCATTTTGACGAATTTTGGTTTGAATTATATGTAAATTATCAGAAAATATTTCTTCTAATACACTCACTGCTGCCGGTTGGTACTTGACATGGTTCATGATAGTCAGGAACCGATTACTGGGGGTATGAGTGAGTGAGCGAGTGAGTGCGTGAGTGAGTGAGTGAGTGAGTGAGTAAGTAAGTAAGTAAGAGTGAGTGAGTGAGTAGATAAGCATGCGAGTGAGTAAGTGAGTTCCACGTAGTGAATACCTGATGTGCACTTGATTCATATGTGATTCTTTAATACATATCAATAGCACACGAAAACAGGCTCGTGCTACCTCTTGTGACGTAGTAATCGTGCCTAGTTCTGCCTTTTCATCTACCCCTAAACAATGGAATACAATGAGCGAGTGAGCAAGTATATCATGAATAAGGAAGGGTCACAGTACCTACAGGTCTTACTGCGTCCGCCAGTTTAGTAGTGGACGATCGTCGCACGGATATTCTATTCGTTGGAGTGACTTGAATGAGTGACGCAGCGACAGAGGAGTTAATGCTAACAGAATTGGACGTAGCTTCAAAACTGCCAGGTGTCTGCATCGGCACACTGCCACTACCTGAGTAAGCAAGTACGTGAGTGAGTGAGTGAGTAAGTACGTGAGTGAGTGAGTGAGTGAGTGAGTGAGTACCTCGTCGTATAATAGCGTCTCTAGGCCTCCTCAGAAAGTTTCCCCAGCTGCTAGTAACCGGTTTAGTCGTGCCATCCACACTGTTCTTGCGCACCGGAGTTAATGGCGTATCTCTACCACTTATGCGCCCTAATAAACGAGTGAATAGGAATGAGTAACGGCTAGTAACATAATAAAAATGTTAAAAATAACCTGATGATTCTGGTGTTTTCTTCATCGACATAGTGACTAGCTTCGTGATGTTCGACAGCAAATCCAACGAGTTGATGCTCGTCTTGGCGCTGGGTGAGGTTGGAACCACCGGGTCGTTACTGCTGCCGGTTTTCTCCATTTGGTTGTCGTCTTTATTCGGCTGTAACTGAGTGAGTGAGTGAGTGAGTGAGTAAGCATGAGTGAGTGAGTGGGTAATAGTAAGGGTTACGGACATTAGCTTTGGCACTTTCTTTGCGGGACATCAAGCCTGACGCACCACGCCGTAAATCCCTGATTTGTAAACTGACACTTCCTCGTTCGGCATCAGACCGACTGGTAGCGTTTTTGATGACATCAAACGCGTGGCTATCACACAAATCAATGATGTCGAGTAGCAAGTCAATCACTCCTATGAGTGAGTGAGTGAGTAAGTAAGTGAGTGAGTGAGTGAGTCAGTACGTATGAGTGAGTGAGTGAGTAAGTAAGTAAGTGAGTGAGTGAGTGAGTTAGTGAGTGAGCACCTTGTTCCCTCATCATTGTTTGTCGATACAATTGATTGGAATAGTCCACTACCGAACTCATTCCGGGAGTGCGCATAAGGCGCTCATCGGTGACACTGAACTTCCCTTCGGCAGAGATGAACATCCTCAACGTTTCTAACATAGTTACCATTGACCTCGTGAACGTAGACCATGCAGAATACTAGTGAGTGAGTGAATGAATGAGTGAGTGAGTGAGTGAGTAAATGAGTGAGTTAGCACCTTGTCTTCTTTAGTATTTTTTATTTGGGCTAAATTTCGTAAATTGGATGCAGCATCCACACCCACAAAGATATCAGTTCCAATATTTCTCAGTAATGCAGAGGAAGACACGAAGGTCAACGCTGAGTGAGTGAGTGAGTGAGTGAGTGAGTGAGTGAGTAAGACATCATGCAACTCGTTAGTGAGTGAGTGAGTGAGTACCTGACGAAATATCAAATTTCCCACAGCATTCAAAACTTAATTTGTGCGCATCGTTCTTGTTGGCGTGGTTTCCATGCGCTTGGGAGACCTCGGCATTAGATTTATATGACAAATAGTACCCGTTAGTGTCGGCAATGTAAAAATTGAATTCCTAGTGAGTGAGTGAGTGAGTGAGTAAGTAAGTAAGGGAGTGAGTGAGTGGGTGAGTGAGTGCGTGAGTGAGTGAAAACGAGTTAACGAGTAAGAGCGCTTGGATCGCACCTCCTTCCAAAACAAATTATCATTCGCGGTTGCTGCATCATTAAAAATCACTAATGAAGACGCATCCATACGTGATGCGACACCACACAGGCCTTCAAGAGTCATCTTTAAGTACAACCTAGTGTTTAAATCACGCAGTATGACCCGGTCACCATTGATTAATACGTCACCTTTGAGACAACAAAAAAGAGTGAGTGAGTGAGTGAGTAAGCATGAGTGAGTGGAGGAGTGAGTGAGTGAGTGAGTGAGGGACAAACCTCCTTCTAGATGATTTTCCTTCTCCACGATCCATAATAAATGAGTTCCTACATCCTCGTACGTACCCACTGACACGGCGGCATTCGACAACTCAATTGATGCTTTACCACCTCCGTTGCTGGCGCTGACTTTTAAATAGCTCATCGAGTCAGTATCTGAGTAAGTACGTCAGTATGTGAATAAGAAAAATGATTATTATCTATGAGTACCTTGTATTGTTATGATATGACCCGGGCCAATCTTCTTCTCTTTCAGTTTGGAATAGGAATTGAACCGGTAAGTGGAAGCAGTCCAAGTAGTCGATTCTAACGAACAATTGAGCTCTTTTCTACCATCTGCATAACCAACAGCTGATTTCTTTGCAGCATGTAAGTACTCCCCGACTCTCTCAATGACCTAGTGAAATAGAGTGAGTAAGTGACCAGCCGAATGAGTGAGTAAGTGAAGGTTACCTTGATATTCAACTCATCCTTCTGCTTCACGGCGGATCCCTCTTTATCATATTTTGATCTCGGGGCAAAGCACAGATGTGAGTGAATGGTGCCATATGTTGACAGACTCACTTTCATGTTCTCCTTCTCGTTCTTGGCCAGTAAATTGCGTGCCACGTCTAGATATTTTCTGCTTTTATAGTGTCGAAGTTGTATGGGTTCGCCAAAGAGTACTGGCTTACCAGCCTTCATGCCCATTAATTTCTCGTTAATCCTCACCTCATTGATAGCTGCGCGATGCAGTTGATATTGGACATTAATATTTTCTAGTTTGGTTTTATCATCATGTTTCTCTACATCAATCTTTGCTGCAGAGTTGTAAGATTGGCGAGCATTTTCAGCAGCACTTACATGGTGTGATGCTTCAATTGAATCCGCTGTTTTAGAATTCAAAATTTCATCATAGTCTTTCGCAGCGGAATACTGATTTTGCACGCATACTTCCCATAAACAATCTTCTATACATTCGTAGGAATCTTTCAACACAAAAACCTCGTCCGTCACTATAATTCAAGTATGTAAGTGATTTATAACGAGTGAGGCATTTTACAAATAAAGGCGAGGAATATGCACATCCATAATGTCAAGGTATACAAATGCACAAAGTTTAGGCACATTATGGAATCAGAAACTTACCTAGTCCTTCAGCTGCTAAATAACCTTCCACCGTGTGTACGGATTGAGCTAATGATATCACAATAATATCACCGAAACACAAGGCATTACCGTTGGGCCTGCCGTTCTCCGCGTCATCCATTGCTCCCTATTACTGCGCTGCTTTAATATACTGACAGAATCTTATTCTTATTCATTCATTCATTCATTCATTCATCAAATTTATTGTTTATTTCAGTCGCAAGCAAGGCAACAACCGACAGGAAAAAAGCGGCCGGGCCGGATTGGACCGGTAGCTCATATAATATTGTCTTAGCACCAAAGTTACCGTATTTACCCATTATTCCCGTCAATTGTTAAGTATTTGCAGCCCCTAAATTATCTATAACTGGTTGTCAGGCAAATAAAGCACCAGAGTCCGTTAATTGGAATCTCGTTAATTATCATTACAGAAGTGATTGACATTCAGTCAGGTAGTCATGACGTAGGCAATACGTTGTATTTCTGTGCCTAGTTCACTCAATTAAGCAGCTGGACATTGTGATTGAGCAACTACATAACAACGAAATAATTCCCACACCCCTTAATTTCTGTCAAAACCCGGAACCAATTTAGCTAGCAAATTATGAGTCAAAAGTTGTCACTTCTGTCAAATTTTGTGTGATTCAATTCGTGAAATTTGTGTGATTCACAGCGTAGCACAATTTTTCATCCAAATGGTTATTTGCTTTACCGTGAAACTTTGTCTAAGTGAGTGTTTGAGTGCACGAGAGTGACCGTAAGTCACAAAAGAGGGAGTTAACTGAGTGCGTGTCCGATTGATTACGTGTATTTCGAGAAAAGGAAGGGGGCTTGGTATGAGAACTGCAAAAGGAAGTTACACTGGGTACTTCCAAAGAAGGGGTGGCATCGAAGATGCTGAGCGTCGATTAAATTGTTTTCCATCAAATAGGTTGACTAACAAGATAATATTGGACATTGGCTGCAGTAGCGGAGAATTTACCATGCTAATAGCTAAAACATTTAAACCTCAAAGCGTACTTGGAGTCGATATCGATCAGAAACTAATTGACACCGCGAATAATCATCTACAAACTGAAAAATCAAACTATTTATTAATTGACAATACCTATAATGCTAGTGCAAAGAAAAAATTAGTCCCAAGGATTGTGCAGAAACCGTCTGCCACTAATAAGAATGTTTCCATAATACATGACAGAAAGGACTATCCTCATAATGTCAATTTTATTTGCTCTACAATTTTGGATAATAGTATAAAAAGTTGCAGTTACGACACCATATTTTGCTTGTCAGTCGTGAAGTGGATTCATCTGGTACTCTAATCAACTCACTCACTCACTCACTGTAATTCCCAGTATCTCATCATTCAACTCACTTCAATAGGATCAAGGAGATAACGGGCTAATAGATTTCTTCTATCGAGTATATGATTTGTTAAAAGATAACGGGTTTTTTATTCTGGAGTATCAACCATGGTCCTCTTACGAGCATGCGGTAAAAAATAGAAGGCAAGAGAAAATATATCAGAATTATTGTCAATTGTCTATTCGACCAGAGCAATTTGAGAGAATACTTGAGGATAAAATAGGGTTCAACATCATTTCTCGCGAGGGTCCCGCTTTAAGTGATGCCAAGGGTTATCATAGACCCATATTGATAGCACAAAAGCAACCTATGCTTGTTCCTAGCAAGGGCTTGCCGAATACCGAGGCATCGAACGAAGAAGAAAGGAAAGAGGAAGGGTTAAATGCTGCAGCGCACAACATTGACACGAACCACAAGAGAAATCGCAGTGATCATGATACTGGTAATGATATTAGATCAAAGCGCACAAAGAAGTCCCCAATGACACAATGAACCACCGCCTTTGGCTGCTCCTGGCATACAGGCGGATCATGCTCTTTAGTATTATTAATTATTGTACATTATGTATGTGAAATATAAAATTACAAAAATATCTCATCTCCCTGCGAGTCGTAGTCTGTGCTGAGGAATACCCTCCCTTTATCTAGTTGATTGGTAGCTATTCGAGAGGATAAGGTCTCTAACCTGGCTACATTGGAGTCCACATATATATTGAATTTCTCCACACCCAGTTGGACCATATGAGAAGTAATATCACGAGTTATTCGTTCTTTCATTCCTGGAATACAAGCAGAGCCACCAGTGATAAAGATGGTGGAGCATATCTCCTCGCGCACACACTGGTCAATACTTTCAATAACGGATAGTAACAGAGCTGTTATTGGGGTAACAGCCTCTGCATCATCACCAAAGAATAATTTTGGTGAAAATAAAACTTCTCCACCATAAAACCGTTCCACGTCGACATGGATAGTAGCAGTCGTATCACTCTCCGGAATGCACAACGATATGGACTTCGCAATAGCTTTGCGGGCTTTACTCATGGCGCTAGTTATCGATTCAGAATCAACTTCACTTTGACTCATCTCGTCACTGTTAGCCATGCCTATAACGGTCATTTTCTCCTGCTTAAACTCGCCTGATTGAGTGAGGAAGCGAGTGAGTAAGTGAGTAAGTAAGTAAGTAAGTGAGTGAGTGAGTAAGTAAGTGAGCGAGTAAGTCGGGGAGATTGCGCGAATAGTGTAATGAGTACCATATTCTTTTTTACTTTGTTCAAAATCCTGAACAATAAAAATGGATTGTTCTTTCACAAAACGTGCAATAGAATTCCTCTTAAACGGGGTTGTCGCACTGTAATACGCTATCTGCTGCCTATGCAACATCTTCTCGTACATGTCCGTGCATGTTTCACCACCCAATGAGGTCTGTTGAATAGAATTTTTAAGAATAAATCCCTCGTAATAAGGTGCAACAGTGGTGAAATACGAGCCAATATCCACCACGAGATAGCTCTTGACATGCAGGTTAAGCAGCGCTGACGACAGGTAGTGCTCGTCCAACAAACAAACCTTCTCGGCATTCAAATGTAAGTACAAGATTTGCGCCAAATTCACGAAATCAGTTTTGTTATAAATTGATTTGGTGGTAAATATCAATTGAAATTTATTCAAATTATTTACACCCACACCCTTTTGCAAGATATAAAGAACAAGTTGAATGACGTGGTTAATGCTAATAGACGAGTCAGTGGTCTTATTGAGCAAGTGTCCATCTCGGTTCAATATATATATTTCTTGTAACAGTCCTCGTAGACCAGCATCCGGGTGTTGAAGTAAACAAAATTCTGCATCATTACCAACAAAGTAACCGTTATCACGATAGAATTGGTACATGGAATCGGCTTGAAAGGAAGCATTTTTAACCAGCTCACTATGACCACCGGAGACGGGTCGCTTCGACTGGGCAATGATGGTGGGACACGTATACACTTGCTCCAAGATATAATCAACAGTGTTATACGCATATAGTTTGGTAGTGCAATACCCTAATTGAATGAGGATTACCGGGGCATCAAATGCTTCAATATCGAGCTGACGATTGACTGGATTCTCCATTGCTGGAGGCACCTTCGCAAGCAACTCCTTGTATTGCAGATCCTTTTCAGCAAGGATTTCCTTCATACTATTCTTCAATTGATCATATTTTTCTGCTGCAATGTGCAGCGATTGCCTCAACATGAGGATCTCCGCACTGCTATCATTCCCCTCTTCACTTTCATTCACTATCGCCTCTCTTGTTTGCATTAACTGCTTTAACACAGTGTTGCATTCATCCTCTAACAGTGCTACTTGACTCTTAAGCTCGCTGATTTCGCTGTCTTTGTTGCTGCAGTCAGTCATTAGCTTGTCGCATTCAGTCTGTAACTGATTGGAATACTGGCGAGTATCCGAACATTCTTGTCTTAATAAAGAAATTTCTTTGTCTAATTTTGTTTCAGTTTCTTGGAATTTCAAGCAAGTATGTTGCACTTCATTGAACTTCTTATCCACTACCTCTTTCATTTTTTTATGGCTATTTAGTTCTACCTCCAACTCCCTAACGCGTTCCTCTAACATTCGTTTCTGCTGTGTATTCACCAATAAAGATGATTCTATTTGGCTGAACTCGGTGCGATCTTTTTCATAATTACACAATTTCGTAGATAATGACTCCTTTTCATTACATGCTTGCGTTAGCTAATTTGATGAGTGAGTGAGTGAGTGAAAGAGTGTCTATGTGATACGTATAATGGTGTTAGTTCGATACCTGGTCTGTTAACTCCACTACTCTCAATTCTAGTCCCTTCTTTGTCTCTAGTAACACTTCTAAATTGCCTGTTAATTCTTGCATTCTAGTTTCCGCACTATCAAATGCACGGATAGATTGTAGTAATGCAGCTCTTTCATTTATTGCAAGGGTATACTCATTCTCCATGTTACTGTACCTTAATTCAGCATCTTTCTGGAGCTTCTTGCATAGGTGTATTTCCTGCATTGCATTTTCTTCAATCTTCAGCTTCTCATCATTTAATTTCGTCACATCTCGCTGTAAATTATCGATGATTTCTCTTAGATGTACATTATCTAACAATTTTACTTGTGCAGTTACTACCGCTTCAGCATCGATAACTGCCTGCTGCTTTAATAATTTAATTTCTTCTTTCAAAGATTCATTCTCAAGCAAATAATGCCTCAGTAAACTGAAGTCATCACTCTCTTGTTTATCATAATACTGAGTGAGTGGGTAAGTGAAAGTAAGTGACTATGATATAAGTGTCTGAAATTTTATACCTGTAAGGTTTTTTCCACGATAGTCTCAATATTGTTGAGAATCTCATGGAGGGGCATCTCTAACGGCCCGCGACCACCTACGCATCTACTCACTGCACTTTTGGCAGTGTTTACAACGTTTATTTTTTAGAAAATTTTTTTCTCAAAATTTTACCGGTATTCACACCGTTGCATAAATAATGATATTTTAAAATAGTCATCACTGAGTCAATGAATAACGATAAGCAATGAAACGAATAAGTTAACTAGCAAATTAATACCTATTTAAATCAGCAATTGTTACAATCACTGAATTAATTAATTAATTAATGAGTGAATGAGTGAGTGAGTTAGTGATTAAGCCAGTAAGTGGACGAATGCGACCTAACTCACTCACTCGCGTTACTCTTCTTCTAAACTAAACCATTTATTTCTTTCACTACTACTTTCTACTTGCATGCTGCCTTGGGAAGCAACTCCCTTAAGTTCCGTTTTCTTGAAATCAATAAAAAATCAAATCAAGAACGCGAAGAGAGGAGGCTTTTTCTGCGAGGAGGCCATGGTCACGCAGCTGTTGCTCCTTGTCTTCTTTCTCTTTTATCCTAACACAGTTGGATTTCGTGTGCTGTACAATGGTCAAGTTATCGGCAATGACTCGTATTTCAAGCCTTATGACAAGGTATACTCACCACTCACTCACTCACTAAAACACTAACTAACTCATCTATTCACTATTCCCACCTACACACTCAATTATTCATTCATTCATTCATTTATTCGCATGCATTCATTATACTTACTCAACTCACCACAAGGGTTTTGTCGGAATATTCGGTGATCCAACTAATTTCCAACGTGAACGTGTCAACGAAGGTGCGTTAGAGACACCCACTCAAGAGTTACTTTATGAAGGCCCATCGCCACGGCAATCATGTCCAGGTATGGTTGGGCCATTTTCGGATGGTAATTATTATTGTACTGCAAGAGAATATGGTTATTGTGATAAACGAAGTGGTATTTGCTTTTGCAATATGGGTTATGGTGGAATTGATTGTTCCGAATGTATCGGATCTCATTTTAGGTTAGGCTCACTGTGTTATCCAAAAAAGTTATGCAAAGATAATTGTAATGGTGCTGGTGAATGTAACTTTTATAATGGTACTTGCTCATGTTTACCTCATAGAATTGGTACATATTGTGAGAAGAAATTATGCACGTATCACGATCCATTATGTGATGCATGTACTGAGCTAGAGTGCTTGAAATGTGCACCAGGATATTATATTACAGGCAATGTTTCCCATGTCTGTTCATCTTGTTATGACTTCGATCCTAGATGCGCAGGTTGTACAAAAGATTTAGGTTGCACTCTTTGTGCCGATCCCATTTTAACTTCTGTTAGACGTAGTGGATATCGAGCAGCAGACCCTCAGTTACCCTTTGAGGAGGATACCAGAGAGCTATCAATAACATTACCATTCGGTACAAAAAGTCCGGATCACTTTGCTGAAGCTGAACATTACGAGGTAACGGAAGACTCTACGAATTATTTACAGAATGATGCTCGTTCATGTATACAAGGAAGCAATAACGACTCATCGTGGCACTGCTCCAATATCGCTGCAACACACAAAGTATGTGGACATAAAGGTGTATTCAAATTTGCTTATCCCAAATTCGAAGTAAGTGAGCAAGACTCTTTTATATTACTAACCGTTGAACGATCCGGTGGGGGTTACGGGGATGTCTTTATCAACTACTTCATTAAGCATTTCAATTCCAATGATTCAGATTGCAGTCCTACTGCACCCTATACAACCGTGCAACGTTTGTCTTTCGAGAGTGGAGTTATTCGTCGATCTTTTCTTATTGGAATATTGGATGATAACATCGTGGAGGATGACGAGGTATTCCAAGTGATTCTGGAAACACCCGAAGGCGGAGGATCTCTGGGACCCCAATTTAGAGCAAATGTAACGATAAAAGATGACGATTTATATAAATTAAGTCCTAAGAAATCGTATCCTACCACCCTGACAATAGCCGCAACCGCCAATGATTCGTTTACGGGGACCATCCAAGCCGTGCTAGCAACCGATGAGCTGATGACAATGGGTGGTGAGAAGTTCTATGCATTATTAGAGAACAGTATGAACAAATGGGTGGATACAGGAATGAAGAATAATGCTCAACGTCATGCACATGCCAAGTTTGCGGATGTCAGTGATAATGGTGATGGGACGTACGAAGTGAGTGCAATCATGAAAGAACAAGGTACGTATGAATTAAGAGTGTGGCATGCGTTTCCTAACGGTCTGAAAGGGCAATATTACTACGACTCTTTCTTCACCAATCTCGCGTTAGAGCGAATAGACAGAAAGGTTAACTTCACGTGGGGTGCGGGTAAGTTGATTCCCCGCGGGACTGACTACATAAGTATCCGTTGGAGCGGTGCGGTGTACGTTGAGGACAGCGCTAATTATGAATTTTATGTTTATGCCGATGATCACAGCAGACTGTGGATTGATGGAAGCTTATATCTTGATCACTTTCATGAACTTGAAACGGTTTTGGAACCTGAACGGACGGTATACTTGCAGGGGAATAGACTCCATGAAATTGTCTTGGAATATCGTGAATTACGTGGTGATGCATATGCCCAATTACTATGGAAGAAATCGACGGACTCCGGTGATCCCGAAGTAATCCCTCCCTCGATTTTATATTCATTACATGAAATAGGTAGTAGCCCAATCATAGTATCCGTTGCATCCGGAGAAACGGACGCATCCAAGACGGAATGTACCGGTGATGGATTATATAAAGGGAAAGTACAAGAGAAAAGTTACTTTGTAATATGTCCACGTGATTCGTTCCTTAATTATCGCGATGACGACGATGAAACGTACTTGAGATCACAAATCTTTAGTGCCAAATTGAATCAGTCTAGTGATGACGGTTACGGCGGTGTTGGAAGTGAGACTATTACAGCAGATTTAGTGTACAATAACAGATCACATTGCTTTGATGGGTCTTACACACCTCAGCGAGCAGGTACGTATTTATTGACGATCAAGTACAAATCAAGTGCGGATGCAACCGGTAAAAATGTGCTTGGGTCTCCATTCACCGTCACTATTTCCCCCTCCAATAGTTATGGACCCTTATCAGTTGTTACTGGATTAAGCGAGCCATTATACGCGGTAGCTGGTTCGTGCTACGATTTCTTTATAATCGTTAGAGATACATTCCAAAATTTCCAGAAAATAGGTGGCGATGATATAACGGTGTACTCGTATCGCGTGACCTACAACGAGGAGTACAGCGATCCAGGTGCTGATATAACCGTTTCACCCACGTATATTCCGACGAATTCACCAACTGTTAAGCCAACCACTAGTACTCCAACTGTCAGACCCACATTCAAACCGTCTGCGCCTACTATCAGGCCAACTGTGACACCTACCAAGATACCCACGGTGACACCCACTAAAAATCCCACTTTTAGACCTACAATGAGCCCTACACTTAGCCCTACTAGGACGCCAACGAATGTACCGACACAGACTCCAACGAAGGTTCCTACAATATTGCCTACAATAACTAAGTACCCGACAGTGACGCCAACCAGGATTCCTACACTTGAACCAACTGTGATTCCCACAAGAATCCCTACGGTAACACCAAGTGTGATACCAACCATGACTCCAAGTTTTACCCCTTCGAGGATTCCTACGGCAATACCCACATTAACTAGGTACCCTACAGTGATGCCGACTAGAACTCCTACAGTGGAACCCACCAGGACACCAACTTCGACTCCCACAACTACTCCTAGTACAAGAGTGCCCACTAAAACACCCACGATTGCACCAACAACGTATTCACCAAGTGTTAATCCTACTGGTCCAACTCTCGCCCCAACATATAGTAAGCCAACTTGCATTCCTACTGTGAGTCCAACATTTAAACCGACATCTACCCCGTCGAACGCGCCAATATCAGTAAGCCCTTCAACTATTTGGCCTACGGATGCACAGCCAGTGGGTAATCCAACGGCATTACCTTCCAATCCGTCAAGATCGCCCACTACGTTTACTCCCACTTTAACCCCAAGTAAAGTTCCTACGATCAAACCCAGTCGCATTCCAACAGATCAACCAACCAATCCAACTTATATTCCAACCTCAATCCCCACGTGCACACCAAGCACCACCTCGCCAACGACCACTCCAACATATTTCCCTTCATTTAAACCTTCTTCGAAGCCCTCCAATCCAACGTACAAGCCATCAACATCCCCTAAACCAAGCACCGCATCGCCGTCATTCAAGCCCTCACCGAAGCCTACTTTAAAGCCTACTTATACGATAACAGAATCGCCTAATTTAGGCAAAGTATCCTTCATCAGAAGCCCTATGCCACCTGAAGATGCGTCGTACGTCGATATCGTGCGACAGAATTACGTCAATGACTTTGGTAATGGTACCTACAAAGTCCATGTCTGTCCAGTCATTGCTGGTTGGCACGAGATCCACATGCTATTGAAGGCAAAAGGCATCTCGAATCAACCAGAGCGAATCCTCGATACACTTATATCCAGAGGTCAGAGTAGTGGTAAGGACTCGTATACCGGTCAATACATAGCGGATTCACCATATCTAATGATAGTATCGAACAATGAAGCAGCCGCATTCTCGTCTACGGCGACTGGTGCAGGGTTGTACAATGCCACGGTAGGGATTACGTCATCAATACTACTAACTGTTCGAGATGCGTATGATAACGTCTATATAAGTCAATCTAGTTATACTTGCACGGTTACTGCGGAGTTACTCAATAATCCGGACGATTATTTTCATGTATGGAACTATAATAATGGGTCGTACTTACTGTACTACGCCCCTTCAGTAGCAGGACCAAACGTGTTGTCCATTTATGTCAACGGCGGCGAAATCAAAGGCAGTCCATATATAGTCAATATTTTAGATGGTGAAGCATCTTCAAGCTATTCTTATGCTCGTGGTGACAGTTTAACCAACACAATAGCTGGTAATGTACACTACTTCGAGGTAGTGCCTTATGACCTTCATAATAATCGCAAGAATATATACAATGACTCCGTATATACGTATGAAATAACAGGTGTCAATGCCTTGTCGGGTGTATTGGAGCCTTGTGACTATCCGCGCAACCCGGAGCAATTGGAATGCACTCTTTCGGATCCCAATGTTGCCCTTTATTACGCCAGATTCACGCCGTTATATATAGGCACGTCAACCATCAGAGTGTATTTGAACACCGCAATAACCAAAGTAGAGATTAGCAATAGTCCGTTCACCCTAACCACAGTGCCTGGTATTGCCATTGCTAAAAATAGTGTAGTTCGGGGCTCGATATACGATAATATCGCAGGTGAAGTGGGTTACGTCGCCGTGCAAATGGTTGATACTGGTTATAACAATCTAATAAGTGGTGATCATATCACTGAATTGGTCTTGTACGGGGTCGCAGTAGAATGGGGAACTATTCAACCTTGGGGAACCACACCTGGTTTGCAGGATGAACATCACTACAGAGGGTTTTACTCCGGATATCCTAATGTCTACGGCACTTGGATTGACAATAAGGATGGGTCGTATGTAGTCCGTTACAACGCGGAACAAGCTGGTGTGTATGTCATGCGCGTATCACTTGCTGAACCAGGATTAAACGCTACGTTTTATAATACAACAGATTTTGGCTCCCTAACAGATGGCTCGTCTAACCCCGCCGGCTACCAAGCCACTTTAGAAGGCAGAGCATACAATACTCGCACGTCCATATCATGGACGGGTGACATCGGGCGACGACCTAGTATAGACGGAAGTATCGGTGAAGGAAGCTATTATGACCGTTTTAAATCTATTCCAATACCCATGATCAATTTCAACAATACGTTGGATGCCATTCGACCTACCAATCCCGATGAACATGAATATAAATTCCGCGAAGATTACTGGTCCGTTAGGTTTCATGGTTTAATTATACCAGAATATCCAGAAAAATATAATTTTACGGTGTTAACTGATCCCTCATCGAGGGTGAAAGTGTACATTGGCGGCAGAGGGACGATGCTCAACGACACCGAGTCGGGCCAACTGCTACTCGATTCAAGCTCGTCGATATCGAGCGGCGTGTACAACTTCACGGACACGAAGTACCGTGAATTCATATTTGAATATGTACATTATACTGGTCAATCATTCATACAATTTTCTTGGGAATCACCATCCACACCCAAGTCTATTGTTCCAGCAAGTGCGTTTATGCATTGGAGTAATATCACTCATTACAATACTACAATCCATCCGAATGTTTTAGCTCCAAGTAAGTCCACAGCATTTGGTAACGGCTTAACTACTGCGGTCGCAGGAGTCCTGCAATCGTTTGTGGTGTACGCCAGGGATTTGTATGGTAATTTGCTCCAAGAAGGTGGTGATACACCTACAGCGTATGCTGTTGGTCGAGATGGCGTTGAATTCAGAGGAAATGTAACGGACTACGGCAATTCTACGTATTATATCGAGTACTACCCGCAAGTATCCGGTACGTATTTGTTGTACGTGACGATCGGATGCTGCGCAGCACATCCTAATGTGGGCTATCAATCCGAAATCGCGTTGAATACAGCTATTAATATTGGTAGCAGTCCCTTCATACTCACGGTGGCACCGGGGCCCGTGTATTCATCACGATCCATTGCTACTGGTGCAGGTGTATTGGGTAGTAAAACTGGTGAACGTCAATCCTTCAAGGTCCTTTTCCGCGACTTACACTCTAATCCAACGGCTATCAATACGCAGTATGACGCACTCACCATCAGCGTTGTGTTTCACGATAAAACGAGTAACAGTTACCTAAATGTAGTGAATACCATAGACGATATCGAGATCCACAGCGCATCCGCAACGATTTATTACAATATCACGACTGCTGGCAGTTACGATATGTATGTGAGTATGGCTATCAACGGCACGAACACAGCTAGTGCATTGAACAGTAGTGATATCAGCAGCGTGAACCAGACCATTCCTATTGATTACACTGTAACGGCTAATAGAAACATCCACGGTATTGACGAGAAAATGGTATCCCCAATAGCTGGTTCACCATTTCATATTATTGTGGCACCGAATAAGCCATCTAGTTATCACACCAAGGCGAAGGGACTCGGTTTGCGACAAGCGGTGGTGAACAAGAAATATACGTTTGAAGTAGATATTTACGATGCTTATGCCAATTTACTCATCACCGGAGGAACCCGGTTGTACACTCGGTTAGTCGGTGATAGAGCACACAATACCGATGAAACGGTCGTACCATCATGTATCGATTTTCAGAATGGTAAAATCTCTTGCTCCTACACACCGTTACACAGTGGCAACCACCAGCTTGTCGTTAGAATCGTCAATCAAACTCACGACACGGCCGGCGGGCAAGGGCTGGTGGGTAAGTACTACTCGGACACGCAACAACTGCCTGATAACCTGGTATATTCGCGCATCGATTCCAAGATTTCCTTCTCGTGGCCGGATGGTTTGATAACGGATAGAAGCTACCTTTCACTAGGACAAAGTATCCGTTGGGATGGATACGTGTTAGCACCTCGTACGGATTCATTTCGTTTCCGTATTCACTCCCGGAATGTAAATACCACGGTGTATATCGACGAGAAGCTAGTGTTTGACTCTTATCTGGGTATTACGAATGAGGTTAATTTCATTGCTAACTCCGTTTACGCGATACACATCGAAGCCGTGATAGCACCCAAGTACTACAGCTCTACCACGCCTTCCGCCGTTGATAGTGTCAACGTAAATAACCAAGAAGTTGAATTGGAATTGGTGTGGGCGACTCCCACGATCAATTGGGGTATCGTGTCCTCGTTCTTTTTGTATGACAGTGCGGAGGACCTGGTCCTGTCGCCGTACCCCGTCCAGGTAGACGAGTTTTAACAATATACATAGATAAGTGAGTGAGTTAGTGTATAGAATATATAATTATTACAATAGTAAACAAAACTACACGCATGTCGTTGTATTGCCCTTCTTAAACTTGCTTACACTGCAGTCGCTGAAGCATTGATTGTTGAACGCAGGATCGTTCTCTATTGATGGCGCAGCAACACCGAAGTGGAACGTGCAAGAGTAGTCGGTATAATCCGGCTTCATGTACAGCGGGATGCCCAGGTGCTCTTGAAACAGGGTTTGGCAGGGCAATTTGCACAGATTGACGCATGCCGATTTGCACTTACTTGCCGCAAGAAATCTGCATTCTGTTAGCTTTATACCACTTTCCCACACATTGTCATTAACAATAGAGCTATTGGACCCTGCATTCACGACTTCTCCACTGGTCATATTAACACGAATCCTGATGAGTGAGTGAGTGAGTGAGTGAGTGAGTGAGTAAGTGAGTGAGTGAGTGAGTAAGATTATATGTATTAGGAACCTTTCAGCAGGACCAACCAGCCACTCAATAAAACCGAATGTGAACCATAAACTGGATGCCTCGCATATGTAACGGGAGTTCTTCGAATAGTTTGTACGAAAAAAATTAATTATAAATTTTGGTAGAATTGATGTCAAAATATTGACGATGGCGTCGGAGACATCTCGGATATTGCGGCTCTTCGCTACCAACAGCTTGGTAATACGCACGAAGTTGGTGTAGGAGAAGCCAATGTTACGGATTAACAAGTTGCGGTCAGTAGTTTTAATTGAAAATGCAAGGATAGATGACAGCAAAAAGAGTGCCGTCCGCTCGATGACGTTATCAGTTCGCTGCAGTTTAGGTTCGGGTGCAGGAAACAATACTGGTGGTTTATTCGGAGCTACTGATTCAACCGCAGCATTTGAGCCTTTGGTCATATGTGTCAATATCTGATTGTTACTGCAATGACGGACGAATCCATTCGACTGTGCTATATACATGAGGACAATTACGATCGCTACACTATTTCTTAATGACTAAGAAGCGAGCGAGTAAGCAAAAGTGCAAGCAAGTAAGTGAATGTGTGAGCAATACCATGATTAATTCTTCAAATCAACCTTCCTGGTAATAAGGCGACGTCGACGAATGGATTTTAATATACTCCACCAACCACCTTCAGGTTGATAAAATATGAATATAACAATAATCGAGACGAAAAACAGTAGAGAATTGTAGGAGAAAATGCCTCGAGGATTGGGCTGGTGATGGAAGCCGGTGCGTCCCGTGTTAACTCTTGCTTTGGCACCGCTGGATGTTCGTCGCATTCACCAGGACTCACTTGATGATTGCTACGCAATTAAGCAAATTTATTGCAAAAACGTGTATTTGTTTCAATGAACGAATAAGTGCATGAGTGAGTGAAGTCACACACTCAAGTAGGCTGAAAAAATTGAGATGTACACTGTACGGGGGTTTATGAGTCATAAGTCGGAAATGTTAATGCGCCCTATTACGGCCCACACCACCGGTCATGGAAAGAAATGTACCCCGTCAGAATTAGCCGAGGAAGGCATTAATAATTTGTCAATCGAGTAAAACAACCGAGTTTTGAAGCGGGAATATTGTGTTGTTTATTGATATATACAAGCATTAGTATGGACGATAACCTCGTTCAGATCTACCTTGGTAGCCGCCACCGCCTCTACCGCCGTGGTATCCCTCGGACCTATCATGGTACGAGCCTCTACCTCTACCACCTTCCGGTCTTCCTCTATCGCCTTCTGGTCTTCTTCTATCATCTTCTGGTCTTCCTCTATCACCTTCTGGTCTTCCTTCTGATCTACCGCCTGTACCATCTTCTGATCTACCTTGATATCCAGCTCCTTCGGAACTCTTGCCGCCGCTATAACTACTTGCATAGGCAGCAGCATATCCACTATAGCCACCATAACCGCGAGGAGGAGCATTGCCATCGGAACCACGAGAATATCCACCGTAACCAGGATTACTATTCGAATCATCAGTTGAACCACGAGCATAACCACCATAACCAGGATTACTATTCGAATCATCCCGCGCACTGTCGTATCTATCACCTCTACCACCGCCTCTACCACCACCACCATATCCAACACTTGCTCCATAGCCAGAGTAACTGTATGCGGCTGGAGGACCACCTCTACCACCACCACCACCACCATAACCCGAATATCCAGATGGATTTCCATGGTCACGTGGTGCGGCGTAGCCACTGTAGCCGCTGTAGCCACGTGGAGGCCCCTGGTTATCACCGCCGCCACCATAGCCGCTATATGGTGCTCTATCGCCACCACCGTATGGAGCGCGTGGTGCATAGCCCCTTCCTCCGCCATAACCGCCATATCCGCCCGAAGTACTAGCCGACTTTTGTCCATCACGAGGTCCATCACGTGGTTGCGCACGTTTCAATTCTATTGGTTTACCCATAATTAAATGATTGGATGCTTTTAATACTTTGTCAACTTCCTCATCAGTATCGAATGTTATGAAGCCAAAGCCTCGCGAGGTATTGGTCTCTCTATCCATCATGATTACTGCATCCTTTACGTTACCATACTTGTTGAAGTAATCTGCAAACTCTTTTTCCGTGCATTGAATAGGCAATCCGCCCACAAAAATCTTTTTTGATTCTGATTTGGCAGGTGCAGGTGCTTGGTCTCTTGTAACAGCACGCTTCA
>JACCDO010020616.1_pt1 | contig 31070 bp, 27 predicted proteins | sample 7446101 | NCBI WGS metagenome assembly JACCDO01 (sample SAMN15323440, study PRJNA562643) | freshwater metagenome | isolation source: river surface water | place: USA:Blue River Watershed | collected 2017-08-16
TATAAATATATTTTATAATTTTTATTAAATTATAAATTTATTGAAAAAGAAAAGATATTTAATCTTTTTTATATTTAAATCTATTTATTATATTATGTCCATATTGATGATATAATGAATTCACTTGCATTAATGCCAACAATATTACAACTAAATAATATATTTTTATATTTATTATATACATTATCATTCTGTATATTATCATATCAACAAAATGTATTATATTCATACCACAATTGATCATTTTACAAAATAATATATATGTCATCTTTAAACTCTTATTCGTTCCATTTAACATTATCATAAAAAATAATAAATGTGCAAATAATACTGTTCCATATGACTTTATCATCAATTTATTTATACTCTTTTTATATATACTCATCTCATTCACTCTTTCTATCTCCTGTTTACTCATCTTCTCCCTCAAATTTTTTATTATTTTATCTTTTTCATCCAATTCTTTTATATAATCCTCCATATTCTCATTATTTATCGATAAATCTTCCTCTAATTCTTCAATCCTCTCCTCCATTATTGACATCTTATTCTTTAATATACTGTATACTAAAACAAACTTCATAAAATCAATTCTCTGTTGTTTATTCTTTAATCCTATCTCATCAAAATCTTCCTTATTATCAATTATATATTCATCCATAAATCTATCTATCTCCGTCTTCTCCTCTAATATCTCATCTAATGTCTCATCTTCCAATTTAAAATCTTCATATACTTCCATATATTTACTCTCATTCTTTATTCTCCTATCTTCCCTCATCTTCTTCTCCGTCATCTGTTTACCCAATTCTATCATTGCATTCTGTGTTGCTATCTTAGACTCTAACTCCATCTCCTCCTTTGTTAACATCTTCTTCATAGGTAAATCATTCTTCTCTAAAACCGGTTTTTCAGTTGTACCATTATCAGGTGTTCTTTCAAATATGTTTGTTGTAAAAAATGATGAAAAACGCGGTGATCTATTCTCTTCAACCTTCCTCTCCTCTACTATTTCATCCACAACTATCGGACTCGGTGACTCTATATCAACATCAAATTCCTCAAACTTTGGTTTTGATGAATTACTATCTATACTTAATGTCCTCATATTTATTAATGACGGGATCTTTAACAATAAATTGTTTGAACTCATCTTTCTTTTCCTCTCAATCAATTATATTATTTTATATAATATATTTTTTTAAATTGAATCATTTTTAAAAAAAAGTGTAAATTAATTTTTAGATAGAATATAATCGCGAATATTTTGGGCTTTTTGGTAAGATTTTTTATTAGCAAAAGTTGAGAAGGTGACTGGACTGATAGTATCAAAAAGATCATTCCATTTTTCTTTTTTTAATTTTTCTAATTTATTTTTTTTATTTTCGGATTGAGCGGTTTGAAAGTGAACTTCATTTTTGAATAATTTTTCAATTTGTTTCATTAAACCTTTAGCCATAAAAGCTTTATGTCCTAAAGGGGTTATAAACTTTGAGAATTTACTATCTTCAGAATCTTTTTTCATACCACCATGGAAGGCTTTTCTAAGACCAACTAATAAACTAGAAGATCCTAAAGAGTTAGTCCCGGTTGGAGCTAATAATTTATTTAAAATTCCTTGAATAGAATTAGATTTATTCTTTTTATTACCACCTTTCATTAATCTCTTTTTTTCAACAGCATAATGATGTAAAATAAGAATAGCAGCTAATACTAATAAATTATTCCTTCCTAAAGGTGCTAAAACACTTTCTAAAGATGCAGAGAATCCACCCATCATTTTAGGCATTTTCATCTTTTTCTTATTTTTAACAACATAATGATATAAAAAGATTAATACAATAGTTGCAGTTAAAGCTGAAGTACCCAAAGGTGTTAATACATTTGATACACTTTTAATAGCACTAAATTGAGTTATTGGTGCTAATTGACCACCACCCTTTTGTCCATCTTGTTGAATTTGATTTAATAAATCTTGTAAAGCATTTTTGGATTCAGCTGAATTACAATTACATTCACCATTACCACCTCCACCTTGATAAGATGAATCTAAAATATAATATTTACTGTTCTTCTTTTCAACTTCCTGTCCACCACCATTTTGAAGTAAACTACCTTCAAATATAGGTTTACAATTATCAGTATATTTAATATAAGATGGTCTTCCTGCTATAGGACTAAATACATTTACTGAATAACCATCACCACCTGATTGATTTTTTTTTGATAATACCATTCTCCTAAATTACATTTAGAGAAAAATTTATTTTTGATTTATTATTAAATTTATATTTTAAAATATAAATTATTAATTGAAAAAATTATTTTATTTTATTTATTTTTGTTTAATCCGATTCTGAACCCGAATCAGATTCAGACTCATCATTCATATTATTAACTGATATCTGCACTTCATTTATTTGTACATGATGATCCATACCTGTTGCTTCTCTTAAAGGTATCCACTTCTTAAATTTCTTCTTATACTCACACTCAACAAAGATAGCCTTCCTCTCTCTTATTAATGTTGTTAAATCTACTTCATCCACATAATTTTTAAATAATCCTTTCATCAATTTACTTGTTTCCATATTAGGTATACCCGCATATGCATACTTCTCTATATGTCTATCAAATGATTTACAATATAATTCATATACATCCGGTTTTGATGTTGGTTTAGCTAAGAATTTACATGTCTTCTTCTCTGCAAAACTTGTATTCTTCTTATTATCAACCTTTACATTAGTTGTTGTATCTTCATTCACTCTGTTTGTATTAATTACATCAACTTCACCAAAAATATCATCCACTAAATCTTCCCTATTATTTGTATTACTATTATTTGTTGTTGTTGTCTCTTCAACCTTTGTTAATACTTGATGATCCGTTCTACATTCTGGGAAAACATATAAATAATTATCACTATAATTAAATACATTCCTAAAATATATACCCGAACACTTATAACTTAATGATCCCCTATATCTTGTTGATAAATCCTCTAAATGTTCATAACCAAAATATAATTTCTTCATTATATGTGTCATATTCTCACCATTCTTTAAATACTTATTCTCTATTATATCATTTATTATAGTCTGTCTCTCCTCAAAACTTCTTGTTATTACATTTACTCCATTCTCATATGCCACATCATTTATTATAAAAACCCACTTGTTATCTTCATTTTTTACTAACTCACCATCAAATAATGTTCCACTATATAATTGATGTTGAAAATTATACTTACAATGTACCATCACTTCATTCTTTTTATTTATTAATATTGAATATCTTTTATCTTCTATTGTTGTTAAAAATAATATATATTTTTTACCATATGAACATAACGATACCTTAAAGTCACCATCTTTAATCTCATAAAGATTCTTCTTATTTAAAAAAGTATAATATTTTGATGTCACACCAAAATTACCTATTCTCCTTATATTATTTAATACCGCCGTTCTTATTTTACTCTCATTTATCTCATATCCCTTATGATTTAAAAATACAGGTTTACCCCTATTTCTTGTTTGACTTTGAACTTCTTCTGACATCTCTCTTTTTATTTATCCAATTTTCTTCAAGTTCAATTTATTATTCAAATAAAAATCATTTTTTTTTATTTTTATTAAAATGAAAACATAAAAATATATAAAGTAACAATATAAAGAAAATGCCTCGTTCGCGTTCAAGAAGTGTATCCTCTAGATCAAGATCCAGATCAAAAACCACCAAAAGAAGATCAGGTGGAAGCAAATCTAAAAATCCTAAACGCATCGTTCAAGAAAAAACCGCCATGCAAGAACCCGTTGGTACCTTCCACCATCCAACCGCCAAAACCGTTCGCACCGGTAAATGTCCCGTTGGAAAAATTGAAAGAGACGGTTATTATCGTCACTCTTATACCAAAAAATCAGGTACTAAAGTTAAAGGTAAATATGTTAAAGAAGCCTGTATTGATAACAAAGGTGTACCCGGTAAATATGCTCCCGGTACTGTACCCCAAGTCAAATTAAAGAAAGGTTTATTAACTAAACACGGTTATTCAACTAAACTCCCTTCTAAAGAACGTTTAGAAGCTCTTAAACGCGCTGTTAAAGAAGATGGTTATGTTGGTACTCTTCGTCATGTCGTTTATATCCGCACTTTAAGTAAAAATAACCCAAAATTATTCAAAATTTATGATACCGATGTTAAAAACCTCCAAAAATGGCACTCAACACAAACACCCGATGTTAAAGCCTCCAAAGCATCCAAAAAATAAATTCTTTTAATTTTTTTTATATTGATTCATTTTAAATAATATATAATATTTAAATAGTAAAGATGCCATCATATGTAAATTTTAATGAGGAGATAGAGGGTATATATGAGGAGTATAGTAAGGATAAGAGGGTAAAGAGTTTGGATAAGAAGATAGCAAAAAGGGGTTATAAGATGCATTATCACATGCATCCGAATAGGAGATTAAAGAAGATGTTTTTTATGTATTCAAATCCGGTATTAATGAATGGATTAGAGGCGAATGTACCATTTTTTACTATAAGTGTAAATAAAGTAAAAAAGAATGATAAAAAAAAATTCAAGTGTATATATAATAATTTTTATGTGGGTGGTATAAAAGAGGTGAATTTAAATTTTTCAGAGAGAGAGGATGATAAAGGTATAAAGAAGAATATAAAAGAGTTAAAAAAGGTTATAAAGATGATAAAATATGCATTTAGTGAATTGAAGAAGGAGTTAAAAGATAATACGGATATATTTTATAAACAATAATTATAAAGTATAAAAATAGAGTTTATTAGCAGAATGAGTTTTGTCTTCAACATTTTGTTTAAAACGGAGATATATTTGGAGATCTTCACAAAGGAAGTCTCTTTTCTTTTTTGATGTAAGATTATAGAGATCTAATACTTTTCTATAACTTTTAAGAATAGGTATTTGGAAAGAATCACAATCACGACCAGATTTAATGGATCGTATTGATTTTTCACCTTTTGTTGTTTTAACACCAGTCTCTTCTTCTTTATTAACTAATTTAAATTTACCTTCTTTTTCATCAAAGAATCCATATATTTGATTTTTATCAATTGTATTATTTTGTCCAGTTTTAATCTTTTTAAATAAAGTTAATTGATCTTGTATTTTTGTTTTAATACTTGATGGACATCTTATAAATCTTATATTGATTTTATCTAATTTTTTAATATCAAGATCTTTATTTAATGCTAAATCTTCAATAACTAAACATTCATCACCTTTAAAGAATCCAATATATAAATCTTTTTGTTTTCCTCTTCTTTTTTCAGGTTTAACCATAGAAAAATAATTTATTAAATTATTCTTCATATTATTTATTATTAAAGGTATATAATGATCATATAAAGATGATTTAGTGATAAGTTGTTCATCATCAGTATTAATATTAATATTTGAATATTGATTATAATTTAAAAGATAATATTTAATAATAATTTTCATAAATAATTTAAAGTCTTTTTTATCCATCATAGATATAATCATACTAATAACAGCATTTTTGTATTCTAATAAAAATTTATTCTTTTCAGTATTATTTAAAAGTTGAATATGTGATTTACAAGCATCATGAATTTGTTGTATATATTTAAAAACAGATTCAATATTTAATTGATCATTTTGAGTATTATTACTTAATTGAACATTATTAGACACTTCGATTAATTCTAAATCAACAGAATCGGGTTTATAATTAGATGGTTTTTCGCGATATAACATAGGTAAATCTTCTCTTAAACCGAAAGGTTGGAAGATATAATAATCACCACGATAAATTAAATAACCTTTTCTTCTAAATTTGTCGGTTATAAATTCGATTTTAGGATTATTAATTAATTTGTCTAAAGCGGCATAAATAAAGATACGATCAATTTTTGGATTTTTCTTTTGAATATATTTTTCAATTTCAGTTAAATGATATGCATTATTTCTTCTAAATAAGTTTTTAATTAAACGGATAGCTACAATAATATCTTGAGATCCAAAACGGAGATTATAAGTATCGGTATTAATGGGATATTTTTTATGGGGATCTAATTTCCAACTACAGTCATAATTACATTCTTCTTCATAATCACACATAGGAGAAAATGGATCATCTTTAACTTTAACCATAATAGTTTCTCCACTTGCTGTTTGTTGTTGAATCTCTTCATCAGTATCAATAATATTATGTTTTTTAAAGAGATTACAATCAACAGCGGATTGTTTAAGAATGCGTGTTATTTTTTTAATAACTCTATCTTTATTTTCAGCTTTTCTATAATATCTTAAATCAATTGATTCAGTATTCTTTTTAAAACCTTTTGTTTTATGATTTAATATAGAAGCATATTGAAAAACTTCAACATTTCTATGTTCTAAAGGTAAAGTCATATGTGAACAATTACGAATAGCTCTACCAATAATCTGTTCATGTCTTGATAAATTCCACCAAGGTTCTAATATATGAACTTGACGAATTCTTTTAAAATTTAAACCTTCACTAACTGTTTTTGTACCTAAAAAGACTTTAATCTCTTCACCATATTTATTTGTATTACTTGTAAATCTATCTAATGCTGTTTCTTTTGTTGTTCGAATTATATCTTTTTGTTCTCCAAAATAAATAATATATTTAGCAGGTCTAAATATATGATATTTATTTTTCTCTGCTGTCTTCTCTGTATGATTTGGATCACTTGCTTTTTCACCACATAAATAACATATTTTATCTCTTTTACCTCCTTTACCAATAGGTTCATTTAAAATACTTTTTTCTCCATCAACTGTTGCACGAGTAAAACCGTTTTGTTCTAACATCATAGCTAAAGGTAAAACACCATTATCAACAAAGGTTGAATAAACAAAACATAGACCTTGAGCTTTTTTAAGTTCATGTAAAATTTTATAAAATTTGGAAGAATATTTTTCTAAATTAGATTCATCAATAAAGGGTGCTTCACGGGGAGTATTTTTATTTAAAATAGCATGAGGAGTATATTTATATTGAGCTATGTTTTTACCTTCAGATTTAATTAATTCGCGATAAAATCCGGCTTTAGGATTATTCTTTTCAATATTATTAATACCTTCTTTACCAAAAGAACCGGTATTCATTAAATCACCATCATCATCTAATTGGGGATAAACAATATTAGATATATAAGTTAAATTTTTTAATAAAGATTTGGGTTCTTCAACATTGTTCTTCTTTTTTTTCTTTTTTTTTATTTTAATCTCTTCCATAACTTCTTCCATACTTTGACCATTAACTTCGGCATTAGCTATAACTTCTTCATCAGTTTCTTCTTGTAAAGTTGATAAATCTTCAGTATTAACTTCTTGTCTAAATTTACCTTCTTTCATTTTTTCTTTAATATAATCTTCATAAGTGTTATTTTGGATACTCTCCATTTCACATTGAATAATTTTAGTAAACTTAATAGATTTATCTTCATCAATGTGTCTACCATTAATTTCATATTCAACAAGAGGTACAGAAGCTTCTTTAGGATATAAACGAAAGGGGAAAGTAAGAGGACGTTCACCACGAGCATAAGATACATAACCTTTTAATAATCTTGGTAAAAGAGTTAAAGCTTCTTCAGTAAGAGTATCATCTTTTTTAAAGATATCATTTTTATCAACTAATTCGCGACCGTCATTAGCTAATAAAAGATTTAAAATAAAGATAATTTCATCTTGACGATCAAACATGGGAGTTGCACTCATAAGAATAAGTTTAGTATTTCTGGCGATTTTGACAATAGATAAAAGAATGGGTTGAATCTTTTTTTTCCATTCTTCTTTTTCATCAGTTTTAATATTGTGGACTTCATCAATAATAATAACACGATCATCAAATTCTTTGTGAATAAAACGGCGAATTTGATCGGTTGTTTTCTCTTCACTTCCATCCCAACCATTAGTGGCTTTAATAATATAATTAGCGAATTTTTGATAACCTAAGAATTGATAATAAGTACGGATTAATTTGAGTACTTCATTTTTCTTTTGTTTTTTAGATAAATGTTTAACATCTTTTGATAATTCATAATCACGTCCAGTACATTGAACAACTTCATCTTCTGATTTTTTTCGTTCTTCTTTAGCAAAATTGAATAACTCATCTTGGAAAGTTTTAGGTATAGTTGTTAAAACAAGAATTCTTTTACCCATTTGTTTTAACATTTTTTTAAAACCTTCGGCGATGGATATAGCAGCACAAGTTTTACCAACACCAGTTGAATACATAACTAAAACACCATTATAAGGAGTATCAACAGAGATATAGTTTTTAAGAAAAGTTTGAAAGGGAGATAAACTGAATTCAACGGGATTACAGGATGATTCATCGTGAATATCGGAGTGTAAAATTTCGGAGTCTCTAAATTCTTTTTTTTCATATATTTCTTGATAAAAGTTGTCTGAAGTTATATCGGGATAAGGTTTAAAGGTATGATTATTGGATTCATTAATAATGGATTTAACATTATTATTAGGTTTTATGTTTTCTTGCTTCTTTTTAATTGGTCTTATTTTTCTTTTTTCTTTAACCATTATTTAAAATGTACCCTATATAAAAATAAGAAAAAATAAAAATAAAGAGAATTAAATAAAAGTGAATTCGTTTTGAAAATAAAAAATATATAACCAAAGTAATGGAAATATGAATAATTATAATAAGAAAAATAATAAAACAACAACACCACCGCAAGGTGTATCACCTCAAAATATGATAATTCATGAATTTTTTGAAGAGGAAGAGAATAATAAATACAATATGTATTGTATGAATTGTGGTAAAAAGGGACATTTAACAAAGAAGTGTAGTCATCCAATAATAAGTTTAGGTATATTATGTTTACATATAGATAATTTTGAACATAATATAAATGATATAATAAGTTATTCAAAAAGGATGCAGAATAATTATATATTTGAACAAGATGAATTTGTACAAATTCATAATATATATGAATCAATAAAATCAATTCAAAATCAAGATTTAGATAATTTGATAAATTATTTAATGATAAGACGAAAAAATAGTTTAAGTTATGTGGATTTTATGAGAGGTAAATATGATATAGATGATTATGAATATGTACATAATACAATTCATTTAATGACAGAAGAAGAACAGAGAAAATTATTAACATTATCATTTGATGAATTATGGAAAGATTTATGGTCAATTGAGATAATACAAACACATAGTTCAGAATATGAAGAATCAAAGAGTAAATTTGAAAAATTAAAAAATGGATATTTAATACAAAAGAATGAGATATATTTTGAGATGAATTTTGAAAAGATATTAAGTACATTATTAAATACATATAATGAACCAGAGTGGGGTTTTCCAAAAGGTCGTCGAAATATGAATGAAAAAAATATTGAATGTGCAAAAAGAGAATTTCAAGAAGAGACAGATATAAATCCAGATGAATATCATATATTAAATGTATCACCTTTAGAAGAGATATATTTAGGATCAAATCATATAAGATATAAACATATATATTATTTTTCACAAATGACAACAAAAAAAGATTTATATTTAGATATGAATAATGAACATCAAAAAATAGAAATAGGTGATATAAAATGGATGACTTTTCATGAAGGATATAATATAATTCGTGAATATAATCGTGAAAAAAGGAATATATTATATAATATACATTTATTTATAAAGGATTTAATAATGAATTTTAAGAAGATTTATATGGATTTTTATGAGAAGAATAGAAATTTGTATATTTAATCGCGATAACGTTTAATATAACAACAGATTAATAAAAATAGGAAGAATAATAATAATATTTTAACCCAAGCGATTTTATAATAATTTTTAATACAGTATTCTAAAGATAAACCTGAATCTTGTTCATACATTAAATTGTGACTTAAAGAAGCATCACTTTCATCTAAATCAATACTACCTTCTAATATTAATTTTTTACCATAAACTTTTTCATATTTTTTAATAACAGTATCATAAGATAATATTTTTTTACCGGTCTCACCATTAACAATATTATGTAAATCAATTAACCAATAAACTAACTTTTTTCTTGATTCTAAATGATCATCAACAGGAAATTCTTTTAAATGACGAATATAATTTTTTTTACAAACAGCACAGGGTATAACATGTTGTAAAGAATAAAAGAATGTGCGATAATTCTTTTTATCATCTTCAGATGGAATTAAAGGATAAGTAAAAGTCATAGTATGTAAAGAAAACCATAAATTAGGACCCCAAATGTTTTGATTCATTCTCTAATCAAGAAAAAGAAAAAAGATTTATTATCTTTTTATTTTTTTACAAAAAATATTAAGAAAATGAAAATTAATATCTATTTTAATTATATAAGTAAATCAATATGGATATGAAACAATTTGAAAAAACCTGGATGTCATCCTTAAGTATATTTGATGATAAGTATGTAACTTGTATTATTGTTTTTATACTTATTTTATTAACTTCAACTTTCTTCCCTAATATTAATTCAAGTATTAGAGATTTTATGAATAGTAAAATTGTTAGATTAATCATCATTTTATTAATTGTTTACATCGCACCTAAGAGTATGATCACTGCTGTTCTTTTAGCCATCTTATATGTTATGTCTTTAAGTTCTGCAACTGAATTCTTCGAAAATGAAGAAACAACCACCGAAACTAAAACAACCAAAACAACTGAAACAATTGAAACATCAGGTGAAGAAAAGGATAAACTTCCTATGATCACAACCACCACAACTGTTGATAAAACAACAACTGATAAAGAAGATGCAGAAGAAGAAGATGTTGTTGAATCATTTATCCCTTTCTTATCAACTAGTGATTTTGATAAAATGAACTTAGGTGAATCATCCGCTTTTGCATCACCATCAACCAGATCTCAAAATTGTTTAGAAACTAATCCTGTTAGTCACGAATTAATTGGTGAAGGTTGTGTACCCGTTCAAGCTTTTAATGGTGAATTAAATGCCCAAGGTATGAACCAAATCACCGGTTTTAACTTAGAATCTGGTTTATCACCTCAACCCCTCTAAATTTTTTTATCTTCTTTCATTCTTATTCAATTTATTAATTTTTTAATAAATGTGTCAATATAAAAAAAATTTAAAAAAATAAAATAAACTAAAAATTAAAAAATGTATTATAAGACGAGTGAACGACGATATTTTGAGAAGACATTAGAGTATATAAATGATGAATATATGTTAATAATTAATATACCAAAAGAATATCGAGAATTTGAATATAAAATAATAGGTGATGATGATTTTCAATATATAGGGAGTATAACAATACAGAATATAAAGGCGAACATACAGAATAATTATATAATAATAAATTTGCCTAAAATTGAAAATTTATTTTTTCAAATATTAATTAAAAAAGATGAAAATAATTATTTACAATATCATGAACGGATTGATATGAATATATTATATAGTGAATATATGGAAAAACAACCTAAAATAGAAAAAAATATAAAAATGATAATAAATGAGAAAATTATTTTAAGTACAAATAATTTAGAAAAGAATAAAAAAGAAAATGAATCGGAAGGGTCAGATGGATCATCGGATGAGTCGGATGAAGGATCAGAAGATTAGATGAAAATATTATTTTTTTTATTTAAATTTTGGTTAGTTGAAGTTGGTGTGGTATTAACAGATCCGGTATTAGATACAATGGTATTAACAGATCCGGTGTTTGATATGATAGTATTAGATGATTCGGTATTGGATATAACGGTATTGAAAGAACCAGAATTAGAAGATGAGTTGATAGAAGTATTAATAGATTGATTATTTTTTTTATTAGAATTTGAATTTAATTTTTTTAAATTGGAAGTACCGGTTTTTTCGCGGAGATAATCATTAAGTAAAGAGTTAGCACGGGATTTATTAATAGGTTGAACTTGATTTAACATTTTTGATATTTTGTCTGACATATTGACTTTCTTTTTTTTTTCTTTTGGGGATAAGTTTTGTGATTCATTTTCGGATGGTTCAACAATTTGTGGTTCTTGGACTTGATTTGATTGAATAAAAGGTGCGGTTATAGTATTAATAACTTTATTAGCTTGATTTCCTAAATTAGCGGGTTTAGAAAGATCATTTTGAATAACATCAATAGTATTAATAACTTGGTTCATGAATCCTTTATTTTGATTTTTGTTTTTATTTTTATTAGAATTATTAGATTGGGTTTCTTTTTGATTTTCTTCGATAAGGTTATAAATAGTTGTTGAATTATTAACGGGTTGATTGAGTGTATTTTCAACAACATTCATTTTAATATTTTGATTTAATTTATTAATATTTTTATTAACTTGATTAAAGTTAATATTATTGGTATTAGTTTTTTGGATATTCATATTTTTATTTGATTCTTCAATGTGAGAGTTAGCATAACTTTTGATATCATTAATAGATTGGATATTTTGTAAGAATATTTTGTTGGATTCAATGTTTTTTCTTAATTTTTCTAATAATTTAATTTTTTGGTTTTTATTAAGTTCCATAGAATTATAGATATTTTTAATGACATAATATAATTTTTTGGTAAGTTTTTTTAAACGAATAATTTCTCGTTGATTCATTTCCATAATATCTTTTTTTTCTTTGTTATATTCATTAATTTTTTGTGATACTTTATCGATATCATCTTCTAATTTTTGGATAACATGAATAAGAATATTTTTGAAGGTTTTCTTTTCATTAGGTTGATTGACTTTAATATTTTCCATAGTGACTACATTGGTATTAGTATTTTCACTTTTAATTTGATTTTGAATTTTTAATAATTGTTCGATAAGAACATTATTATGATTATTTTTTTTATTGTTATTTTTGGTATTATTTTTTGTATAAACACCCATAATAAAATTAGGATTCATATTCATTTTCTTTTGTATCTACTTTCCTATTATATATTTTTTATAAAAAGGATAAAAAATATAATATTTATAAAAAAATAAAATAAAGAGTATTTAAAATTAAGTATTACAAGAAGTATTTGAATCACCAACAGTTATATTAGATTTTTCTGTTTCCATAAAACCGGGTATTAAACAATATTTTTGAGGGTTTTGTAAACCAACAATAGGATCTTGTTGTTTAATAGTTGGAGTTGGTGTATTAATAGATCTTAACATTTCATCTTTCAAAACAGGATATAAATTATTTTTACTTTTAAAGAACATATACCAATTATTTAAAGAGTTATCGGGTACAAATAGGTACATTAAAGAACCTTGAATACCATATTGACCTAAATCATTAAAATTAGGATTATATAAACCTGATTTATTTTCATTTTCTTTTACTAAACTTTTATTAGGTAAAGTATAATAAAAGGATATATTATTCTTACTTGTTTCAATTAATTTATTTTTATCTTGATCTTGTGATATACCAACACCATTAAAATTAGCATAACTCTCTTTATATAATTTTATAGATAAAAATGGATTTACTGTTATATTACCAGCTTGTATTAATTCATCAAAGGCTGTTCTTGTTGGATAATTATTTGTTATTAAAATAATTTTATTTAAACATTCTTTTATAGGAGCAGATGATATAGGGAAAGTACCATTTCTACCTGAAAAACTATATTTTTTATTCATTAAGTTTTTAGAGAAAGTTTTAGTAAATTTATAATAAAGATCATTATAAAGGTTTTCACTTATAGTATCATTAAAATTAAGATATAAAAAGATAGGATAATTTTGATTATCATCCCAACCTAAACGTTTTATAGTTGCAAAACAATCATCAATAGATAATTCTTCACCATCAGGTGCCATATTAGGTGAACGAACAACTAATTTATTAATATTATTTTTACTTACAAAAATATCTAAATGTAAAATACGACATTTATATTGTGTTAAAGCTAATTCAATAGCTTCAATAGATGGATGACTATTAACAGGTGAATCAGATAGATAAGAATAATAAGAACCGGGATAATAAAAATCGGCTAAAGTTAAATCTTGATAATCATTTATAATTTTATTGAAGAATTTAATAGGTACATTATTTTCAATTTGTAAATAAGTTCCACCATTATTCTTATTAATTAAATTGGCTTGCATTAATTGGGGTAAAGTGTCATTAATACCTTCAAAGGAGTCAACAATATCTTTAGGATTTTTATTCATACAATTGATAGTTAAGAAGTTATATTGATTTTTGGATAGAATTTGGAGGAGTTTATCTTTTCTTTCGGAAGAGTGAGAATAAGATTTCAAAGAGAACCATAATAATAACCAGAATAGAATTAAGAATTCGGCACTTAAAAAATCGGGTTTACATAATAAATTATTAAATGTATAAAAGAATAAAATACTATAGAATACAATAGAAAAGAATATAGTAAATACTTTCATAACAAGTGATTTTCCGGATTCAAAAGATGATTCTTTAATAAAAAGATTAAACCATAAAGATGTAAAGGTGATCCAAATAATAGAACCTAAAAGAAAAAGATTAATATATTTGTTATAAAAATCGGAGTTCTTTTGGAGTTCAAATCGATAACTAACATAAAAAATGGATAAAAGACCAATAAAAAAGAGAATAGATAAAATATATTTTGTAAAAGAATTTGGGTTTAAAGAATTCCAAAGATCATCGGCACTATTAATATTAACAACATTACATTTATGGTTGTGGTGGTAAACATAATAGAATTCGATAAAGAGAGAGTAAAGGATAAAGGATATAATAATAATATTAGTTTTGTTATTTAAAAGAAAGGTATTAAATACTTTAGAATTCATAATATAAAATCTCTATAATATGATATGAAAAAAAATAGGATAAAAATAATTAAGAGTCATAATCAAAATCATTTTCATCGTCATCATCATAATTATTTTTGCGAATAGATTGTGATTTAAATTTTTGAATTCTTTTGCGGTTATCAATATTAATAGTTTTAAGTTCGGGTTCAGAATCATGATTATGATGATTATTTTTTTTATTAGATGGACTATTATCATTTTTATAGGATATAAATTGAGTATAAAGTCCGAGTTTATAGTCTTTTGTTTCTTCTTGATTTTGATCATCTTCATTAATAGATTCATTTGAATTTCTTTTTTTAATGCGTTCAATTCGGGGTTCAACAAATTCATTTTCTTTAAGTCGACGAGATTTATAACCTCTTTCAATTTCTCTTTCAATATCATTTTCAACTTTTTTAATTTGATCTTGAATAATATTGTGATATTCAATAGTTGGTTCTTCAACTCTATGAATTAATTTAGATAGAGGTTTTAAAGAAGGATAACGAGTTGGATCAATTTTAGTGATAAAAGTATCTTGAATAACAGTTGGTTCTTTAGTTGGTTTTTGGTATTGATTTTCATTTTCTTCAAATTTAGAACAGAGAGCATTATAAGAATCCCATAATACATTTTTATCATCATGAGAAAGATTATTTTCAAGATAGTTTTTAATTTCTTTATATAAGATATTAATATTACCACAACTTTGTATTAATAAGAATTCTTCTTTAGGGTTACATAAAGGTATATTCCATTGAACTTCATTTTTAAAAAGATAATAAATAATAAAGAATATAAATTTTTTGCGATTAATTTGGAAGGGTTTAAAATCATTTCGATAATCTTTCCACATTTTTTTAATAAATATTTTTTTTTCATTAGAAAGATGATTAGAAAGATCTAAAATAATGAACCAAACGTTCCAAATCCAGAGGTGCCAGAATTCTTGATCAACATCTTTGACGGGTTTAAGTTGTTCAACAATAATTTTTTCAATTTTATCTTTTTTTTTAAGACTATCAACTTTTTCTAACCAAAGGTGCCAATAGATACAATTAAGATAAGTACCTTTAGAACTGCGGAGATTATTAAAAATTTCATTTAAAGCTAATTTGGTGTCACTATCAGCTTGAATGGGTACATAATCATAAATGGGATCTAAATTTTTGGATATCATACGACGGACTATCTCTTCTTTATTATAAAACTTACTATCAACTTTGGGTAAACTCTTGGGTAAAAAGAGATTACATTTTTTGGAAAGAGTACAAAGAACAGTTAATTGGATAAAGAGATGACGTATTTCTTGGTCATTACGAGTGAAAAGTTCGTGTTTTTTGGGAGGATATTTTTCTAAAATTTTGTTATATTCTTTTTCGCGTTTTAATAAAAAGAGATAAAGGTTGGGATTATTAATATGAATATAACGAAAATAAGTGGAAAAAAGAGAATCCCAAATAACTTTATTTAAACCGGATGAATGGAGTTCAACACACCAACGGAGAGAATCTTCAATATTAGAATTAATTAAAGAATTTTGGAAAATATTAATAACATCATTTTTTTTATAACCTGATATGGTCACACCTTTAAATTCAGATGGTGACCTTAAATCCATAATAATATAACTTTCAGGTATATTCATTTTATTATCTTATAGAAAAAATTATTTATTTTAAACCGTATAATCATCTTCTTTTAGACACAATTACATAAACTTTATATTTAACTGTTATTAATGACTCGGGACACCGGTCTAGTTGACTGCGTTCACTCGGATCTTGGCCGCGCGTGAATAACCAGTTTTCTGAAAGAATAATCAGTATTTTCACTAACTGATATATAATAATCGGTTATTAATGACTCGGGACTTAAATATATTTTGAATAAAAATATATTTTATAAAAAAGAATAGAATTATTAGTTTTTGTTATTTTTGTTTTTATTTTTGTTTTTTTTGTGAATATTTTCAAAGTAGTTTTTGATACGTTGAATATTTTGTTTATATTTATTACCTAAATTTTCCATAATATTTTTATTATTTAATTTTGATTTATCCCATAATTTTTTGTGAATATCAGGATTTTGGAGAAGATAAAAGGTAAATATATCAAACCATGCTTTTTTATTTAAATTTTTAAAATCGATTACTTTTGTCTTTTTACCAAATTGAAGTTTTCTATATAATTCTGAATTTGTATATTTATTATTTAAACGACGATATATCTTTGATAATACTATCTCAGTATATGTCTCTTTCTCCTCTTTATATTGATTTTTTATATCTTTATTTAATCTTAATTCTGATAAACCAAATTCTTTAGATATATTTTTTAAATATGTATAACTTGGTTTATATTCAAAACCATTTAATATAACTTTTGACATCTCATCATGCCACCACTGTTGATGTATATACATATTTTCTGCAGTCACTTTATAATGTTTTAAATATGATTGATAATCTAAACAAGCTAATATTCTTAAAATCTGTTCTAATTGTACTGTTGGAAAATGATCAAATACTCTTAATTCTATACCAATTCTTTCACTATTCTTTAATTTTTTATATTCTTCTTTATCATAAACTGGTACAAAGGATATTTCTTGAGTATAATAATTAACATAAACTTCAATAATTTTACCATCTTTTAAATAATATTCTCTTTTCCATTCTTCATCTAAAGGATACATTAATTCAGGATACATTTTAGTTCTAACATCTGGACCTAATTGTAAAGTATTCTCTAATGGTCGGATCTTTGATTTTTCAAATACTAATGAATAATAATCTCTCAAATTCTGTTGTGGATGTGAATTTGAATTTCCCATCGAATATTTTTCATATATTTTTGATGTTAAAAATCTCTGTTCCAATTTATCATAATTAAATACTTGTTTACCATCTTTTCTATATACTGGACCCTCAAAATATGCATATATTGCATTACTTGTACCTCCTTTTACCGAATTTATTAAATCATCCTCATTTAAATAATATTTTGTTATTTTATGTGTTGGTGTACCCATTAAAAAACTTGTATCTGCTGTACCATAATTTGAAAATTTACCTATAAATTGACGATAACTTGTTCTAGCTAATTTACCTTCATCACCAATTATAGAATATGATGGTGAAGTAAAGTGAGCAGCTATTAAAGGTTCAATTAATTGGAATTTATTAGCTAAAGTGGCACATTCTTCAGCAAATGTTTTAACAGAAGTATCAGGTCTATAAGGTGGAGTTATCCAAATATGATATGATCCAGTATAATCTTCATTTAATAATTTAAAATCAAAAGATACAATATCATAAACTTCAATAGATGAAGATATAGAACCATTATTATGATATGTTATACCACCGAATACATTAACAAACTTTTTAAAAACGGGTATTGATTCAATTAATTTAAAAAAAGAATTTTCAAAATTCATTAATTCTTTGTGAGCATTTTCAAAAGATAATGATTTATAATTTTTAGTTATAAATTCTAACATAGTTGATTCAGCAGACCAATCAATCTCAGGTACATTATAAGCATACATATAATATAAATTCTTTAATACTTCTTCTTTTTCATTTTTTAATAAATCCATTTTAGTATTTTCTATCATATTCTTTATAACTCTTACCCATATAGACTCTAATTTTGTTATATCACTTAATTCTAATCTTTTCATTATACCACTATTATTATATTGAACTCCTTCTAAACGGATTATTAATTCAACATTATCTGATATATCATCTGTATAAAAATCAACTGTACAATTACCTATCAAATTCTCATTTATTAATGTCATTAATTTATCTTTATACTCTTCATTAAATTCACCATTATATAACTTTTCAAAATTATTTGAAAATTGACTATATACAGAATTATCATCAATATTTTCTAATTCAAATAAATAATCCCAAATACTTTCAAGTAAAATATTGTTACGGGGTTGTTCAGAATGATGAATATTAAAAAATAATAAAGGATAATGATACAAACTATACATTTCAATATAGAATTTTATTTTTTTAAAATTATTTGAAAAAGTGTGAATATCAGTCTCGCGTTTAAAATATAAAGGGTTTTGAAGAGGATATCGTTCACCATTTTTGGCTTTTTTATATAAATCATATAAAATAACAATCTCATTAGCATATTCTTTTTCTTTATCTGTTTTAGCATATTGAAAAAAATGTTTTAATTGAAAAACTTCACATTTTCTAAAAAAATATAATAATTGATAAGAATTTAAAAATATATAACCTGATGTGTCTTTTAAAGTTCTTACTAATTCTTGGGGAAAAAATTTAGAAGAAAATTCATTAGAAAATTCATATATATTCTTTTGAAAACGTAAACGAACTTCATGTTCAATACCTAATCCCCATTTTATTGATCTTGTTTCTTTCATCTCTAATTATTAATTCATAATTTTTTTTATTCGTTCATTTTTATTAAATCATTTATGTTTTTTGTTTGTTTTTCTTATTTTTTTTATTATTTTCTTTTAATACAAATATATAATGAAAAATTATCTTTATCCATATGTTTTTAAAAATAAACAAAAACAAAAATTATTACAAAAAAAAAAGATTCAACAAGCTATTAACAACTCTAATACTACTACACCTCAAACACCCAATACTCCTACACCCCAACCACCTAACACACCAAATCCTCAAACACCCAATACTCCTACACCCCAACCACCTAATAATCCAAAACCACCCAACAAAATACAACCTAAACATAATAATTTTAAACAAAATTATTTAAAATCACAATTTTTAAAAAAAAGAAAACAATTTAAAAAAAATAATCAAAAACGGAGAGAACAGATAGAAAATAAAACAGATAATGTTATAATGGAAGATAAAAGGGAAGAAGTTGATATTAAAAGTGAGAATATAGAGAATAAGATTGAATTAAAACCAATTAAAAAAAGAAATAATAAGAATTTAGTAAAACAAAGATTATTAAGAAGAAGAGGATTAATACAAAATAATTTTCAAACTACAACTACTAAACCACAAATTAATTTTGAAAAGGGTGATTATGAATATCAAAGTTATGTAAGGGAATTTATGAAAGATCAAAATATAATAAATAAACCCAAAATTATACCTATTCAAAATAAATTATCCAATGTACCAAAACAATTAAATCAAAAAAAATTTAAATTTATACAAATATATGGTCCATTTAATACTGGTACCAACTTATTAGTTAATTTAATGCAAAATATCTTTAATTATAAAATACCCGAAGCTGGATCAACACATTATTGGAAACATTCAACGGTATTAAATAATTATGCAAATACCTTTCATATTTGTATAACTAAAAATCCATTCTCTTGGTTTGAATCTTTAAAAAAAGAATCATATACTTTAAAATGGAATAAAAATATATCTATTTTAAATCAACGTGTTGTTTTAGAATCTGATAAAAAATATATTAAACCAAGACCTTTCCCTTCCATATCTAATTTATGGACATTTTATTATCAAACTTATATTAACTTCCAAAAAAATTATCCACATAATACTATTTTTATTCTTTATGAAGACCTTATTTATAATACTGATAATATATTCGAAAATATATCTAAAATTATTAATATACCCTTACCAAATGATTATGAAAATATAAAAAATAATACTTTAAAAAAACCAGCTAAACAACATGGTAATTGTAATAATATTAATAAAGCTTTAACTGTAAATCAATGTGAATATCTTTTTTCAAAATATAATAAAGATGAAGTAAATAAAATATTTAATTGTATTCAATTAGGATTAATAAAAGAAGAACATAAAAATCAATGGTCTTTTTCATATTGGATTAATCACTTTAATAAACCGAGTGAAGAATTTAATAAACCAAGTGAAGATTCTAATGCTCCTTCTATCCAACCTTGATGTGTTGAATAACCTTCACCTATTATATATAAATCCTCATCTTTTATTGGTTTAATCATTTTTTTTGATAATTCTTTAAAATCTAATACATTTTTCTTCCATAAATGTATACCACAATCCCAATCAGCTAATTTTATATATTTATAATCTCCTATATCTTTTCTTTTTAATAATCTATTTAATTCTTTCTTTAATATACTTTTAAAATTCTTTCTCGATCTTTTATATATCTTTCTAAAATTATCGGCATCTATACCATTTGTATAACTTATCATTATTAAACCATTCTTATTATTCATTGGTAATATATACTTTAACCATGATTTTGTTGTTAATTTTGTATTTATATCCTTAAACCATATATTATTCTTTGGATATATTGTATATGTTCTGATTAATGGTATACAATTTACTTTATTTATTAATTTTTTAATTTTTGTTAAATACTTAATCTTTTCTAATGCATTTTTTGGTAAAGCTAATATTAACTTTTTAGTTTGATATCTTTTTAATTTATTATTCTTTTCAACTTTTAATGTATAGATTTTATTTAATTTATTGTATTTTATTGATTTACATTCACTTTTTTTTATTAACTTACCACCTAATTTTTTAATACGTTTAACTAATTCATTTATAATTAAAGATAAACCACCTTTTAAAGTATAATATTGTACATTTTCTAAAAAATCCTTTTCTAATAAATATTGTGCATATTTAATATTAGTTTTTTTAAATTCAGAATTGTAAGGAAAACCATATAATATTTGTCTTTTTTCAAATTCATTTATTATACCTCTTTTACTACCATATTCTATTATATTCAAACCCTCATATTTACTTTTATCTTTTTCTTTATTAAATGTATCTAATATTTTCTTTATATAATATGATGGGGATTTATCATTTTCTACATCAATATATTTGTAATCAGCAGCTATTTTAACTATTTTATCTTCTAAACCTAATTCTTTTATTAATTTTATTAATTCTTTGTGATTAGAATTAAATCGAGCAGCACCATCATCCCATATATATTCTTCACCATCTAGTTTTTTATGATATGTTCTTATTCTACCTCCATAATAATCATTTTTTTCAATTAAACAAGTTTTTTTAAATTGGTTCATTTTTAAAAGATTATAATAAGTAAAAAGACCGGATATACCGGATCCAATTATAATGATATCAAAATTATTCATTATCTAGAATTAAATTAGATTAAATTATGAAAAAAATATTTGAAATTAATAGATGAAATGACAGGAAGTTCGTATGTATATAAAACAAAACAAATAGCAGGTAAAACCCATAAAGTACGTACAAAGAAGAGTACATCACCAAATAAAAAGAGTAAATTAACAGTAACAAATGAATATTGTGCTCCGTGTTCAAAAGGTGCGTTAATAAAGAAAGATGGTGATTTGAGAAATAAAAAATCGAAAACATGTTATTCAAAAGAGTCTTTATTAAAGATAGCAAAAGCTTATAATTTACAAAATCCAAATAATAAAATTGAAGATATAGATAAATTAGATCAAGAAAAGTTATGGAATATTATAAGAAATAAATTAAGTGGTATATGTGGTTATGATGAATATTGTTGGAGAAAATTAGATTTTGTAAAAAGATTAAAAGATTCACAAATCAATTTATATACTTTTAAACCTAAAATGCCAGAAGAATGGAAGAAAAATAGATATACTTGGTTAAATACTTATGATATATTATATGTTATGAAACAATATGAAAAACTTCATAATGACTTTATATTTATGGGTGTTGTACCAAGTGATTGTCCTACAAAAATAAATTGTGAATTATCAAATATAGAAATACCTCATTTATTAAATTCAGGTATTCGCAAAATGGGTATTATATTTAATTTAGATGTAAGTTCAGGTCAAGGTACTCACTGGATCGGTGTATTTAGTGAGTTTAATAAGAAAAAATGTGAAATTGATTATTATGATTCAAATGGTGAAGAGCCCATACCATTAATTAAGAAATTCTTATTTGATTTATCTAAAAACTTTGAAAAAAATAATATAAGACCAACTATAATATATAATGATAGAAGACATCAATATGGAAATAGTGAATGTGGTGTTTATTCAATGAATTTTATATTAGAAAGATTATATGGATCAAATATGTATCAAATATCAAAAATGAAGATATTAGATAAAGATATGAATTTTATGCGTCAGCTTTTATACCATGTTTAGAATTTTCCGTTAAAATTTTCCATATTTTATTTTTAGTTTGATTAGTTAAATCTTTAGGTAAAAAAGTATTAAAGATAAGTTTTTTGTTTTGATTTAAAATAGATTGTCTAAATAATTTGGAATGAATTGTGGGTTCGTTTGATTTAATAACATTGACTTTAACATCGGGATATTTAACTTTAATAAAATCAAATCGTGAGTTCATTTTATTTTTTATACTTTTAATTAAATGAATATTATCATTTGTATTCTTCTTTTTAATACTTTCAACTATTTTACTAACATTTAAAATAGGTGATGGAGCATATGATATCTTAAGTATAACTTCTGTATCTTTTATTTTATCTCCATATTTTTTATTTAAATTATCAATATATAACTTCCAAATATCATATGATTGATCAGCACGAATATAAGGTATTTTACCCGTTTTTAATAATTCTTTATAATGATCAATATATTCTTTTTTAGTATTTAATACTTTAAGATTTTTGTTATAAATCTTAAGAATTTGATATATGGATTCTTTAGGTAAATTAGATATCTCATATAAATTTTGATCTAAAGGACGCGGTCTATAAGAAATTATAATATAAATTTTATCATATTTTTTCTTTTCATTTAACATCTCTTCTAATATTTGATAATGACCCAAATGCGGTGGTTTAAAGGATCCTGGAAATATACCGATTTTCATATTTTTTTTAAGTACACTAATTTTAATAAAGAAAAAATAATTATATAAGAAAAGAATAGAAATGATAGTATTATATGTATTAGAGGGGTGTCCATATTGTGAGAGGGCATTAGGTATGTTAAATCAGGAGAAGATAAAATATCAAAAGATAGTTGTTGAAAATGAGAGGGATAAACAGATATATAAAAGAAAGTGTGGAATGAATACTTTTCCAATGATATTTAATCAAGTGGAAGAAGATAAATATATAAAGATAGGAGGATCAACGGATTTAGAAGAATTAATTAGAAAATGTAAAGAATTTTCTGAAACAAATATATCAATAGATAATTTTTATATAATGTATAAAAAAATGTTTTCAAAATAAAAAATAAGAAAAAAACGAAAAATAAAAATTCTTTTTTTTAAAGTGGATAAAAATAAAATATGATATAAAAGTATAAATAAAGTAAAATGCAAAGTTATATCGTTTTAGCCATTCTCTTCTTCTTATTATCACCAGGTGTTCTTCTTACCATTCCTGGTAAAAAGATCTGGATGTCAGGTCAAACATCAGTTGTCGCTGCTTTAGTTCATGCTATTATTTTCGTTATTGTTTTATATTTATTAAGTTCTTATGGAATTGTTGAGGGTTTTGCCACTAAAGGTGAAATGAGAAAAACTGATATGAGAGGTGTTAAGCGTTCAAAGGATATTATCAGTAGTTATAAGGGTAAGGGTGTTAAGACCACTATGTAAATTAAATAATTTTTTTATAACAAATATATAAATAATATAGATTTATATAAAATAGAATCTAATAATAAAGTAACAAAATGCAAAGTTATATTCTTTTAGGTTTATTATTTTTTTTATTATCTCCAAATGTTATTTTTAATTTATCCCCAGAAACAATTGGTAAAAAAATGTTTATGAAAAATGAAACATCTTTAACTTCCGTTATAATTCATACTTTATTATTTGTTATAATATTATATTTATTAAATAATTATGGATTATTAGAGGGATTTAAAGGTAAAAATAGAACTTTACCAGGTAAACATAATAAGTCATCGGATGATATAAAACATCATTAAATAATATTATCTTTATATATATTAAAATGCAGAATTATATTGTATTAGTTATATTGTTTTTATTTATAATATATTTGATATATATTAATAAATTTAATGAACAATTTGAAGAAGAAGAATCAGATAGACCTAAAAGAAATAGAAAATCTCTAGGTGGTCGTAAAAGATAATATTTTATTAAAATAAAATATTTATATAAATAAAAAGTATTGTATAAAAAAATTAATATTTAATTAGTTTTTATTAATTTTTTATTGATAAATTTATCAAAATCATTTTTAATCAATTGTATATTTTGATATTCTTTATAAACAGGTGATTGGTTATTCTTTACTTTTTTTTTCAGATCACTATAAAAATAACCTAATTTATAATTTTCATGTACTTGACGTTTAGTTGGTATTATATTATTCTCATTAACATATTTGATCAATAAATTTTTCTTTTCTTGAACTGTGTATTGAACTGTTAGACTTCTAACGGTTTTTTTATTTAAATATCTATCAAAATCATTTTTAATCAACTGTATATTTTGATATTCTTTATAAACAGGTGATTGATTATTTTTTACTTTTCTTATTATACTTTTATAAAAACTTCCTATTTTACAATTTTTGTATTCTTCTTTTATCATAGGTACTTTATTATTTTCACATACAAATTTAATTAACATATTTTTTTTTTCAATAATACTATATTGAATTTTATGACTATTTTCAGTTTTATCTTTTAAATATCTGTCAAAATCAGTTTTAATTAATTGTATATTTTGATATTCTAAATAAAGGGGTGATAGTTTATTCTCTATTTTTTGTTTAATACACATATAAAAAATTCCTAAATCAAAATTTTCATACTTTTCTTTTAACTTTGGTAATTTATTTTTTTCATTAACGTATTTCGTTAAAAAATACTTTTTTTCTTCAATTGTATATTTAATATATTGACTTCTCTCATATTTTTTTTTTAAATATCTATCAAAATCTTTTTTAATTATTTGTATATTTTGATATTCCATATAAATAGGTGTTTGAATACTCATAATTTTCTCTTTTAAATGTGAATAAAATTTTCCTAATTTAATGTTATCATATTCTTCATTACATGAAGGTAATTTATTTTTCTCATTAACATATTTTAATAATAAATCCTTCTTCTGTTGAATAGTATATTTGTGTTCATGACTTCTTAATTCTTTTTCTTCAATATAACGATCTAATTCGTTTTTAATATATTGATTTTCTGATAATTTTATATAAACAACATTTATAATATCTATAATTTTTTTCTTTTGAGATTGAAGCCATTTTCCTATCCTAACATTTTCATAACACTCTTTTTTTTTTGGTATCCTATTATTTTCATCACAAAATCTAAACAAAGCTTGTCTCTTCATTTCCCACATTTCTTCCATATTCATACATTTTATTTGAATAAAGTTATTTACTCTTCCACATTCTTTAATAACTAATTCTTTTCTTTCTATACTATCATTTTTTTCATAATCATTATTTATCATTCTTATTTTTTTATGAAATTCAATATCATTTTCTTTCAATAAACTTAAACATCCAACTATTTTATTCAAATCATCTGTCCATAAAAAACATGAAGCTTTTTTATTCGGATTATTATTAACTTTTCTATTAGCCCTACATATTCTTTGTACCGTTTTTATAGAACTAATTTGATCATACACATTTGTTATAAAAACCGAATCACAATTAGGGATATCGACACCTTCATCCAAAATATGAACTGAACACAATATTTTAAGTTCATATGATTCTCTTTGAAAATCTGTCAATATATTAATTCTTTCGGTCTGTGTTGTATCACTAATAATCATGTTTGTCCATATTGGTAAAAAATGATATTTATTATTTACTTCATTGAAAATATTAATAAATTGACGACAGTCTTCTTGTGACGATAAATATACAATACATTTTCTAGAACCTGTTTGTAACATACCTGTTATTAAATATAAACACTTTTTAGTCATAACATCATCTAAATCATTTAATTCAATCGGTTTTTCAATAAGAATATTAGATTCATTAGCTTCTAATAAAGGGAGATATATTTGATAATCACAAATATATCCATCTTCAATAGCTTTTCTAAATGGATATTTATAAACAACATCACAATCTAAAATCTCTTCCATACTACTAGGTGGTGTTGCGGTAACTAAAATTACTTTAGGAAAAGATTTAATAACTTTTATTAATTCATCACGATTTAATAAATTATGTGCTTCATCAACAATTAAAATACTATTTGTCAAATCATAATTACTTTCATATAATAGTTCTTCATCACTTTCATCTTCAGATTCTTCATTATTTAAAAATAATTTTTTAAATAAGTTTTCAGCTGATTCAAATGTTGTTGATATAAGTGATTTTTTATCTAAAATATTCTCTAAATCCTCAAATAATGTTGATCCATCTTGGTCAGAATCTAACAATAAAGTCTCGTGGTTTTGTAAAAAAATTTTAATTTTATCCAAATTTTGTTTTACATGTACTTTTAATGGAGATATAATAAAAATATTTTTATAAGCTTTGTCTCGAACATGATTTGCATAAATAATAGTTTTACCAGTACCACAAGGTAAATTTAATAACTTAATTCCACTCCAATCTTGATTTAAAGCTTCTATAGCTTCTATTTGATAATTTCTTAATTTAAAATTTGATTCATTTAATTCACCATTAATAACATTTATTTCATTCAAAAATTGTTGTTGTACTTGTTCATTATAAACTAGTTTATTATTTACAATATCTCCTCGTGAATTTAATATATCATCTCTTACATCAACCTGTAATTTACATGTATGATATAAGTATCCTTTTGAACCAGGTGTTTTCTTTCTCATTCTCATAAAAATACTTTGATAAAAAGTACCTAAATCATTTCCTTTTAAAGTATTAGACCATAATTTTGATTGAATTCCATTATATGTTATAATTTCATTTTCTCCTATTTCAATTGATAAACCATCTAATCCATACTCTCGAATAGGATTAAAATATTTACCCTCTTCTTCATATACTCTTTTTCTCTTTAATCTTAAATTATTAAAATCATGTATAAATCCACTATCAAATAAAATTGTTTCTGGAATATTTTGCCAATGGTATGTTTCCTGATTATAATTTTCCCTATGATATTTCATACAATATAATTCATAGTTTGTTGCATTAAGCCTGTTCCATGTTTTAATATAATCACTCATTCTTTTGTTTTTTATAAATTCAAATATTAACAATTTTTTATATTTAGAATATTTTTTATAATTTTTATAAAAATAAAATATAACTAAATAGTAAAATGAAAAAAAATTATATTTTATTTATAATATTAATAATCATTGTTTTATTCGCATTATATTATTATGGGTTCTTTGAAAACTTTGAAGGACAAAAAAGAATGAGAAAGAGAGATGGTTCTGGTATTCTCTCTAATATTCAACCTCGATCAAGACCACAAGCCGGTTCTCGCAGAAATTCTCCTATCGGTGGTGGTGCAACTGGTTTAGCTTTTTAAATTGATTCATTTTTAAAAAAAATAATATATAAATTAATAATTTATATAAATGTAAAATAAAAAAACATTAAACAAAGACGGAGTTGGTGGTATTTTGTTCTTTAATTTTTTCGTTTAATTGGCGAATATATTCATTATTTTTTTTGATATCTTGATTTAAAAGATCAAAATCATCGGTGCGGATCTCTTTTTGGTTATAAGTTGGTAAAATTTTGAGTTCATTTTGATAGTTACCACTAACATAGAATTGACCAGTTTTTTGGTCTTCACAATATTGACATTGGAAGTTGAATAAACAATTATCTTTAGAATCTTGTTTGTTAGTACAAATACCGCGATCACAACCATTAGGACATAAAAGGAAGTTTTTACCATCACCTTGTTTGGGTAGTTGAATATCATAAACTTTCATAATTAAATTAGATTCATTGAGAGTTTTTTTGATTAAATTAAAGAACATATAGAGAATAAAAGAGAGGATAATGAGTAAAATGATAAAAAGAGTTATTTTTTCCAAATGAAAAGAGAAAGAATTTGAAGAATTTTTAACAATAAATAAAGAATCCATTTTTATTATATCTAATAATAAAGAATATAAAATTAAAAAGATAATTATAAATTATGAATATTTTCTTCATTAATATCTAAATCTTCATTATTATTTAATGATTTAGAATAATCAAGAATTTGTTGAATATTTTCAGTATGAATTTGTGTATCAATAAATGTATCATTATTTGAAGTGGTATTTTCATTTTGAGATAAAGTTGAACAAAAGACATGACAATCAAAATCTATATTAAAATGGTTTTTAATGGAAGTATTTAATTTAGTAATAGATCGACAGATACGGAGAGGTACAGCATTTTTTTCAACTAAAAAATACATGGATATAATTTGTTTAAATATTTTACTTTTGCAATAGATATAAGCTGCATGTAAATATTTTTGATTTAAATGAAAGATTTTTTTATTAAATTGTGCTTGTTGTAAAAGATAGGGTATAGGTAAAGAATTGAATTCATTAATATCAATAATCATATAAACTTTTTCTTTATTTTTTTTACAATTTAAAAGAATATTAAGATATTCAACTTTATATTCATTAAACAATTCATTTGTTATATTGACATTATGAAAACGGATAAAAACAAAAGGTTTATAATCTATTATAAACGATGCAATAACACACATTTAATTTAATATATATATAATATTTTCTTATATATTTTTATACTCTAATTAATAATTATATTTATTAGGTTGATTAAGTAAGGTAAATTCAAAAACTAAAGTATTTTCCTGACCTCTAAAATCAAATAAATTACCATCACTAGTGACAAATTCAATATCAATAAAAGGTAAACGTGGTAAAGGTGGATTAAAATATTTAATAATACCACCAAATGGTAAAGTAGCCGCATTAAAAACAGTATTACTAAAGAAGTTTTGAAACATTGGTAAAATAGCATAACTATTTTCAGCTCCAGTTGATGTAGAATTAAAATTCCAAAAATCTTTAATTCGGAGAAAAATAACAGGTTCAATTTGGAGTTGTAAGATATTAGGTGAATATAATAAACTAATATTATGGAAAATATTACCAGAAAGTGCTGTTATAACAGCTGAAGCTGATCCTGATAAATCTTCAAAAAATATAACATTATCATTTTTTATTTGATAAATTTGACAAGAATATTCATTACCAGCACCATCTTTAAGTATAAAATAATCATTTGGATAAAATATACTTGTAAAATCAACATTTTTTGATACTAATTTATAAACATTATAATCTTGATCACTAGTTGTACCTGTATCAGTTATATCTCCAGCATCAACATGAATAAAAGAAAGATCAACTTCAGCAGCTTCATAAGGTATATTAGTAAAACCTATAGTAAAATCAATCGAATCAGGTTTACATGGTGCACAAGATGTATTAATTTCATATGAAAGATTATAAGTAAAAACACAGTTAGAAGCCATATTTGATTGTATTCTTAAACGTTTATCAACAGGGTTTTGAGCAAAATTAAATTTACTATTTAAACATCTAAATAGATCACCATATTTACCATTTAATGTATCAATTAAAAGAACATTTGAATATTGACCTTCAGGTACTTGTACTTTAAAAAGAGTACCAGGAGATTCAGATACATAAAAGTTTTGGTTACTAGAATTAATATTATAATAAGTATTGGGTATAATAGCTTCAATAAGTGCAGCAGATACAATATCTCTCCATTCTTGTGGTACATTAATACGGTATTGATTAGAATTAGGATATTTAATTAAATCGCGATCTTTACTTAAAACAACAAATTTACGGGTAATACGACCTTGAGTTTTATTGGGTTCAGGTGGTTTAATAATGTATTGTGAATAATCATTTTTTTCGACTTGTAAATTTTGATTAATACTGCCTGGATATTGTGAAAAATTAGACATTGTTCTTCTATTATTTATTCAATATTCTATTTTTTTTTAAATACCTAATTTAAATTAAAAAAGAAAAAATTTGAATTTAAAAAAGATTATCTATTTAAAAAATAGATAAATAATGATATCGGAAGATTTTTTTTCGTCTGAAAATTTTCATGCTTTAAAAGCAGTTATTGAGGATAATATAAAAAATGATTTGAAAATAAATATAGAATTGGATTCAATATATGAAGATGGATTAAGGGAGACGATGCAATATGTATCGGAGAATGTATCTCAAGAA
>JACCDO011159447.1_pt1 | contig 31032 bp, 26 predicted proteins | sample 7446101 | NCBI WGS metagenome assembly JACCDO01 (sample SAMN15323440, study PRJNA562643) | freshwater metagenome | isolation source: river surface water | place: USA:Blue River Watershed | collected 2017-08-16
ACCAAGTATTCGAAAAACTCGCATTCACAAACGCCGTTGTGCGGTTCTTGCTATACTCCAATTCACCGAACGTACCCGCCCATCGCACCAAACCATCGTTGTTGTAGCCGAATATGTCGCCCGATCTATACATGTGCTTGGCATTGTAAGATGGGTTCTTTTCTGACTGACTGGGGATGAAATAATCGCCACCCAACAAATTATACCCCTCACGGTAATGCCTACCGCGATACGTGCGCAAATCAACGCCACCGGTAAACGACCACAAGTTATTGATCTTGTGCTGGGTGGTATTCAACAAACCATACCAGTTGTGATTGTTCACCGCGCGCTGCAAAATTCCCGCAGATTTATTTTCCGTCAACGAATATTTGGGATCGATAGGGGTAGTAAAATCACTGCCCGATGAATTCAAAAAATATACACTTTGGAAATCGTACTGACCATAATTCTGAGGAATCTGCGGAATCTTTAACGTGCTATTTGAGCTTACGCCACCGCCCCTACCATACGATGCATAAACGGTGGTGGTAACCATTGTTTTTTTAGATACCGACCAATCGTGTTTTGCATAAATCTGTGGCTTATGAAACATGTTTTCACGCTCATTCAATGCATACCTGCGGGCCCAGGTGGTATCTGTTTTATCTGCGCTCACCGTGGCCTCATTCAAATACCCCCAATGTTGGTTGTACCTATTGCCCTGGTTACTCGCCATTCTTGGCAACACCGTATCGATGCCCAATTCCTGTGCCATCGCCCGATCGTACATCGAAAGTCGAGCCCGAAAACTGCGCTGACCATGACTCTGCGGCGCACCCACACCCACAAAACTCAACGTATGTGATCCATGCGATTTGGTCTTCCATTGCTTTTCGATTTTTCCAAAATACGAATACATATCGTCATACAAATAATCCACATACCCCGCACTCTGACGCTTGGTGATGCTCATCAAAACACCCCAACCACCTTTCAAACGACCACTGCTATAGTTTACTGCAAACTGCTCATACCGAGAATCACCAATTTCTACGTTGGCCTCCAATCGCGCCTGTTGAGAAATGCCTTTTGTGATGATGTTCATGGTCCCACCCACGGCCGGGTTTGCGATGCGCGATGAACCCAAACCCCTTTGCACCTGGGTAAGCGCTGTAACACCACCCAAACCAAACCAGTTGCTCCAATACACCTGTCCGTTTTCCATGTCGTTCACCGGAATACCATCCACCATCACCGCGATATTGCGCTGACTGAAACCGCGAATGCTGATACGCGCATCACCGGCACCTCCACCTTGTGAGGTTGCATAAACCCCTGGCATCTGATTCAACAACAACGGCAAATCCGAACTACCCAAACGCTCTGCAATGTCTTTTCCCGTAAAATTGGAATATGCCACCGGCGTTTTGCGGTTCTTGGCGATGCTCGTTGTAATCTGCACGGCTTGCATCGCTGCGCTCTGATTATCCAATCTAAAAATCACATCTGTGATCAAATTCCGATCGGCTTGCAACAAAATAGTATCATTGTCAAAACCCTCCGCTTGGGCCACCAACACGTATTCGCCCATCGGCAATACCATGGTAAAATTGCCATCTTTACCGCTCAATGCCTGCTGGTTTCGGGTTGATATACTCGCACCCTCCAACAACTCTCCGCTGATGGCATCCATCACCCGGCCCTTCACTGTTACTTGGGCTTGCGCCGTCAAGAACAAGAACAACCCAACAACAAAAAGGAAACTGCGACGCATTATTTAACCAATCGGGCAGTGGCCTTCGCACCATTCTGTGCGATGAATTCCAAGGTGTACACACCGGCTGGAAGATGTGCCACGTCCAAACTGTACTGCGACATATCGTCCATTCCAAAATGGTTGAATTTCACTTTAACCAATTGACCAGCAGCATTCAAACAAACCAATTGCTCCATTTCAAAAGGCAAAAATACTGTGGCCATTGAAACAGCAGGATTGGGATAAATAGCAACCTGACTGATCACCGGTGCCTTTACAGACACGCTTGGGCCTTGGGTACACAAACAACGATGGAAACCCAAAGAATCAAACATATCGCGAGGATTAATCACCCACTCCAATTTTGGATTGAACTCCAAAGGATTTTTGGCAACACCTGCCATTACACTGTCTTTGCGAATCAAAGTCTTATCCATAGAATACCATGTACCTGTACCAGTATATGGGGGTTTGTCGCTCCAAGCCGGACTCGGACGTTCGCCAATCTTGCCGAAAATATCAACCGGCACCCACTTAGCTGTAGCATCGTTGTATTTATCGATAGACATCGCATCATCACCGTTAAAGCTCATGCTGTAGCTGGTATTGTAATCCTTGCTCAAAAACAAATCGGCTTTCAAACGCAAAGGCAAAACCACCGGTGTATCTTGACCAGTTTGAGTAGTGTCTCTGCGATCAAGAACAACAACTATGACATCCTTGGGTTGAATGCTACCAGAAAGTAAATCAGACATTTGAGCAGTCCAAGCGGCAGAACCATTTTGCCAGCGAGTTACCCGATATTTACTCAAATCAATAGCGCCAGCGGTTGGATTATAAATTTCCAATGCTTTGTTGTTGCGAGAACCTTCTACATATTCAGAAATAAATAGCTCGTTGCACTGCGCTTTTACTTGAAAAGCACTCAACATAGCAACGCAAAAAATACCAATGATTTTTTTCATGTTACAAAAATCACAAAAAAACACCCAAATACATCCCTTTTTATCAATTATTTAGCAATAAATTCATTCAACAAACCCCAACTTTGCGATAACCATGTTTTTAATTCCGCCAACAAATCAAAATCCAGTGACCCGCAAAGGCCTACCCATTTGGATTTTTACACTCATCGTCCTGATTTTCAATGCTTGTGGTGGTCAACGTCAAAACAACCCCAAGGGTACTTCTGGCCCACAAATTCAGGCGCAATACCACCCCCTAAACAACCTTCGTGTTCTTGATTCATTGCCAGACGATTCGCAGTCGTTGAAGTTAATCTCACCCTTCAAAGATTCACTCAATCATCAACTGTCAGAATCAATCGCCTTCATCGATTCGCCCTTTTACAACACCTACTCAACGGGCAATTTGGGCAGATTGGCTGCAGATTACATGCTACTTGCCGCCAATGATTTTGCCATCAAAGAATTTGGCATCGCTTGTCATTTCGCCATCAGCAACAACGGTGGTTTTCGCACCGGACTGTACCCCGGAACCGTCACCATGCGCCACATTTTTGAAGTGATGCCCTTCGACAACGAATTGGTTTTGGTTCAGCTTCCCGGGCGATATGTAGATAGCCTTTTCAGATACATCGCCCAACTCCAAGGCACACCCGCATCGGGCTTCCTGTTGGAATATTCTAAAGGACAAACTCGCTTTCAAAACCAGTACACATCGGTTAAAATCAATGATCAACAGATCCAAAACATTCAGGATGTATTGAACATGCAATGCACACAGCCCTTTAACTCTCGCCGCGATTACCTGATCGCTGTAAACTCCTATATGGCAGTGGGTGGAGATGGGTTCACCATGCTCAAACACGCCACCAAAACCATTTACACTGGCATCAACTTGAGAAATATTTTGGCCCAGCAGCTGAAAACAGAGTACAATAGCAACCGCACAATTTCACCCCGAAACACCTTGAGAATATTCCATGAGCCTCAATAGAAAAAAATTCCTGCAGCAGTTGGGCATTTTGGCCGCCGGAGCCACCCTTCCCATCGATGTACTGGGCGAATGGGTTTCGCACACGCAAAACGATCTACATCTACCCAAACTGCATCGTAAAAATGAACCCATAGAATTGTTGCTCCTGCATACCAACGATTTCCACTCCAGAATTGAACCCTTCCCCAGCAATCACCCCATGGCAGGCAAAGGTGGAATCGCCAACTTGGCCACACTCATCAAACAACTCAAAGCCTCACACCCCCACGTACTGCTCCTCGATTGTGGCGATGTTTTTCAAGGCACTCCCTATTTCAACTTCTTCGGCGGCCAAATCGAATACCAATGGATGCAAAACATGGGTTACCACGCCACCACCATGGGCAACCACGATTTCGACAATGGCATTCAGCACTTGGCCAACATGCTCGAAAAAAACCCAGGCATCCACATGATCAATTGCAATTACCAATTGCAAAATACCCCGCTGAAAGAACTGGTAAAACCCCATAAAATCATTCAAATCGCCCACAAGAAAATTGGCATCACCGGCGTGGGTATCAGCCCCGAAAATCTTATTCTCGAACGCATGATCCCCGGCTTAAAGTACCAAGACCCCGTAATCCAAGTCCAAAAAACCGTGGATTACCTAAAAAATGTAGAACATTGTGATGCCGTTTTTGTCATTTCCCACCTGGGTTACAAATACGATACAAACCAAATTGACGACCTGAAACTTGCGGCACAAACCCATGGTATCACTGCCATTGTGGGTGGACATACCCACACATTTTTGGAAAAAGCCACTGAGGTTACCAATGCCAAAGGACAAACTGTTTTGGTAAATCAAGCAGGTTGGGGCGGATTAATGCTCGGACAACTGCGGTTTAGCATTTAATTTGCACCGTGAGTTTAGCAGAAGAAGAAATCCTCGACGAAGGATTATACGAACATTACGCGTTTACCGCCGATCCAGGGCAAGAGCAAATGCGCGTCGATAAGTGGTTGATGCACAAAATTGCCAATGCCTCTAGATCCAAAATACAAGCCGGCATTGAATCTGGCGCCGTGGTGGTCAATGACAAACCCACCAAGAGCAATTACAAAGTTAAACCGAACGACCATGTGCGGGTGTTATTGCCAACCGCACCCCGCGATACCGAAGTTTACCCAGAGAACATTCCCATCAACATCGTTTATGAAGACGACGATTTGTTGGTTGTGAACAAAGTGGCTGGAATGGTGGTTCACCCCGGTCATAACAATTATTCGGGCACCTTAGTGAATGCACTGGTTTATCACTTCGGTCAATTACCCACCAAAGACCAATACCACAGGCCGGGTCTAGTGCATCGCATCGATAAAGACACATCTGGTTTGTTGGTGATCGGAAAAACAGATTACGCGCTGTCGCATTTGGGCAAACAATTCTACGACCACAGCATTCACAGAAGATATTGGGCATTGGTATGGGGCGAACCCAAACCCAAAGATGGAACCATCCGCAGCTATCTCAACCGCGACCCATCAGACCGAAGAAGATCCAAATGCTTCGAAAGCGAAGAGGAAGGCAAATTGGCCATCTCTCACTACCAAACTTTAGAAAACTTCTACTTCGCATCTTTGATTCAGTGCGAATTGGAAACCGGCCGAACCCACCAAATCAGGGCGCATTTCGCCAGTATAAAACACCCGTTGTTTTCAGACGAATTGTATGGAGGTCTAGAAATCCGAAAAGGCTCGGCACTACCCAAATTCAAGCCGTTTATTGAAAATTGCTTCACCATTATGCCACGTCAAGCGCTGCATGCCAAAGAGCTCGGATTCATACATCCCACCACAGGTGAAAAGATGTTCTTCTCCAGCGAATTACCTGAAGATTTTTCTACGGTATTGAATAAAATTAGAAAGTACACCCAAGCGGCTCCAGCGATGGAAACCGACGATGAATGAAATAACCCAATCACAGATGATTGAAACTCGTGATGAATGATGGCCTACGGCCATCGTTCATTATTCGTATTTCAGGGTGATTTCAGAACTGCGGGGCACAGACTGACACGTGAGCACATAGCCTTCAGCAATTTCTGCATCGCTCAATCCTTCACGCTCCAACATGTGCAATTTACCCACGGTTACTTTTGCCCTACAAGTGGTACAAACGCCCACGGTGCAACTGTATGGTGGATCAATGCCTTGCTTCATCGCTGCATTCAAAATGGTGGTATTCTGATCACAAGTGATGGTATGTGTTTTACCGTATACTGTCAATGTCACCTCAGAAACACCATTGAAATCTGTGCTTTGTGAAGGCTTTTCATCGGCCGCATTCTTGCTAGTGGGTGCAGCAAAATACTCTGTATTTACACGATCGCCCGAAATGCCCAAATTGCGCAAACCGTCTTTGATTACCTCCATCATCGGACCAGGTCCGCAAATGAAGTATTGATATTGATCAAATGATCCGCCAATTTTTGATTTCACGATGGATTGCACCTTATCGGCGGTCAACATCCCCTTCAGTCCGAAGTAAGTAATGGGCGCAGAATCGTAGTTGTGGTGAACCTTGAAACGACCGTTGCTTGCCTTTTCCATATCGGTCAATACCTGTTTAAAAATCACTGAATCCGGATTGCGGTTGGCATACACCAACGTGACTTTGCTGTTGGGTTCATCTGCCAGAACTGCTTTTGCAATACCCAAAACAGGGGTGATACCACTTCCACCGCCAAACAACACATAATGTACAGATTTGCTAGCGTCGGGAACCACTGTGAATTTTCCCATCGGTGGCATTACCTGCATCACATCGCCCTCTTTCAAATCGGCATTGAGGTAGTTACTCATTTTTCCGCCATCAACACGCTTCACGGTTACCGCAGGATCCGCATCCACACCGGCGTAAGTACACAAAGAATATGACCTTCGAACCTTCTCTCCAGCGATCTCAACCTCAAATGTAAGATACTGACCTGCAGAATACGAAAACGTATCTTTTAGATTATCAGGGACTTCAAAATATATTGTGGTGGCGTCAGCTGTTTCACGGACCAATTTTTTGATGGTTAATGGAAAAAATCCTTCTGTCATAACGGGTGCAAATTTAGTTCAGTTGCTTGGAGTAGAACACAATAAATCGCATTTGGTTTAAGAATTGCCCGATAATTTATTGAATATCGCCCCAAGAAATGCCGTTGACAGCATCCCCTACAGCGCTTTGTATCGCAATGCACTTACATCAAACGCTGATAGGCACGCCACCATCGATCTGGCATTTCATCAGCGCATACTTCCTCATAATCTCTATACGAACAACCAATGAAAAAAGTTCTCTGATCGTATGGATGCGGAATTTCCATCCACCAACGATTGCTCTTGCGGCTTTTGTAAAACACAATTTCATGGCCTGTACTGCTCAATCGATTTCTATAAATCAAAAAATCCGTAGAATCATGGGTGGGGTGGTCGTTGTACCTACTGGTACATCCATCCACAAAATACCAAACCATCTGTGCCATCAAATCCCATGAACTAGAATCGGTTTCCCCCGATTTTAAACCATAAAACAATGCCGTAGAAAGCTGATTCGAAATCCCCGCATACCTCGCAATCCTGGCGGCCTCCTCAGCATACAATCCATTGGGCGATGCCAATTCTGTTCCTGGAGCATCACACCTGCGAATGGCATTCATATCAAATTGCAACATGTGAGCACTGCGTAAAATGGGTTCTGTTTCTTCGATGGCATCCCGAACCTCGCCCAAGCGATGATTTTCGAAATACATCTTCTCCAACAATGCAGCCGTGCTTTCAGTGATGTAGTACGACTGGGTTCCCAAAAAATCAATATTGAACAAATTGCTCGGCTTCTCTACCAAAATACTGCGCAATGGTGTGCCCTCCTCCATGTCGATACCTGGCGTTACCTGCACAATTTCAACTGGCGTTTCATGCTGCCTGTAAGCTTTGTAATGACCGTAAATCTGACTGCTCTGACCACCAACCACAACCACCTTTAAACCCATTTCCAACAATTCACCCACCGCCTCGCTCAATGCAAATTGCCTCTGTTTTTCATCAGCAGCCTCTACCAAATTACCCAAATCTGCCATCACCAAATCGCCAAATCGCCAAGACAGTTTGTAAAATGCACGACGGAAAAAGTCAGCATCGGTCCCGCCACCAATCACCACCAATTTGGCCTTCTTCAACTTCGGGAATGACTTCCCATTGACCAGTAACTTACCACCCACCAACTCTTTACGCTCCTTGTAAGGGGCCCAAATGGCTTCGTCTATGGGTGTGAAAAATGCATCCAACATGTGTTACGAAAGTCGCCATGGCAACAATCAATCGCAAATCAATGAATCCACATGACTACAAAAGTGGAATTCAATGAAAGCGCGTCCACTCGAACGCAAGAACATCCCGGTATTACGGGGTGATCACAGCTTCTACCCAATCATAAGAACCCAAAGCACCAATGGCTCCGTTGCTCCAATTGGAATACATCAAAATGGGCTCAGCGAATGGATTGTCCGATATCTGCATTTCCCTTACATACCGCTCTTTGTAACCCTCATCCATGACCCAAAACGTGCCCACCACCTCTTTCAAAATCAAGGGATCCAAAGCAGGAGATCCGCCCGAAAATTGATCGATGTAAATACGGTCATTGAACAAATACCTCAGTGCATCCCCAGTTTTCCCCGCTTCGATACCCTCATTGGGAAAATAAAGTAAACTCCCATAAAAATCGCCGTTCCCATCTTCCAAAACCATTTCAAATTGTGGCGAATAGTAAAATCCTGTTTGGGTATTGCCCGCGATCATTTCCAAACTCGCACTCACCGATTGCCCACCCCAATTCGATTCTTCCAATTTGCCCACAACAAATTTTCCAACCTTCAAATCCGCTTCCTTCAAGGCAGGTGGAATCCTAGTTTTTGACCAATGCGTGGTGCCATCCTTCATGATAACATCTATCCTATACTCGTGATCGTTCACAATGGGCAACGCGAAAGCCCGAATCCGATACAACATGATCGAGGAATCAAAAGGCAACTGTACAGATTTACCCACGGTCATATCCGAAACCACCACCTTCGCATCTCCCACTCTAGGCACATCCGCAACCTGTTTGCCAAAATATGGCAATGTATAGGTCAATTCTACTGTGATGTTTTGATCCTTGGGCGACAAATAACTCGTGATTACTGTCCGTTTGTTATAAGTAGGCAAATCCACTTCAGCCGCCTGATCATAGCAACCCGTGAATCCAAAAAACACGATCAATATCCACCCCAAACGCATACTTTTATATGTTAAATGCTTCATCATTACCGAAATTTAAAAGTCCAACTCAAAGACGGAATCATAGGAAACAATGTGGCCTTTCTCAAAGTCCGAACCGTTCCCTGATCGTTCATTTGTCCGTAGTAAAAAAATGGATTGAATCGATTATAGGCGTTGTAAAAACTCAATTCCCATGTTTTTATGCCCCTGGGCTTTTCTTTTCTAAATTGGAACCCCACATCCAATCTGTGATAGGCCTCCATCCTGAAACTATTCCTCTTGCCGTAATCAATGATTTCATTGTTAAAAAAGCCACTCGCTGGATCCCAAACCTCAGGAATTGAACCCATGTAATGCCCAGAACCACGCAAATAACCCTGTGGCATCGTGATGGCATTTCCCGTTCCGTAAACCCAAGTAGCCGATGCTGTAAACAACTTGTTCAACCGGTAAATCGCCACAACTGACGCATCGTGCCTGCGATCATACTTCGCATAAAATTTCTCGCCCTGATTCACCTGGTCAAACTGCAACTGCGTCCAACTCAAAGTGTATCCAATCCAACCACTCAATTTACCCACCTGCTTTTGCAAAAACACCTCAGTGCCATAACTCCATCCCTGCCCGCTCGTTACTTGAGACTCCCAAGCTTTTTCGTTCACCGACACACCCGGATTAAAGAAATCGTCGTTCAATAAAAACGAAGCGCCCTCCTTATAAGTAATCACGTTATTCATGGTCTTATAATACCCCTCAACACTCAATGAATAACCCTTGTTGAAATCCTTCGCAACCCCAGCCGCAAATTGCTGACTCTGCATCGCCTTCACATTGGCCGTGGCAGGCACCCACAAATCTGTAGGCAAACCAATCCCCGTGCTGCTCAACAAATGAATGTACTGATTCATCAACGCATAACTGCCCTTCAAAGCCAAATCCTTACGAATATTGTATGCAACACTCATCCTTGGCTCCGGGTTTACAACCTGCTTTTGGTCTACCACGTAATGACTCACCCGCAAACCTGGATACAAATTCCATCGACCTTCCCTCCACTGATCCTCCACATACACGCCACTCTCATAAGTATTGATCACTTGGATCTTGCGATTGAAATTGAAATCCTTGCCCACTTTTAATACGATGGCGCTCGGACTGAATTGATGATTGATCACAGAAAATCCGGAGCGAATCAAATGCTTGGGATTGGGACGGTAATCCACATCGTATTTTACCCCGTAATCGTTGATGGTACTGCTGTAATCCAATTCAAACTGACTGGTATCGTTTTCTTTTTGTAACAACTTGATGCTCAAGTCATAATGACTATAGATCAACGCAGCATTGGCAAAGGTTTTTGCATCAAATTGGTGGTTCCAACGCGTGGTCAACGTGCGATTCCCCCACCCAAAATTGGTCTTAAACTGCGTTTGATTGGTCTTGTCGTTTAGATAAAATTTGTCCCTACCAAAATACCCCGATACATACAATTTATCCCGATCCGATAAAATATAATTGGCCTTGGCATTCATGTCGTAGAAGTAATAACCCGCATTCGCACCATTTGTAGTTGCCATGATCAACGGTTGTACCAAGGCATCCAAATAGGTTCTTCTACCCGATATCATGAATGAACTTTTGCCTTTCACAATCGGACCTTCAAAAACCGCGCGTGAACTGATAATACCTATTCCTACCTCCCCTGCAAATTTCTTGTTATTGCCCTCCTTCATGTTCATGTCGATGACGCTCGACAAACGACCTCCGTATCTCGATGGAAAACCGCCTTTCACCAATTCAACACTGCGCAATGCATCACCATTAAACAAAGAGAAAAATCCAAACAAATGACTCGCATTGTAAACAATCGCCTCATCCAACACAATCAAATTCTGGTCTGGGCCACCACCTCGAACATAAATCCCCGATTGGCCTTCACCGCCCTTTTGTACTCCGGGCATCAATTGAATCACCTTCATCACATCTTTTTCTCCCAACAACGCCGGGATATCTTTGATTTGCTGCACAGGAATATCTATCCTACTCATGTCGGCCCGGTCTGCGATGGTGGTTTTTTTGGCCCGAATTTCGACCGTTCCCACAGATTCTGCTGTTTGAATGGCATCCAACTCAATGTTCACCGCCGTATCCAACTTGGCCGACCAATACAAACTGTCTGTGTAAAAACCAGGAAAGCGGAAATAAACCCATTGTGGCTGCCCTTTCCTTAATGTAATTGAAAAGAACCCATAACTGTTTGATAGCGTTCGGGTATTGCTTGGGGCGGCAGCAACCACCACGTTTCCGAGCATTTCACCGCTGCTCTTCTCTCGAAGGTAGCCACTGATACTCGCTTTCTGCGTGGGTGCCTGCGCATTCACCGCCGAAACCGTAAAGCCCAGCAGAAAACAAACCATCGCACCAATCGTGTTTAACAATCGACAATTCATAAAGTCACAAATTTACAAATGTGTAATAGGAATATCACCGAACCACAACCGCCGTTCGACGAATTAACCGGTTAAATGGCTACGGGTGCCTTGATTCCTGGGTGTGGATCGTACCCCTCCAGCGTGAAATCTTCAAACTTAAAATCAAACAAATCAGTTACTTCGGGATTCAACTTCATTGTAGGATAAGGCCTGGGCTCGCGCGACAACTGCAACTGAACCTGATCCATATGGTTGCTGTAAATGTGCGCATCGCCAAACGTATGTACAAAATCACCAGGCTGCAATCCACAAACTTGGGCCATCATCAAAGTCAACAAAGCATAACTCGCGATATTAAAAGGCACACCCAAAAACAAATCCGCACTGCGCTGATACAACTGACAGCTCAATTTTCCGTTGGCCACATAAAACTGAAACATGGTATGGCAAGGCATCAAAGCCATTTGCTTGATTTCACCCACATTCCACGCATTCACCAGTATTCTGCGGCTATCAGGGCTGTTTTTGATGAGCGATAATGCCTCAGAGATTTGGTCGATAACGCTGCCGTCTTTGGCCTCCCAAGAACGCCACTGTTTGCCATATACCGGACCCAAATTGCCGTCCGCATCGGCCCATTCGTCCCAAATACTCACCCCATGCTCCTTCAAATAAGCCGTGTTGGTTTCGCCTCTCAAAAACCACAACAATTCGTAGACGATGCTCTTTAAATGCACCTTTTTTGTGGTAATCAACGGAAATCCCTGCTGCAAATCAAAACGCAACTGACCGCCAAAAACACTCACAGTGCCCGTTCCTGTACGATCCGATTTGTGGTCGCCGTGGGCCAGTACATGCCGCAAAAAATCTTCGTATACAAATGCTGAACTCATGGATAGATAAGGGGTTGGGCAAATTTAACCCATTCACCCCGTTTTGTGATCCCCCTGCCGCAATATTCTCAAAAAAAATCTGAAGCAATCAATTTGTCAAGAGCCAAAATACACTCACAAGCGTTAAATTGACACTTATTGTACTTTTGGCACACCAAAATCGCCCAAAAAGTCAACAAGAATTCATAAAATCCCCCACCAAAATACCCTGATCAAACAAAAAACTTGTAAGTTTGCAAGTCAATACGATTATGGCAGAAGTTGTTAGATTACCCAAAATGAGTGACACCATGACAGAAGGTGTCATCGTTAAGTGGAACTACAAAGTAGGTGATTCCGTGAAAAGCGGAGATATTTTGGCAGAAGTGGAAACCGATAAAGCCACCATGGATATGGAGGTGTATGCCAAAGGAACCATCTTACATTTGGCGTTGAATGAAGGCGATACCACACCGGTAGACAGCATCATCGCTGTAGTAGGTGCCCCTGGAGAGGATTTCAAATCCTTGTTGGGCTCAGCACCTGTTGCATCGGCACCCGCGCCTGTTGCTACGCCTGAAACTTCAGCACCTGCAGCTACTGTTGCCCCCGTTGCAGAAGCCCCTGCAGCAACCGCTGCTACCGTTGCACAACCCACGGCAACCCATGCAGACGGCGATCGATTGAAAGCCAGTCCCCTTGCCAAAAAATTGGCCGCGGAAAAAGGCATCAACATTAACGATATCAATGGTTCTGGCGAAAACGGCAGAATTGTGAAAAAAGATATAGAAACCTTCACCCCAGCCACCACAACCACAGCAGCACCTGTTGCAACCACAGTGGCCGCCGGTACCGAAAGTTTCCACGAAGTGAACGTATCGCAAATGCGCAAAACCATCGCAGCACGCCTTGGTGAAAGCAAATTCTCTGCGCCGCACTTCTACCTCACATTGGAAATCAACATGGACAAAGCAACACAAGCCCGCGAGCAAATGAACACCGTGAGCGATGTGAAGATTTCCATGAACGATTTGGTCATCAAAGCTGCAGCCGCCGCGTTGCGCAAAAATCCAAACATCAACTCTAGCTGGTTGGGTACCAAAATCCGCTATAACCACCACATCCACATCGGGGTGGCCATGGCTGTAGAAGATGGATTGTTGGTTCCAGTAGTTCGCTTCGCCGATAACAAATCATTGAGCCAAATCAGCAGCGAAGTAAAAGAATACGGCAAGAAAGCCAAAGAGAAGAAACTTCAACCCCAAGATTGGACAGGCAATACCTTTACAATCAGCAACTTGGGCATGTTTGGCATCGATGAATTCACCGCTATCATCAACCCACCAGATGCTTGTATTTTGGCCGTTGGAACTGTGAAAGACACCGTTGGAGTAGTGAATGGTGAAATCAAACCGGTGAAAACCATGAAAGTCACCCTCAGCTGCGACCACCGCGTAGTAGACGGTGCCATGGGTGCACAATTCCTTAAAACACTCAAAGAATTCTTGGAAGAGCCCTACCGATTATTGGTATAACAATTTCGAAGGGCTGCAATTGCAGCCCTTTTTTATGATATGAAAATCAAATTTAATCACATACAAGACCTCTCAGACGCGCGCTATGCCGCCGCCGCCATGGCAGAGTGGATCGGATTTACAGTGGGCGATTTGCCCCTATCACAAGTTCAAGAAATCATTGGTTGGTGCGCCGGACCAAAACTCACCCTGGAACTGCCCAACAGAGACCTCAAAGACATGGCCATCAGTTGGTGCAACATCCTACCAGTGGAAGCCATTGAATGTCCCGCCGAAGATCATCAATTCTGGCAATCCTGCCTGCCCAACCCCAATACGGAATGGTTGCTGCTCAACCAGCACATCGCAACCGTTACCGATATCGAAAAAACTCAAATTCACCTGGTAGATCCACAATCTACATCGGCCGATACCATCAAAAACTTCAACCACGATGCCATTTCTCTGAATTGTGAAAAAGAAACCATCGTAGGGATGAAAAATTACGACCTTTGGAATGACCTCCTCGAAACACTTGAAATTTGGTAATCATGAAATATAACTTTCCCATCGCCACAGCCATCATCGCCATCACAGCATTGGCAGCCTGCTCCAACAATCCCGAAGGCGCATTCAATGATGCAGAAAAACACACACAAGATTCCCTCGATAGCCTAAGCAACGAAGCCATGTTCGATGACTTGTATCAAGATACCGCCGCCAAAGACACGCAACCAGCCAAACCCGGTGATGTAACAACTGAAACCCTGCCGTCAACGCCCCCAAATAGCACACCCTTTCAAGCGCATACCAACAAATAACATGAAAATCGCTGTTGTAGGCGCCACCGGATTGGTGGGTACCAAAATGCTAGAAGTACTGGCAGAACGCAATTTCCCGGTAACCGAACTTCTACCCACAGCCTCTGAAAGAAGCGTGGGCAAAATCGTTACATTTAAAGGCACAGATTACCCCGTCATCGGCCTTCAACAAGCCGTAGATGCCAAACCACACATAGCCATTTTCAGTGCCGGTGGATCAGTAAGTACAGAATGGGCACCAAAATTTGCAGCCAACAACACCATCGTCATAGACAATTCTAGCGCGTGGCGCATGAACCCCGATGTGCCACTCGTGGTGCCCGAAGTGAACCCCAATGCCATCCTGCCTCAACACAGAATCATTGCCAATCCCAACTGCTCTACCATCCAAATGGTCGTAGCACTCAAGCCCCTTCACGATGCCTATCACATGCTTCGCGTAGTGGTGAGCACCTACCAAAGCGTCACCGGAACCGGCCAAAAAGCCGTAACCCAGCTGCAAAACGAAAGAAATAATACCCCCGGCGAAACCGTATACCCCCACCCCATCGATTTCAATGCATTGCCACACATCGATGTGTTCATGGACAATGGATATACCAAAGAAGAATGGAAAATGATGGTGGAAACACGCAAAATCATGGAACTGCCCGACCTTAAAATCACTGCAACCACCGTGAGAATCCCAGCCATCGGCGGACACTCTGAAAGCATCAACGCCGCATTTGCACACCCATTTGATATCGAAGAAATCAAATCCACCCTGGCAAAATCTCCCGGAATTACCCTCCAAGATGATCCCGCCAACAACCTATACCCCATGCCCATCACCAGTCACAACCTCGACGATGTGTTTGTAGGTAGGATTAGACGCGATGATTCAGCCCCAAATACTCTCAATATGTGGGTGGTATCAGACAACCTCAGAAAAGGCGCCGCCACCAATGCCGTGCAAATCGCCGAACTGCTGCTACAAAAAGATTGGGCGCTGGAACTTTTCCGAAACTAATTTGTTAGTTTTTTCATGTCGATAGACAACCCCAACGATACCCAACCCGATAATCGGCCACTCGTACTAAAAGACGCCCTGTTTCAGGGAGAATCGCACAGCGCACCCTACGCACTAAGTGTGAGTTCGCCGAAAATTGAACCCATCGACAAACGATTGTTGGTTGCCAATGCCCATGAAAGCATGCAGCATCAGGCAGAACAGCAAATCACCATGTTGAAAAAACAGGCGGAGTTGCTGATGAAACAAGCCAAAGCCATCGAAGAACGCCTCGCACTTTCTCATGCCATTTACAAAGCAGATATCAATTTTGAGCCAGTGATCCACGGCATATACCACGTATATCAAAAAGATGACGGTTCACAAGTCCTCAGCATGGTAGCGCCCTATGAATGGGGAAAAAATGCGCCATATACGTTTTTAAACACTGTGCGATTGCTCGCTGATCGCACCTGGGAAATACTCGCTTAAAGATTCGTTACTGCTCGGATCGCCACTGATCCACTGCCTTACGCACCGAACCCGCCGCCATCAACCGCGACTTGGCCTCTGTCTCCCCCAATCCCGTTTCCTCCATCACCATGTTCGTACCACGCGCAATCAATTTGTGATTGGTTAACTGCATATCTATCATTTTGTTGTCCTTCACATGCCCCAATCGAATCATCACACTCGTGGTAATCATATTCAATACCATTTTGGTGGCCGTACCAGCCTTCATTCGGGTACTCCCAGTCACAAATTCTGGCCCGGTTTCAATCTCCACACACACATCACACACCGCCCGCATTTGGCTCTCCTTATTACATACAACACCGCCCGTGGCGATGCCACGCTCCCTACAAGCACGCAAAGCCCCAATCACATAAGGGGTTCTTCCCGATGCCGCAATGCCTATCACCACGTCCTTCTCGTTCACACCAAATTCCTCCAAGTCTAAAATCCCCTGTTCCCAGTCGTCTTCCGCAAATTCTACCGCCTTTCTAATAGCCCCATCGCCACCCGCAATGATGCCAATCACTTTGTTAAACGGAACACCATACGTGGGTGGACATTCACTGGCGTCTACAATGCCCAAACGGCCGCTGGTTCCAGCACCCATATAAAACAATCGCCCCCCATCCTTCAATCGATCAAAAACCAATTCGCACAAACTCGCAATCACCGATGCCTCCTGTGCGATGCGCTGATGACACAATGCATCCTCACGGTTGATGCCTTCCACCAACGACAAAAAATCCAATTGCTCCAAATTGCGATGATTCGAACTCGATTCCGTTTGCATTATGCAAAAGTATCCCTTTGGTAGCGACTACCCAAAAACTCTATCCATTCACCATACACTCCCTCCGGCATCACCCGAGGGAATTTGGCCTGACCACCCAACTTGCCCCGCAAATCCATGAAATCCAAAAAATCAGATTCGGGCAATACAAATACCTCCATCCGCTTCAATACATGCTTTCGTTCAGTGGCATAATCGTCGTTCAACACCCCCAACGCCTCATCCAACAGGGCCTTCACCTGTGCCACATCGGGCTGGGGAGATTCGTTCGGGTACGATAAAAACCAACGATGTCCCATCTCACCACCCCCATGCTTCAAACCCCTCACAGTGAACTCCGAAACGGAAAATCCCAATTGCTGCCCAACCTGCCAAGTGGCCTGATTCATGTTCTCCACCGACAAATGCTCTCCGCACAAACTCAAATATTGTTTGGTTCTTCCAGTGATTTTAATTTCACAAGCGTCTACATCTGTAAACTGAATAACATCGCCAATCAAATATCGCCATGCACCGGCAGATGTACTGATCACGATGGCATAATCCACCCCCGCTTCCACTTCATCTATGTCTAGCGCGTGAACCCCCGCCATAATTTCACCCGATTCAGTAAAATGCGATTCGTTGAAAGGCACAAACTCGTAATACATTTTGTTCCGAAACACCAAACTCATGCCCTGGCTATGCAGTTTTGTTTGAAACGCAATGAAGCCCTCGCTCGCCAGATAGGTTTCAAAATAATGTATCGGGCGGCCAAGCATCGCATCAATTTGCTCCTTGTAAGGCGTGAGTGAAACCGCACCCCAAGTATACACACTCAAATGCGGCCATATTTCATGGATGTTTTTCAGATTGTACCGAGCGATGATGCGCTCAAACAACATCTTAATCCATGCAGGTCCACCAGCCACCATCGCCACATCCCAATTGGGGGCCTCATTCACCATGATCTCCAATTTCTGATGCCAGTCTTTTTCCCGTTTGATTTCCTCCGTGGGCTTGGCAAAACGCTCTATCCAAAATGGCAAATTCCTTGTAGTAATCCCACTCAAATCCCCAGAATACTTCTGACCGTCGAAATTCAATTCCGTACTTCCCCCAATCATCAAATAATCTTTGGTGAAGAAATCTTTGGGCACATCTGTTTTGGCGATGGCAAACAACTGCCTACGACTCGCCCGCATGATCGATTTCAATTGATCACCTGTTACGGGTATATACTTGCTCGCGCCTTGCGTGGTTCCAGAACTCAACGCAAAATACTTTGTACTTCCCGGCCACGTCACATTGTCTTCTCCCTGATATTCTCGCTGCCACCAACCGTGCATACCGTCATAATCGGTGATGGGCACTTTCGATTTGAATTGAGCCACAGTGTCTTCCACCATCAGGATGGATTCGAAATCGTGAAACTGTCCAAACGCCGTGGCCCTAGCTTGAAACAACATTTTCTTTATGGTTCGATCTTGCCACTTCTTGGCCCGCGCCCGCTTCAACGTTAAAACATCGGTCACGTTCTTTGCCCGCTCAAACAAGGGCCCTAAAAAACTCTTTGGTGATGCCATATTGAATTTTTCCAGTTTCAACAATACAAAAATTAAGCCACCCTTCCGCCATCTGACAAATAATTGCAGACCTTTGCAACTACTATGGCACACGGATTGATCCAAGAAATAAGAGATAAATGGCTTCAAGTGGTGGCCTTCGTGGAAGAGAACTTCGAAAAAAAACCCGATCTAAATGCCATACTGTTCTTGATTGGTATTCGGGAGTTGGGGGAACTGCGCGACAAGCCCTTCACCAAAGAAGAAAAGGTACATTTGATGCACATCGCCACATGCAAAATCCTCAGTTATAGCGGGTATTACAAGCATGTGGGATTCGATAAAAACGGTTGGCCGGCTTGGGAAAACACCACCCCATTGCCAAATTTGGGTTATCTCGAACAAGAGAATTTGATGCGCCAACACATTGTGGAGTACTTTGAAAATGAAGAAATAATTCAATTTAATTAATCAATTCCATAGCGTAATATTGAAACCATGTTGAAAAAGACCTTGAAATTCCTCCCCGTTGCAATGATCATGGCGGGAGCATTAGTTCCCTATACCTCATGCAATTCTGGAAGCAAAACCAACCATTCAGATTCAACGAATGCAACCACACAACAGCCTACAGGCGAAGATTTTAGCGACACCACAGCACCCGAAAACTGGGTGAGGGTATCCTTCAAAACAACGGTGGGCGAAATGATTTTGGCCCTTAACCCCGAACAAAAACAACACACAGACAATTTCCTCAAATTGGTAAACTCTGGCTTTTACAATGGCATTCTGTTTCACCGAGTAATCAAAGATTTCATGGTACAAACGGGCGATCCGAAATCCAAAAATGCTAGTCCAACCGCAGCTTTGGGCGATGGCGGACCAGGCTACGAAGTTCCCAACGAAATCAGAAGTGATCTTTACCACTTCCGCGGTGCGCTGTCTGCGGCTCGCCAAAGCAACGAGGTGAATCCGAAAAAAAACAGCTCCGGCTCGCAATTCTTCATCGTTACAGGCACCAAAGTAAGCGACGCCCAAATGAAGCAGGCCTTGGAAAACCGTGCGTTTGAAATTTTCCGTACCGACCCAGCCAACGCCGAAACCGTGAGAAACGCCCAAATCATGAGCCAGTCTGGCAACATGGCTGCACTGAGAAGCATAGAACTCGAAGTACAGGAAAAAATGAAGCCTCTGGTAGAGAAACTTTTCAGCGAAATTCCTGCCGACGTCAAAAAACGATATGCCCAGTGGGGTGGCGCACCCAACCTCGATAACGATTACACCGTCTTCGGCAAACTTGTGTCTGGTTACCATGTACTCAACAACATTGAAAATCAGCCCACCAATATGCAAGACCGACCCACACGAGATATTCTGATCATTGAAACCAAGGTGTTGAAATGATTTTGAAAAGTTTTTGAATTTGCTTATATTTGCAGAACTTTTCCAATAAACTTTAGGAAGGGGACAAGCCAAAAGCAGTCCCCTTTTTTGTTGACTATGGCAAACCTAACACAAAAAATCACAGCACTCGTAGAGCAGGAAGCACCCCTGTTCGGTCTGTTCTTGGTGGCTCATACCGCCAGCACAGCAAAGCTTTATGAGTTCTATGTAGACAGCGAAGAACCACTGTCGATGAAAGCCATCACCGATTTCACCAAGCACATTTCTGAAAAAATCGATGACGAAGATTCAGGCTTGAGTGAAGAAGCATTTACCTTTGAAATATCATCGCCTGGAGCCGAAAGACCCCTGGTGAATCGCAAGCAATACACAAAACACGTTGGACGTTCGTTCGAATTCACCCTTCCAGATAAAGTTCTTACTGGAAAATTGATCGAAATCCAAGAAAATGACACCTTCATCATCGAAGAAATTGTGAAAGAGAAAGGCAAAAAAGCCATCGAAGTACTTCACGAAATCCCATTCGACAATATTCAATCTGCAACCATCATAATCAGTTTCAAATAATATGAAAATCAAGGCAAAAGATCTAGGAATCAACCTTGTGGAGAGCTTCTCCGAGTTTAAGGAGTTCAAAAACATTGACCGCGCCACAATGATGCGCGTTTTGGAAGACGTTTTTCGTAACATTCTGAAAAAGAAATATGGCAATGATGCCAATTTCGACATCATCATCAACACCGAAACAGGAGATATCGAAATGTATCACCTACGCCTCATCGTGGAAGAAGGTGAAGTGGAAGATCCCAACCTGCACATCGCACTGGCCGAAGCCCAAACCTTGGAGCCCGACTATGCAGTGGGTGAAGATTGTATCCAACAGGTATTCCTCGACGATTTCGGTAGACGCAGCATCCTAAACGCACGCCAAGCCCTGATGAGCAGAATCATCGAGTTGGAGAAAGACGAGCTGTTCAAAAAATACAAAGACAAACGCGGTGAAATTATCGCCGGCGAAGTATACAACGTGTGGAAACGTGAAATCATGGTTCTTGACGATGAAGGCAATGAATTGTCGCTCCCCAAAGACCACATGATCCCCCGCGACATGTACAAAAAAGGCGATACCTTGCGCGCCGTGATCCACGAAGTGGAAATGGACAAAGGCTCACCAAAAATTGTATTGTCTCGTACATCACCAGAATTCCTCGAGCGCTTGTTTGAATTGGAAGTGCCAGAAATTCTCGATGGTTTAATCACCATCAAAAAAGTGGTTCGCGAACCCGGTGAACGCGCCAAAGTAGCCGTTGAAAGCTACGATGATCGCATCGATCCAGTGGGCGCTTGTGTAGGCGTAAAAGGTGCTCGTATCCACGGTATCGTGCGTGAATTGCGCAACGAAAACATCGACGTGATCAACTTCACCACCAACACCAATCTTTACATCCAACGTTCATTGCAACCCGCAGCGATTTCGCGTATCGAACTCAACGACGATAAGAAAACTGCCGATGTGTTCTTGGATGCAGATCAAGTGTCTTTGGCCATTGGTAAAGGCGGCCACAACATCAAACTAGCTGGAAAATTAACCGGATACCAAATCGAAGTATATCGCATGGCCACCACCGTGAACGATGAAGACGATGTGGATTTGGACGAATTCTTAGACGAAATCGATACTTGGATTATCGAAGAATTCAAGAAAATTGGTTTGGACTCTGCCAAATCTGTCATCAACACCCCAGTTGAAGATTTGATGCGTAGAACAGAACTTGAAGAAGAAACCATCATTGAAGTACAGAAAATTCTGAGAACAGAATTCGAAGACTAATTTGATTCCCTCAAAGCCCCGTATACCCCCAAGGATTCGGGGCTTTGAATAAAACAATGCCATTTCCCCTCCGGGAATTGGCGCAAACCTTGGGATTTATAGTCAATAGAACTAATTTTGAAAGAAAATATGGCGGAATACCGTTTAGCGAAAGTAGCCACCGAATTGAATCGAAGCTTCCAAGTACTTGCCGATGTGCTCAATCAGCGAGGCTTCGATGTAATGCCCAAACCAACAACGAAAATCACCGAAGACATGTATCAAGCATTGCTTCGTGAATTTTCTGCAGACAAAGCTGCAAAAGACGAGGCCAAGTTGTTGAAGACCAGCAGAGATTCAAAACCCACTCCGCCCCCTGCAACACCTGCAGCAAAAACCCCTGCGCCTGTAGCAAAACCAGCAGCAGAACCAGAAATCGTTTCAACCCAAACAACTGAAGTTGAACCAGAAAAAATCATTACCCGGTCAGAAGAAGTACAAGGACCTAAAATCCTTGGAAAAATTGATATCGGTGGCAAAAAGCCAAAAACAGAAGAACCAAAGGAAATTCCTGCAGAGCCTGTTGAAGTGATCAAAGCGGCCGAGCCTGAAGTCATCGCCGCTTCCATCCCTGCGGTAGAATCACACAAGGAAACAGAAGCCACAGTTGCCAAACCAACAGCACCCGTAGAAATACCCGCTGTTGTTGAAGCCAAAGCCCCTGAAGCAATTGCTCCTGCCCCCAAAGAAATCATAGAAGTTGCAGCCATTGCTGATACTACGGAATCCCATGAAGATGATGTAGAAAAAATTGATACCAAATTTGAAGTCCTTTCCGGACCCAAAGTATTGGGCAAAATCAATTTACCTACCATCGCACCTACAGGAGTGAAATCCTTGGCCGGTGAAGCCCGCGACGATCTCCGTGAAAAACGCAAACGCAAACGCAAAGCCGCCGGCACCGAAAAAGTGGCCGTGCAAGAACGCGTAAAACAAGACCAACGCGCCACCACACCAGGTGATGCAACCAAACCCGCACCAAAAGCTGAAATCACCAAAGAGGCCGTTCAGCAAAAAGTACGGAATACCATGGGCCAAATGGGCAATGCCGGAAAATCTCGCGGCATGAAACAAAAGATCAAAGCCCGTAACAAAGAAGTTCGTGCCAATGACCGCAGAGAAACCAATCTCCGCAAAGAGAAAGAAAGCAAAATACTGAAAGTAACCGAATTCCTTACAGCCAACGAATTGGCAACCATGATGAATATCAGCGTTACCCAAGTTATTTCTACCTGCTTCATGCTCGGAATCGTTGTGTCTATCAACCAACGACTAGACGCTGAAACCATCCAGTTGGTATCAGACAATTTTGGTTTTGAAGTAGAATTCGTAGATGCAGAATCTCAAATTGAAGCCGCCGATAACGAAATGGACAACGAGGAAGATTTGTTGCCTCGCGCCCCAATCGTTACCGTAATGGGTCACGTTGACCACGGTAAAACATCGCTCCTCGATTACATTCGTAAAGCAAACGTAATCGCTGGTGAAGCAGGGGGAATTACCCAGCACATCGGTGCCTACGAAGTTTCTTTGGCCGATGGCAAGAAAATCACATTCCTCGATACACCAGGTCACGAAGCATTTACTGCGATGCGTGCAAGGGGTGCCAAGGTAACTGATATGGCCATCATCGTGATTGCAGCAGACGATTCCGTGATGCCGCAAACCCGTGAAGCCATCGCGCACGCTCAAGCCGCCAACATCCCTATGGTGTTTGCGTTTAACAAAATAGATAAAGAAGGCGCCAACTCAGACAGAATCAGAGAACAACTTTCAGCCATGAACATCCTCGTGGAAGATTGGGGTGGCAAATTCCAGTGTCAAGAAATATCAGCCAAAAAAGGTCTTAACGTAGACAAACTCCTCGAAAAAGTTCTCCTGGAAGCTGAAATGATGGACCTTAAAGCAAACCCGAACAGGAGAGCAAAAGGTACCGTAATTGAAGCCACCCAAGAAAAAGGACGTGGTATCGTTTGTAGCATGCTTGTGCAAACAGGAACACTTCGCGTGGGAGATCACGTAGTTGTTGGACCTTATTACGCCAAAGTTCGTGCACTCTACAATGAAAGAGGCGGAAAAATCGACAATGCACCACCAAGTACACCAGTAAAAATGCTCGGTTTCTCCGATGCCCCTACTGCCGGTGATGCTTATGTGGTATTTGCAGACGAAAGTGAAGCGAAAACATTGGCCAACAAACGTTTGCAATTGGTACGTGAACAAGGTATCAGAACCAAACGCCATATTACTTTGGACGAAATCGGCCGTCGTTTGGCTGTAGGTAACTTTAAGGAATTGAAGTTGATCGTGAAAGGTGATGTGGATGGTTCAGTTGAAGCATTGGCCGATTCATTGATGAAGTTAACAACAGAAGAAATTGCTGTAACAGTCATCCACAGCGGTGTAGGTCAAATCACAGAAAGCGATGTATTGCTCGCCTCTGCATCTGACGCCATCATCGTGGGCTTCCAAGTTCGTCCTTCCGCAAAAGCCAAACAAATCGCAGAAAACGAGGAAATCGATATCCGTACCTATGCTGTAATCTATCAAGCCATCGACGAAATCAAACAAGCCATGGAAGGCATGTTGAGTCCTGATGTGGTAGAAAAAATCATCGGTAACGTAGAAATTCGCGAAGTATTCAAGATTTCGAAAGTGGGTACCATCGCCGGTTGTTATGTAACATCAGGTGTGATCGAACGCAAAGCAAAATTGCGCGTGATCAGAGACGGTGTTGTAATCCATACCGGAGAATTGAACTCACTCAAACGTTTCAAAGACGATGTGAAAGAAGTAACCAAAGGCTATGAATGTGGTTTGCAAGTGGAACGTTTCAACGATATCGAAGTAGGAGATTACCTCGAAATCTTTAAAACTGAAGAAGTAAAGCGAAAACTGTAATTTTTGGTACAGACTTTGCTTTATACACAAAAAATAAACATCATGAGAAAAACATTGACTCTTTTGGCCGCCGTTTTGGCTTTCGTTACCACCAGCTTCGCTCAAACTGAAGATGGTATCAAATGGGAAAAGAAATCACACGACTTTGGTTCTATCAAAATGGGCCCCAAAGCTGATGTAACCTTCAGATTCACCAACACAACCAAAGCCCCTGTGGTGATCACTTCAGCCAATCCTTCTTGCGGTTGCACCGCTTCTGAATACACCAAAACCCCCATCATGCCCGGTAAAACTGGTGAAGTTACCGCTAGCTACGGCACCGATGGAAGACCTGGTTTCTTTCAAAAGTCTATCAAAGTGAACTTCGACAATGGCACTTCTACCGATCTAATCATCAGCGGTACAGTGAACACCGAAGCAGCTCCCGCAGGCAAAAATAACGAGTTGAAATAATGAGGTTGCTTGTCGTTTGCTCACTATTTATCGCTGGCCTTACAGCCCAAGTGGCCAACGCCCAAGTGATTACTAGCCCCAACGCAGTAACCACCAAAAGCAGCAACGCCAGCATCAAATTTGAAAATACTTCCCACAGTTTTGGGAATATCATCGAAGGCCAAATCGCCCGCTATGATTTCAAATTTGTAAACACAGGCACCGAACCCCTCATCTTGTCTAATGTATCCGCCAGCTGCGGTTGTACCACCCCAAAATGGCCCAGAGAAGCCATCGCACCGGGTAAATCTGCTGTAATTACTGCAGAGTACAACAGCCAAGGCAGACCCGGAACCTTTACCAAATCCATATTCGTGAAAAGCAACGGTGGCGATGTTACCCTCACCATTTCAGGAAATGTGGTAAAAGAACCCGAACAACCCCGCTCACCCATTATCATTCGATAACACAAAAGACTGGCCTCGCCAGTCTTTTTTTTGCCTCGGCACAACAAAACACCCAACCTTTACGTCTACCTTCCCAAAAACCCATCTCAACCCATCGCCATGAAATATATCCTTACCCTCCTAGCGATCATTGCCTCTACCATCAATACAACCCAAGCACAACAACCACTTACCAAACCCGTTGAAATCCTTGGTACCACAGTAGTAGAAGTCAATGCCAACTCCGGCGATATGGTTGAAGTCGTATTCCACCTCCGAAACAACTCACTCGACGATTTTTACATCGCCCAAATACAAACCGATTGCCACTGTATCAACGCAGTTCACCCCCAAATGGTGAAGCACCTAACCCAAGACTCCGTAACCGTTGTCCTCAATACCAATAACATTCCCCCAGGCACATTCACCAAAAAAGCCTACCTAGAAACACCAGATGATAAAGTCGTAGAACTCATACTTCAAGGCAACCTAAAAGTCATCAAACCCATTACCAAGGCCGGACAAAAACCCATCATTTACAAGCCCGTTCACATACGACTTCACAACAACCAAAGCAATTTACCACAGGTACAATGGCTAAAAACCGCCCACGATTTTGGCTACGTGAAAGCACCAGAACCCGCTAAAACAGAATTCAAATTGCTTAACCTCGGCCCCAACCCCATCGAAATCAAAAGCGTTGAACCAGGCTGCAGCTGTACCATTTCCGATTACACAAAAGGAGCCATCGGCGCCAATCAAACCGCATCTGTGACAGCCGCGTTTACCACCAAAGGCGCTTTTGGCTATTTCAAAAAATTCATCAAAGTAGAACTCACCGATGGTCGGGTTTACCAACTTTCCATTACCGGAAACGTTGAACCTGAATAAGGTCAATCACACCATTCACCGCCGAACATTCAACGTGCCACCCGTGTGTAAAAACACCACCGGATAAACACCGTTCACCGCTTCAATCTCTCCTCGAAGCACTTTCCCCTTCAACCATTCATTCAATCCAAACAGTGCCTTGCCCGTGTAAATGGGCTCAAAAGGCATTGCGTTCGCTTCCATTACCCGTTCTACAAACTCATCCAAGCGGTCATCGCCCTTGGCATACCCACCCCATTCATATCCCAACTCCCACTTTAAAGCCTCTTCGGGGAATCCCATCAAAGCAGCAAATGCCCTTTGCTCCACCAAATTTTTCAAAACCAATACCGGATGTACCTCAACGCCATCCCATCCCAAACATCCCCCCAATATTGAATCATCCAGAGCGCGCCTCAATCCAACCGCCGTAGTTCCCGTGGCACTCGCATGAAACACCGCTTCGATCTTTGTATCAAACTTAGCCCAACCATCAACCAAAGCCCCAAAGCCCAGTAAACCCAATTCTCCAACACCACCCTCGCCCACCACACACACCTCATCCTCTAACAATCCCAAATTGCCCAACACCGTTTGCAAGGCAGCCACTTTATCGCGATATACACTGCGCGACACCCCAATCACCTCCATCCCCGCAGCACGAGCAACACGCAAATAATGATTGTCTAAAGGTTCATCGCCCCGAAGGATTCCTATACTCCGAACACCACTCAACTCCGAAGCCACAGCCGCAGCCACCAAATGATTGCTGTAAGCACCGCCATACGTAACCAAAATGCGCTTGCCTTTTGCCGACATCTCCGCCAAATGTCCCACCAACTTCCGCCATTTATTGCCCGATATCACCGGGTGAATCAAATCATCGCGCTGTATCCAAACATCGCCAGCAGGCAAATGCAACACCTCCAAGGGCGGGTGCAAATTCAATGTCTCAAATCCGGAATTCAAGCCAAGCCTCATCGCCCCGAGCCCCCCGAAAGCGGCAAGCCCAACAATTCACGCAAACTTCGCGCCGCCACCGAGTGATACCCTGGCTCCGCCTGTAAAAAGATCTCCGTAGCCATTTCCTTGCCGCGAGCGAAATCTTCCACCCAAGCACCATCGCGACTCATATGCTGAGCCAACAACGCCTCGTAAATGGGCATCAAGAACTTCCGTCGACCCACCTTCAACAAAAAATCATGCATGGCTTGATATGCAGGCCTGTAATCGCATTGCACCGACAACACAAACCAATCGCAAGCAATCTCAGCATTACCAGTTTGGGTAAAACCAAAACGTGCATCCAGGGCTTCCATTTGCTCCTTGGACAATCGGATTTTCTGCAATTGACGTAAAAAATGCAACCAATGATGCGTGGTAAATCCTGTGGTATCGATGGACTCTACCACAGATGTCCAACGGGCTAACTGTCGAAATCGCTGCACCTCGCGATAACCATCTTCCGGCGCTTCCATGGGATCAATATTCGTCTGAACATCCATCCACTGGGCAAAATTCAACGACGACACCAACTGTTCCACGCGTTGCAACTCACCACTCTCCACATGCGGAAATCCACCCACACCCAAATCCGGAAGAGATTTTCCATCAATCCAGCCCAACACTCGTGGCTCCAAACTATCCCATGTCCATGTGCTCGTTCCCGTAAATCCCGCCACCGGAAACCGATGTGTTGTCATTCGCCAATCCACCAAAAAATCTTTGTGCGTAGGCGAACAAGTATCCTTTTTTCCACCCTGCCCTTTGGGTAAACTCCATTTACCCTTGATCCAATCCTGCTCGTGAAACTTTCTCAAATCAGCCAAAAACATGTCCGTAGTCACCGTTCCAAAACCATGTTGCTTGAAATAACGATTCAAAAACACATCAAACGCCTGTCTATCATAGCCCTGCTCCAACATCATCAAAAAGAAACGACCTTTTTCATAAGCGATATCCGTGAGTCCTTCATCGGGATCGCGATCGCCAAGATGCAGCCGCAAGTGACTGTCGTCTGGAGATTCCTTCATCATCCAGCCCAACGTTTTTTCGAGTTCTCCTTTGCCCAACACCCGCAGCATATCGGCATAATCGGCCCCATAAAGGCGTTCCATGATGCGCGATTCAACGTAAACGGTAAAGCCCTCATTGAGCCAAAAATCGTCCCAGGTGCGATTGGTCACCAAGTTTCCACTCCAACTGTGGGCCAACTCATGCGCGAGCAAACTCACCAAACTCCGATCCCCCGCGATGATGGTGGGGGTGGCAAATGTAACCACGGGATTTTCCATGCCCCCGAACGGGAAACTGGGCGGAAGTACCAGCACGTTATAATCGCCCCAAGCGTATTCTCCAAACATGTCGCTGGCGGCATCGACCATTTTTTGTAGGTCTGCAAATTCCCAAACGGCCTTATCAAGCAGTTTGTGTTCGGCATAAACCCCGGTATTTTTTCCGAGCGATTTGTATCCAAACGAGCCTACGGCGATGGCCATGAGGTAGCTAGGGATGGGTTTTTTCTGTTCGAAGCGATGGACTTTGTTGTTCAATAAAAGATCTCCCTCGGGATTACCAAGTTTCACGGCACTCATCACCACGTTGAAATCGGTGGGATTGATGTCCGGATCCTCTACGCCGATGCAATCTTCCCTGCTAATACGATGGCCATTTGCGTCAACAGTTGCGCCGCCTGCGGCGGCGCAAACCACCTTCACCTGGGCTGAATAAGTAAATCTCACACTGGGTTTGTCTTGCAACGGGATCCATGTGCGGGCCAAAATGGCCTGACTTTGACTGAATAAAAATGGATGGGTTTGATCGTAGGTTTGTGCGGGCGATAGCCATTGAAGCGCCCCGGCCGAAGGCCGGGTTCTGTAGTGAATCACAATCTTCGATTGTGACCGCGGCACCTCTATTTCCAATGGTTTCCCAAACAACAACGAATCCGCCGTTCCCACTCCCACAGAATATGTTAGCCTCTTCGCCTTAGACTTTAAACCACCCGTTTTGTTATCGTAGGCGCCTCCACCGTATACCCCCAACACATCCATGTCGCGGTGATCCAACAACAAAATATGATTCCCCGTAATCGGATTGAAATGATACGGCGGCACTGAGCCCGGCTTCCGATTATCAAGCAAATACGCATGCACCAAATCATACTCCACCCATCCTTCAATCGTTTTGTTCGCGAAATTCACCTTCAAATGCATATCGATGTGCTTGATCACAAACTCCCTATCATTTGCATAACTGTGTCCCTGTAACACCTGAGCACCCTCACCAAAGTATGGCGACCGTCCACCACAGGCCCGCACATCGCCTATACCCAAAACCAGTAATAGCAAACCCAAAAAGACAAAACGCAGTGAAGACAAACGATTCGCCATACGACCACTCACCCTCCCCTCAAATGCATGCAAATTTTCCATTATCAACAAAAATACAAACCAAACCCTATCTTTGCCTCATCATTCGGGGTGCCTCTAATCGAGCGCTGAGATTATACCCGCCAACTTGATCAGGATAATGCCTGCGCAAGGAAATGTCACCGCCCCTTTGGCTGTGCTCCGGATGAAAAAACCATTCATCCATGAAAAAAAACCTGATTTTCACCCTGCTGTTCGTCCTACTGGGGCAAGCTTTCAACAACCTATCGGCACAACAAACCAATGCCAATACCACTTCTGGGAACAACACGTCGAATAACGCATCCAACAAATCCGCGACCGTACAACCTGCGACCATACAAAACGATTCCGCCACCGAGGTAGAATCCATCGAAGCGGCCATGGTCAACGCCGTGAATTTGGGCAAACGAAATAGCAGTATCAGTGCGATACAAGTGGTTAGCATCCAACGAAAAGACCCCATTTCAGTGCAAAATTTGGGTCGCGATATCCCCTTCCTCACCCAATCTCTCACCAACGTCATCTCCACCTCAGACGCAGGAAACGGCATCGGTTACTCCGGTATTCGCGTGCGTGGTTCCGATGCCACCCGCACCAATATCACCATCAATGGCGTTCCCATCAACGACGCCGAAAGTCAAGGTACATTCTGGGTAAATATGCCCGATTTGAGCTCATCCATCGGTAGTTTGTCGCTCACCAAAGGGGCTGGACTCTCAACCCACGGGGCTGGTGCGTTCGGTGCTACCTTGGCCATCGGAACCGAAACCAACAGCAATGCACCCTACTACCAGATCGATCAGAGCCTCGGAAGTTTCGGCACCATCAGAACCACCCTCAAAGGCGCCCTCAAACCCATCAAATTGTCGAACCAAGAAACCTTGTTCATCTCTGCCCGACTCTCAGAAATCCTCTCCGATGGATTCGTAGACCGCGCATCTTCCAATTTACTGGGCTATCAAACCGCCATCGCCTACGAGAAAAAGACCCCGAAACCCCGTAAAATGCCGGCAGATAAAGACAATGTTTTGCCAAATGATAAACGACCGAAAGTCACCGATTATCACTATACCCGCGTAAAGTTTTTGGCCTTCGGGGGCAAAGAAACCACCTACCAAGCTTGGTGGGGCGTGCCCATCGAAAAGTATAACCTCGGACAAACCTACGATTCCACCAATTTCGCGGCCCTACAAAATCATTACTTGCGCAACAGCGGCTTCCAAGGAG